>SL_5KL_010_SEDDRAFT_10002147_pt1 | contig 11235 bp, 10 predicted proteins | sample SodLakKL_010_SED_FD_9118 | JGI IMG/M metagenome (IMG submission 9118)
CGCGCTCGGGGGTGTAGCGCGGCGGCCGCTACAGCGGCCGACTTTGCTGTTCGATGTACTGACGGATTACGCCCAATGGGGCTCCGCCACACGAGAGGATGCAGTAGCTGGAGGACCAGAGCGCCGGTCCCCAGAAGAAGAGTTTGAGGTTCGCCCCGAACTCGCGACGCAGCAGGCGAGAGCTTCGGGACTTGAGGCTCCGCACGAAGGCACTGGGCGCCGCATCCGGTGGAAGCCGCACCAGGAGGTGCACGTGGTCGGATTCGCCGTTGAACTCGATGAGTTCCCCCTGTCAGAGCTGAAGGGTCTCATTCCCGATCTCCTCGAGGCGGTCCAGGAGTTCCGCGTTTAGAGCACGCCGCCGGTACTTTGTCACCAGCACAAGATGGAAGTGCAGGCTATGCACGGAGTGGCTGCCCCGAACGAGGGCTTGTGTGCCCATGGTACCTCCTCGATATTGCCCCTATGCCGAAGATAAACCGAAAAGCGACGTTCCGCATGTGCCCGACGCGGGCACAGGAGGCGAAGCTGGAGAACATCTCTAGGCTTCACCGCCTCTTGTACAACGCCGCGCTGGAGCATCGGATCACCGCATATCGGCGCGGCGGGGTCACCGTCACCAAGGGCGAACAGGAGCGCGAAGTCACGGAGATCCGGGCCGAGGACCCAGAGTACGCGGCACTGAACGCCCGGTCCCTCCAGGTCACCCTGAAGCGGCTGGACCTTGCGTACCAGGGGTTCTTCCGGCGCGTCCAGGCCGGTAAACCGGCCGGGTTTCCCCGCTTCAAGTCCCAGAATCGCTGGAAAGGATTCGGATTCAAGACGCATGGGGATGGCTGGCGGCTCTTCGCCGGCGAGTTTGACCAGAACGGAAAGCAGGCGCGGGGTGGGCGAATTCGCATCTCGGGCGTCGGCCAGGTCCGGATTCGCGGACGAAACCGGTTGCCAGGCAAGCCGAAGACCGCCGAGATCACGAAGAAGAACGGGAAGTGGTATGCCTCTGTCGTCCTGGAATGCGAGGCCAACCGGACCTGCGGCACCGGGGCAGCAGCCTTCGACTGGGGCATCGATACCTTCCTGACCCTGACGACCGACCGGGGCGAGGTGGTCGAAGTGGCCAACCCCAGGCATGACCGCAGCGCGGAGGAGAAGACGACCCGGCTCCGTCAGGCACTGGCCCGGAAGGAGCGTCGCTCAAGGTCGCGCGAGCGGGCGAAGGCCGAGCTCGTTCGGCACCTGGAGAAGGTGGCCAATCGGCGCCGAGATTTCCTGCACAAGGTGTCCACGTGGCTCGTGTCCCAGTTCGCGCTGATCGTCACGGAAGAACTGGCGGTGGGCAACATGACGCGCTCGGCGAAGGGTACGGTGGAGGAGCCGGGCACTAACGTAAAGCAGAAGGCGGGTCTCAACCGAAGCATCCTGGACGGATCCCCGGCAACGTTCGTTTCAATGGTTCGTGCGAAAGCGGAAGAAGCTGCGGCGAACTTCATGGAGGCGAAGACGGAGGATCTGGCCCCGACCCAGCGGTGTCACGCCTGCTGGATGCGGCCCCGAAATAAGAAGGGCCTCTCCGAACGCGTGCACCAATGCGAACATTGCGGCACCACCTGTGGACGCGACGAAAACGCGTCCCGGGTGCTGATGCGGTGGCTTCGGACACAACTCGAAGGATCCATACCGGCCGGGGACCGTGCCGGGGTGGGTGGCGTCGCCCGAGAGGGCGGCGCCACCCCCGAAACCTCCGCCAGAGCGGCGCTAGCCGCTTGTCGGGGGTAGTTCATAGACCGATTAGGGATCGGATTCGCCGGAGCAGATCGGTATATTCCCCATGCGGAAACGAGACCGGAATCCCGAGGGAGGACGCGGATGGGACCGTTGGCATTGTGGGTGGCGGGGGCGCTGGGGCTGATCTATGCCCTGCTGGCTCCCCTTGGCGATCGGGTTCTCTGGGTGGCGACATGGACGACAGCCACACTGACTCCGGAAGAACGGCCGGGGAGTGCGCGGGAGGCCGCTGTCTTTGAGGGAATCACCCGGGGATGGACATCATTCCTGCGAGGGGATCTCTGGATCCTTCTTCTTCTGGGCGCGGTCATCGCCCTGTTCACCCTCTGGTGGGTGGCCTTCGTTCTGCCGGTACTCGCGCTTTCGCTACGGACGGCACTCCGCTTCTGGGGACCCTATCCCAGGGAGGCGGGATGGTACCTGGAGAGATTCCGGAAGGGGGCCCTGGCCCATGCCAGGGTCATGCGGAAGGAAGAGGATGCGGAAGGGGAAGCCTGGGCGCTGGAGTTGGCCCGGGCGCTGGAGGAGTTGCGGGATCACCATGGCGAGGAGAAGATCCCCCACCCCGGGCTGAGTTCTTCAGGGAGAGGCCGGGAACCTTCCCCCTCGACCCAGCCCGGGGCCGGTTCCTAGGTCAGCTTCCGGATGCCGGGACCGCCTGGACCTCAAGGCTGATCCGGACCTCGTCGCCCACCAGGACCCCGCCGGTCTCCAGGGCCTGATTCCAGGTCAGTCCGAACTCCTTCCGGCTGATGGTGGTGTCGGCCTGGAAGGCGACCCGGGGGTTGCCCCAGGGATCGGTGCCGCGGCCCAACTCACGGCCGGCCAGCACCACATCCCGCGACTCGCCGCGGATCTCCAGCGTACCTTTCACCTTGAAGTCTCCGGGCTCTCCCTCTACGCCCGTGCTCCGGAAGGTGATGAGGGGAAAGGCATCCACGTCGAAGAAGTCTGCCCCCTTCAGGTGATTGTCCCGATCGGCGTTTCCGGTGCTGACGCTCGCCACCTGGATATCCACATGAACGGTCGATGACTGGAAGTCATCTTCGTTCAGATGGATGGTGCCCTGAACCTCCGAGAAGGACCCCTTCACGGTGGAGATCATCATGTGCCGGATCCCGAACCCCACCTCCGAGTGGGAGGCGTCCAGGGCCCAGGGGGTGCTGTTCGACGTGGTGTTGCTCATGGTGCTCACTCTCTCCTCTCGACGGCCGCTGGGTGCCGTCTGTTGGTGACATGATGCTTCAGGGAGACGATGCCTTTCGTACCTTGGAAAAAGATCGTCATGTAAATCAATCAAGTATAAAGTAATGTCGCGGAGGCCCCTGTCAACGGGGTGCTCGACAGGCTGTCCCGGCGGGTGTGGAGAGGGATCCTTCTCAGGTGCAGAAGAAGGGGAACCCCGTCAACTGGTTCAGCGGGCGTGGGGAGGAATGCGGAAGACGACGGTGTCGCCGGGGCTCACCGTTACCGGGTCCGAGACGAATCCCCCGGCGGCCAGGAAGTCGACCTCTACTCGAAAACTGGAAGCCCTCCAGGGAAGCGAGAAGGTCCGTGTCTGGTTGCCTCCCACCGAACCCAGTCGCCGACGGTCACCATTCCACCTGGAGTAGATCCTGGCTTCGTTGAAGCTCTGGTTCTCAACCATGAGGGCGAACTCATCGGCCTCCGTGGCTTCTCTGTCCCAGACGCCGACACCGGTGCCGCCCAGGGATCCGCACCCTGCCGCGGTCAGGAGGAGGAGTGCGATTCCGGCGGTGGTGCCCACCAAGCCGGCGCGGTGGGAGGCGAGGCGAGAGGCGGTGGTCCCGATGAAAGAGAGCACATGGACTCCTGTAGGGCCCGCCGGGGGAAGGTGCATCTGGGAGACGGACTGGGGGGCGGGCCTTCACCCCTGCGTCCGTGTCATCCCTCTGCTATGGTACCACGCTTCGTCCGGGCTGATCCCCCGGGTTCCTGCCCCGCCTTCTTCGTCGCGGAACGACTCCATACCTTACAGGCATGATTCGCGTTCTCTGGGCCCTTGCCGTGGTCGTGGTTCTCGTGTCCCTGGTGACGGGGGCCGTGTCCATCGTGGGGCAAGTGGTAGACAATTCCCGCCGGGCCCAGGCAGAAGAGCTCAGGGACTCGGTGCGGGAGGCCCGGGCCCAACTCAATGCCTGTCTCGATGAACTGGACACCAAGGACCGCCGATTCCAGTCCCATCAACGGGTGACCGCCTTCCTCCGTGGACGGGTGGACGAGTTGGAGGCGCTTGACGAGCGGGGTGTTCCCCAGGAGCGCTATGACGAGTATCTGGATGTGTTTGATCGGTACAACGAAGCGGTCCCGGAGTGGGAGCGGCTCGGGGATTCACTCCGGGTGATCTCCTCCACCTGCCGGGCCGTGGCTGAAGAGCACAACACCCGGGTGGCCACCCTGGTGGACTTCCTGGAAGAAGAGGGGCTCTGGGATCCCGATTGGAGCCCGGTTCGGCCGGAGCCGGAGTTGGAGTGTCCGACCCCGGCCGAATCCCCGGAGGTGTCAGGGGGCTGCGGGGATCCCGATGTGCTGCCCGAAGAAGAGGGCGTTCAGGAAGAGGCGGTTGGTGCCGAACCAGTACCCCCGGAAATTGGGGTTGTCCAGGAGGAGCACCACGGTACCTGAGCCGATCCCATCGGTGAGAGCAGAGGCCGAACCCCGGATCCGGTCCAGGTTCCGCGCCGAGATGTATCCACTCAGGTGGGGTTCATCGGTGAGTTTGACCGGGGTGGAGAAGGGGTTTGCGCTTGGAGGGATGATGAACTCATGGTCCCGCCACACCGCCAGCTCCCGGGTGTGGTATCCGAATCCCAGGGGGTGGGTGGGGTCCAGGTCTGCCCGGTAGATCGATCCCCGGATCCGCTGCGCCCCGGTAAGGGCGGCCGCATCGGCGTAGTCGGTGCGCCCCACCTCCATACCGGCGTCTTCATCTGCCTCTGCCAGGGCCTGCCGCACCCGGGGCGCGAAGCCCTGGTCCAGTGCCCAGCGGGCACCACCACGGATCCCCACCAGCGTCCCGCCGCGCTGGACGAAGCGGCGCAGCTCCGCCAGCTGGCCCTCTCCCATGAACCCGTAGTTTCCGGTGACCAGGATCACCACGTCGTACCGGGAGAGGTCGGCCCGGCCCAGGTTGTCCCGGTCCACCTTGGTGACGGGTAGATCCACCCGGGTATCCAGGAGATGCCACACCTGTCCCGCTTCGTTGGCCTGGATTCCGGATCCTACCACCATGAGGACGCGGGGCATGTGCCCCAGAGGCCGGAAGTTTCCACTTCCCAGATCTACCCCGTCCGCTGACATGCTGGTATCCACAGCGTGGAAGGGGACTCCGGAGTGTGCTTCCGCCTCCCGGACCAGACGGTGCAGCTCCGCTGGGGTCAGATGCTGGGTCTGGATGGGGATGGAGATGGAGCCCCGGGAGAAGCTCCGTACCCCATCTCCTGCCGTAGCTCCAGCTCCCCGTACCCTGGCCGCGAAGGGCTGGAAGGCCGCCTCGGCCCGGACACCCCGGGCCATGAGGTACTGGAGGGCTCTGGGGGCGTAGGTGTCGCTCCAGTCCAGGAGATAGGCCACCCGAGCTTCCGGTACGTCACCCCGGCCTCGGGGCTCCGGCACCTCGGTGATTCGGCCTCCCACGGGAAGGGCACCGGACCGGATCTCCCCATGGGGGATTCCGTAGGCCAGGCTCATGGTCCAGGTGGAGGCGTCGTAGAAGACGCTGTCGGCGTAGGTGTCGGTCCGCTCGAAGATGGACCGGACCAGGCGATACTCAGGCTGCTCCACCGGGACGATCCACGCTTCTCCGGCCTGGAATTCCCGCCCGTCCAGGGTACGGTCATCGGCAAGGCTGAACACCTCGATGCGGTGGCGGAGGAGGAGGTCCAGAAACTCGCGGTTCAGGGAATGATCGTGAGAACTCCCAAAGACCCAGGCCTGCACAGGGAAGGCCGCCCCCTCGGTCAGGGCCGACTCGTAGAAGTCCCGCTGATACTCGAGCATCCGCACCCGCTCGGCCACCGCCGACTCCACCGTGGAGATCACGGTGCGAAACTGGTTACGGATGGCGTAGGCGAAGGTGAGGACACCGTGGTGGGTGCTCTCCTGGATGTGTCCCCTGGCGCTGGCCTGCTCGAATACCAGCCCGAGACCACCGAGGAAATTCGGGTAGGTGGAGCCGTAGCCCGGGTAGGTGTTGTCGAAGACCTCCTTGGTGAAGTAGAGGCTCCCGATGTCATCCAGGGATGCAGCCCACCGATCGGCGAAGCGGAGGGTGATGTCGGTGTAGAGCTCAGGAGGGAGGAGCGGATTCCACGAACCCTCCGGCTTGGTGGGTTCGAAGAAGTAGGTGCTGTTCGTCCCCATCTCGTGGTAATCCGCCACCACGTTGGGCTTCCAACTATGGTGGAAATCGATGCGGGCTCGGCTGCTGGGATCCTGGAGAGGGAGCCAGTCCCGATTCAGGTCGAACCAGTAGTGGTTTGTGCGACCTCCGGGCCACACTTCGGTGTGCTCCCGGTCCAGGGGATCGGCGACGAAGGGGGAGCTCCGGTGCATGTTGGCCCAGGTGGAATGTCGATCCCGGCCGTCGGGATTCAGCACAGGCTCCACATGCCATACCCCCTGGTCCAGCGCCGTGAGAACCTCGGGATTCTCTCCGGCGACCAGCCAGTAGGCCGCCAGGAGCGCCGCATCGCTGGCGGAGGGCTCATTGCCGTGAACACCGAAGCCCAGGTGCACGATGATTGGGCGGTCACCAGCATCGACCCGGGGCTGACGGGGGTCCACCGCCGCAAGGTGGGCCGCGCGGATCTCTTCCAGGCGGGCGTGGTTCGCCGGTGCGGTGATGGTGAGGACGGGCAGCTCCCGCAGCCCGATGCTCCGCCCCAAGCTCTGGTAGGTGGCCCGGTCCGAGAGACTAGCCAGCTCCTTCATATACGCCACGAACATATCGTGGCGGGTATGGTAGGTGCCAAGCTCGTACCCCAGGAACTCCTGCGGCGAGGGGATTTCCGGATTGAAGCTCTGGCCCTCGGGGAAGAAGTATTCCAGGGGCTGCACCGCCGACTCCCAGGCCGCCGCCGGCGTCTGCGCTTCCGCGCTCCCGGCGGGCCACGCCATGAGGGCGGCCACCAGAGCGAGCCCCATCCCCCTGACTGCCACCGGGAGCCGTGACTCTCCTCTCGCCACCGGACTCACCCCTGGTCTCCGTTTAGCGTCCCATCGGCGATGGCCCGGACCAGATCGGAGGTGGTGATGATTCCCACCAGGGTATCGTTCTCAGTGACCAGGAGACGGTGGATTCCATGCTCCGAAAGGATGTTGGCGGCCTCCTGGAGCGAGGTGGTGGGCCGGACCGTCATGACCTTCCGGGTCATGATTTCGCCCACTGTGTAGCGGGCCAGCAGGTCCCAACTCCGCTCATCCTCGGCCTGGAAGCGCTGATACAGATCCGAGTTCGAGTCGTCCCAGTAATCCACGAAAAAGGAGCTGGGATTCTCCTGCTCGTCCTCATCGGAGCGGGGCGGTCCACCCAGATCTTCACGGAGGTTGTCTTCCTCCGTCTCCCTCCGCTCCAGGACCGGGTTGGCGCTCTGGAACTCCACGATGTCCGAACTGGACACGACACCCACGAGACGGCCGTTCAAGACGACGGGGGCGCCGCTCACCCGCTCGTTCCCCAGCGCCTCCACGGCGGTCCGCAGGCTCATATCCGGACCCAGGGTCAGGATGTCGGTGGTCATGATATCGGCTACGGTGGGCATGGAGTGGGATCTCCCTGGGGAACGGCTCCCCGGTTCAGGTGTCTTGAGTGGATTCACGTCGTTGGGTCGGACGGTGACCGATTCCACGAAGTATCGGTTCCCGACGCTCCTGCTGGACCGTGTTCTTCTTCTCATCCAACGTACAACCCCGCCCCGCGCCCGCACATGGGGACGAGGGCGGGGACGCCCGGAGTTATCTTGGGAGTATGATGGAGCATTTCACCTCTCCTGTCATCCTGGGTTCCCACGAGGTGGTGGCTCGGGCCGCAGATTTCCTGCGGGACGAATCCAACCTGGCTGCCGTCCCGGTGGACAGGGTCTATCTGCCGGAAACCACCGAGCAGGTGGCTCAGGTTCTGGATCAGGCGAAGCAACAGGGAGCGACCCTGGCGGTGGGCGGAGCTCGCACCGGGATCACCGGAGGATCCGTGCCCGGTCCCGGTGACTGGGTCCTCTCCCTCTCACGCATGACCGGGATCCTGGGCGCGGGGCTGGATCCCGCCACTGGCCAGGGGTGGGTCCGGGTCCAGGCTGGGGTTTCCCTTGCCGATCTGGATCGAGTCCTGGCCCATGCCCCTCCCTCGGAACTTCGGCCTCCCTCCCCCGGAGGAAGCTGGGCCTACCCGGTGGATCCCACAGAGTGGGGCGCCTCGGTGGGCGGGACGGTGGCCACAAACGCCTCCGGGGCCCGGAGCTTCAGCTTCGGCGCCACCGGCGCCTGGGTCCGGGCCCTCACCGTCGTCCTGCCTGACGGTAGGGTTCGAGAGGTGCGCCGGTCCCAGGTGCGGGCGGTCCGGGGGATCCTGGACTGGTCCGATGGCGTGGGGAGGATTGAGCTCCCGGCTCTCCCCCGCCCCCGCTCGAAGAGTGTGGCGGGATACGATGTGCGGGACGATGTAGACCTGGTGGACCTCCTGGTGGGCTCGGAGGGGACACTGGCCGTGATCTCGGAAGTCGAGCTCGCCCTTCAGCCCCGTCTCGACAGCATCCTGGCCCTCTTCACCTTCCTCCCTCCCGGATCCGATGCCCTGGCCCTGTCACGGGAACTCAGGGACAATGGCGCCTTCCGTCCCCTGACCCTGGAATATCTGGGGCCGGAGGCATTGGATCTCCTCCGGGCCGAACGAATGGCAGGAGCCGGAGGCGAGGCCATTCCGTCCTTCCCCCACGAAGCCGCCTCCGGTTTGTTCATGGAGTTCGCTCCCGAGAACGAGGCCGCCCTGGGCGATCTGGTGGAAGGGCTCGACGAAGTCCTCCGAGCATTCGGAGGCGATCTGGACTCCACATGGGCCGGGGATGATCCGGAAGAGGGGCGCCGCATGAGGGCGCTCCGGCACGCCGTTCCCGACGCCGTCAATCGGCGAGTCTCCCTGGCCAGACGACAGGTTCCGGGCATCCACAAGGTGGGCACGGATCTGTCGGTGCCCGATGACGCGGCCGAGGAGATGGACGGGGTCTACCGGGAGCGTCTGTCAGCGGCGGGGATCCCCTTCGTACTCTTCGGCCACGCCGCCGAGAACCACCTCCACGCCAATCTGATTCCCGGAAGCCGTGCCGAGCTGGAGCAGGCGCTGGAGGTGCACCAGGCGCTGGCCCGGGAGGCGGTGCGGCTGGGCGGGTCCGTCTCCGCGGAGCATGGGATCGGCCGGCTGAAACGGAATCTCCTCACCATCCAGTTCGGCGAAGACGGGGTGGCCCGCCTCCGTTCGGTGAAGGACGCCTTTGATCCGGATGGGGTCCTGAACCCCGGGGTCCTCTTCCCACCCCGCCCTTGAGTCTGCCCAGGGCCCTCCGACCCCTCCGCCGCCTGGCTCGGCGGATCCTTCCTACCGCCACCGGTCCCTTTCGCCGCCTCGAGGTGGTGCACCACACCGAGTATCGCCTGGGAATCCCTGGTATCCCAATGGATCCGCTACGTGGGGAGCGAATCCTCACGGCACTTCTGGAGGAGGGGTGGATCGGACGCCGTGCGATCCAGCGTCCCCGGGAGGCGCCGGTGGAGCACCTGCGGCGGGTCCATACCGGTCCGTATCTGCGGTCCCTGGATGATCCCCTCGAGGTCTCCCGGATCATGGGCGTACAACTCACGCCGGAGGAGGCCACAGCGGCGCTGGAGCTTCAGCGCCGGATGGTTGGCGGGACCATCCTGGCCACCCATATGGCCCTCCGGTCCCGGGAGTCGGTGATCCACCTGGGTGGAGGGTTGCACCATGCGGCGCCGAGTCGCGGGACCGGGTTTTGCCTCCTGAATGATGTGGCGGTGGCGATCCAGCGACTTCGGGTCCGGGAGTTCACCGCTCCCATCCTTGTGGTGGATCTGGATCTACACGATGGAAACGGCACCCGCATCGCCTTTGCCGAGGATCCCGGTGTCCATACCTACTCCCTTCACAACGAGACGTGGGACGAGGTGCCGGGAGCCCAGGCCGATACCTGCCTGGCCTTCGGCCCGGGGATCGACGACGAGGGGTACCTCGACCTCTTACGCGAGACCCTTCCGCCTGTGGTGCGGGACCATCGCCCGGAGCTGGTCCTGTACCTGGCCGGAGCCGATGTGTCCGCCGAGGACACCCTGGGCGACGCGGCCTTGACCCTGGATGGGATGGGGGCTCGAGATCGCTTCGTGGTGGAGACGGTACAGGCGGCGTGTGGCCGGATCCCCTTCGTGACTCTGCTGGCGGGGGGCTATGGGGCCGGTGCGTGGAAGTCCATGGCCAGATTCGCCCCTTGGATGCTCAGCGGTCGGATGACCGATCCTCCCGATGACCTCACCGTCGCCCTGGAGCGGGTTCGTCGCCAGGAGCCCCGGCCTCGACCCTTCCGGGACCGTCGTCTCCTTCGCCGTCGGCCGGAGGTCAGGGAAGACCCAGCGGTCGGCAAGGAGATGAGCGGGTGGAGTCTCGGGCCCGAGGATCTGGCGGCGCTGGGAGCGGGACCCGCCACGTCGCCACTCCTCCTGGGGCGCTACTCCCGGCGGGATCTGGAGGAGGGACTGGAGCGATTCGGCATCCTGGGGCAGGCCCGCGCCCGGGGCTACCGGGAGCCCACGGTGGAGATTCTTCCGTCCTCGGGCTTCGGTCCCACCATTCGGCTCTTCGGCGAGCCGGAACGCACCTTCCTCCTCATGGAGCTGCGGCTGGATCTGGATCGCACCAGTATCCCCGATGCGGAGCTGCTGAAGGTGGAGTGGCTCCTGCTTCAGGATCCCCGGGCCTCTTTTCATCCCGGGTATCGTCCACTCCCGGGACAGGCCCACCCGGGACTGGGGTCACTGGTGGATGTGGTGGCCTGGCTTGTCACTCTCTGCCGAGACGCGGAACTGGATGGGCTCTCATTCCGATCGTCCCACTGGCACATGGCCGCTCTGGCCCGGCGGCGGCTCCGCTTCCCCGATCCCGATGATGGGCGACGCTTCCAGGTGATTCAGGAGGCCACCCGGGGAATGAGCCTGTCGGCAGCCACCCGTGCCGTGGATGAAGCCCGGGTCGTGGATCGGCGTACCGGACGGCCCGTCCCCTGGGCCGAGGTTCTCATGGTGGTTCCCGTGGCCGCCGATCTCGACGAGCGCCTGGCTGCCCTAGGGGAGGGGATGGAGGACCAGGAGAACGACTCGGCCGCCCAATCTCCTTCAGCGGCNGTGGTCCTCCCCCGCCGGGAGGGTTGACGG
>SL_5KL_010_SEDDRAFT_10002148_pt1 | contig 11229 bp, 10 predicted proteins | sample SodLakKL_010_SED_FD_9118 | JGI IMG/M metagenome (IMG submission 9118)
ACCAGAGACTGCGCTGCCCCGCCGCATCCTGCCAAATCACCAGGGGATCGGGGTAGGCAGGGGTGAATGCTTCAACCAGGGCATAGCCCGTGGAAGGATGCCCAGGGGGGGCTGACCGGAGAAACGCTTTCGCTGCCGCTCCGGTGAGCAAAACCACCGCTGCCGGCCCTCGACTGGCCAGCACCCGTACCGACCCCGTCAGGTCTGGGGGCAGCTCTGGGGACAAACCTGGGGCTACCGGGGCAGCCCAACCTAAATCTTCACGAAATAGAGCCTCAAATTGCCCCTGGGCCAAGCGCGTTTGTATCTGCTGAACCGTTAGCCCCATCACCCCTTAAGACGACTGTTGCTGTTGGATCGACATGGCATAGTCCCGGAATCGATTCAGGTCTGACTGTAGGGTGGCTTCCACCAATCGCCCTAAAAACAGACCATCCATCCATTTAACAATCGTTGGCACGGCATAGGAAACGGTCAGCTTCACCGTCGATTTGCCCTCTTTGCGATCATAGAACCGAATCGCCCCCCGGTTCGGTAGGCCATCAATCGCTTCCCACTGAATGATTTGGTGGGTGACCAGGTTGGTGATTTTAGAACGCCAGGTAAACTCCAACCCCCGAGACGCCAGCTTCCATTCCGACAGGTCTGGATTATCTTCGGGCACCCGCACCGAGTCAATCCATTTCATCCAACGGGGCATTTGCTCTAAGTCGGACCACAGAGCCCAGGAGGTTTCTACAGGAATATCCACATCTACCACCACGCTATGGTCTAGCCAGTCGCTCATGATTGTTCCTCTGCCCTGAATGAAGCCACTTGTGTCTAGGATACTAGGATTCCTCCAGATTTTCGTTGACCTGGCCGAGCTGATTAGCCAGGGCCACCCACTGTTCCACACTCAGATCTTCGGCCCTAGCAGTATCAGCAATGCCCAATTGAGTCATCAAGCTGGTCAGGTGATCGCGATCGCAGATTCCCTTTAAATTATTCCGCAGCATCTTGCGCTTACTCCTAAACCCCAACTTCACCAGTTGGTCCAGCCGCTCGGGGTCCGCCGCTGGGGTGGCCAGGGACCGAGGGGTCAGCTGTACCACGGCCGAATCCACCTTCGGTGGTGGCCGAAAGGCCTTAGCCGGTACTGGGCACACCAGCCGACAGTCCGCCAAATACTGCACCCGCACCGATAACGCCCCAAACGCCTTGGTGCCTGGCTTGGCGTACAGCCGCTCAGCCACCTCTTTTTGCACCAGCAGCACAATGGTGTCATAGGGATTGGAGTTAGGCGTAGCCAGGCTCCCCAGCAGCGTTTCTAGAATTGGCCCAGTGATGTAGTAAGGAATGTTAGCCACCACTTTGTTGGGGGGGCCAAAGGGAAAGCCTTGGGCAGGGGCGATCGCCCCTAAGTCCAACGCCAACACATCCCCCTGCACCAAACGCAAGTTATCGGCCTGGGCAAACTGGTTTTGCAACCGACGGCAGAGGTCCCAGTCAATTTCGATCGCCACGACGGCATCGGCTAGGGGCAGCAGCCATTTAGTCAGCACCCCGGTCCCGGGGCCAATTTCCAACACACAGTCCTGCCGAGTCACCGCCGCCGCTTCTAGCATGGCGTGAAGCACCTTTTCACTGGTCAACCAGTGCTGGCCAAATCGCTTCCGGGTGCGTTGAGAAAACATCGTGGGCTCAACCATTCAGCTACTATCCTCGGACCTGAAACCAGCCATACCCCACCAAGCTACATCAATTGCCGCACCTGCTGGCTGGTCAACGATGTCACCTGGGTAACCACAGCGGCTGCCCCGGCTGTGTGCAGAGCCGCCCCATAGCGCTGTTGATAATCGCCGCCTTTGGCCACCACATGGGGTGGCAATATCCCCACCCCTAGCCAGCGCCGCTGAGGCTGTTGCGCCTGAGCCTTAACGATGGTGTGCATATCCGCCACCGTATCCCCGGCATAGATCACCGGTAGATCTGGGGCCAGATTAGCTTGCTGACTCAGGGTTTCCACCACCGCAAACAGGCCAGTGGGATCAGGCTTGCCAGGGGCATCTTCCATGGCCACCAGGGCTGGCTGATCTAAGCCCAGGCGACGGGTCAGCACATAGTGGGCCGACCCCCGGGTAGCGCCACTAAAAAATCCCCAGGATATCTGACCCGTGGTCAACCCATCAAAATAAGACCGATCGACCAACAAAGGCTCCTGGGTAATGTAACCCGTCCATTGGCTTGGATCAGTGGGGTCAGGTCCCCGATACCGCCGCTGAAAAAAGTCCACGATGTTGTCATAGTTCAAAGCTATGGTGTCCCGCGATCGCCCCTGACCTTCAAAATAACGATAGACCAGCTCCTGGGACCCCTGCCAATCGTTATTCCAGGTCCCTTCACTCTTCAGGGCGTCAATCGCTTCAGCCGTCGGTCGATAGGCCCCATCGGTAAACCGTTCCACGGTATCTGCCAGGGCTCGACGATACGACCCGCCCACATCCCGAATCACCCCATCAATATCAAAAATCAAAATTGCCCAGGATGTTGCCAAAAAAGTCATGGAATGATGTCGCAGCCTTAACGCTAAACAGCAAAGATGGTAGGATTATAGACTGTAGTATTCTCAACATTACGTCGGAGGTGTGCTTGTCCAGATTTGTACTAAAGGTTCTCTGGCTAGAAAATGATGTGGCTCTAGCGGTTGACCAGGTCGTAGGTAAGGGCACCAGTCCGCTGACATCCTACTTCTTTTGGCCGCGCAACGATGCTTGGGAAGAAATGAAAACCGAGCTCGAGAGCAAACCCTGGATTGAAGAAGAAGAACGGGTTGAAGTGCTCAACAAAGCAACGGAAATCATTAATTACTGGCAAGAAGAAGGTAGAGGTAAATCCCTGACCGAGGCTCAGGACCGGTTTCCCGAGATCACCTTCACAGGTAGTTCATGATCGGCTAACTCATAATTGGTCATAGATTCGATTGATTCAACACCCTTAAAAAACCGCCTGCATGCAGGCGGTTTTTTTACCATCTAGGCCAAGTCCAGCTCAAGATCTAGAGTTTTCCCACAGGCAGAACTACAGGTCTGGACTTGGATTGGGTTGACTACTTCATGCCGCCTGCGGCTTGCAACTTAGCCCGAGCTCGCTTCAGCGCTTGCTTAGCCTGAATCATCGCCTGCTTATCATCAGCACTCGTCTGACTAAGGCGAGTTTCAGCCTCAGCATAGGCGGCCTTAGCCGTGGCTTGATCAATGGCATCGCCACGCTCAGCCCCATTCACGAGGATGGTCACTTCGTTGCTTTCGACTTCTGCAAAGCCCCCCATCAACGCAATGGGCACCCAGGTCTTATCGGCTCGGACCCGCATCACCCCCACATCTAGGGCGGTAAGCAGGGGAGCATGGCCAGCTAAAATCCCCAGTTGGCCAGTGGTACTGGGCAGAATCACTTCTTCTGCCTCAGAGTCCCAAACGGTTTTGTCTGGGGCAATTACGCGAACGGTTAATGCCATAGCAACAGTGGGATAGGTGATCTTGGGAGAATACTAGGTGGACGCCGACTTGGCAGGACACCCACCTAGCAGGAGAGTCTACTTGGAGTCGGCCTTCAGCTTTTCAGCGGCTTCGAACACATCTTCGATGCCACCCTTGAGGTAGAAGCACTGCTCGGGAATGTCATCCAGTTCGCCGGCCAGAATTTGCTTGAAGGCCTTGATGCTGTCTTCTAAAGAGACATACTTACCGGGGGAACCGGTAAAGACCTCAGCCACAAAGAAAGGCTGGGAAAGGAAACGCTCGATCTTACGGGCACGGGCCACGGTCAAGCGATCGTCTTCAGACAGTTCATCCAAGCCAAGAATGGCGATGATGTCTTGTAGTTCCTTATAGCGCTGTAGGGTGGACTGCACCGCCCGAGCGGTTTGGTAGTGTTCTTCACCGACGACGCTGGCCTGCAACATGGTTGAGGAAGAGTCGAGGGGGTCAACCGCCGGGTAAATGGCCTTAGAGGCCAGGGCCCGAGATAGCACTGTGGTGGCATCCAAGTGGGCAAAGGTGGTGGCCGGAGCAGGGTCAGTCAAGTCATCCGCTGGCACATATACCGCTTGAATGGAGGTAATTGACCCTTCTAGGGTAGAAGTAATCCGCTCTTGCAAATCACCTACATCGGTACCCAGGGTAGGCTGATAGCCCACAGCAGAGGGCATCCGACCCAGCAGCGCCGACACCTCAGAGCCTGCCTGTACAAACCGGAAGATGTTGTCGATGAACAGCAGCACGTCCTGCTTGTTCACATCACGGAAATACTCGGCCATGGTCAGCGCCGACAGGCCCACCCGCATCCGAGCACCGGGGGGCTCGTTCATTTGACCGTATACCAAAGCCACTTTGGACTGGCCCAGGTCATCAGCGTTGATCACGCCGGAGTCGATAAATTCGTTATAGAGGTCGTTCCCTTCACGGGTGCGCTCGCCCACACCACCGAACACAGACACGCCACCGTGTTCTTTAGCAATGTTGTTAATCAGTTCTTGAATCAGTACGGTTTTGCCGACACCGGCACCACCAAACAGACCGACTTTCCCCCCCCGACGGTAGGGAGCCAGCAGGTCAATAACTTTAATTCCAGTTTCAAAAACCGTTGGCTTGGTTTCTAGCTCAATTAGCTTAGGGGCAGCCCGGTGAATGGGGGAGGTATTGTCCATGTTGACGGGGCCCTTTTCGTCTACGGGCTCACCCAAAACATTGAAAATACGGCCCAGGGTAGGTGCCCCAACGGGGACGCTAATCGGAGCCCCCGTATCCACCACTTCCATACCCCGCACCAGGCCATCGGTGCCGCTCATCGCCACAGCCCGAATCTGGGAATCGCCCAGCAGCTGCTGTACTTCACAGGTAACAGACACCTGGTTACCGGCGGGATTGGTGCCACTAATCTTTAGGGCGTTGTAGATCTTAGGTAACTGACCACTTGCGAACTTAACGTCCACAACGGGGCCGATAATTTGAGTAATGTAGCCAACGTTTGTTTTCTCTGCTGTGGTGACCATGCTTGCGCCTATTCCGTATGATCAGCTGTGATGGCGGCTTCTATGTCACTGTTACATTCCAAAGCGCCATCATCCAGATTATCACTAGAGTGCAACCTCCAAGACAATTGAGTTAACCTGATCTTTCTGGTTAATAAAATAGACAGGGTCAAAGGGGGCTTCCCGCCTGATTTTGCCGCCGCTCCTCAAAACCCTAGTTGGAGTCCTAAGCGGCTGAATGATATACATTGGCTGAAACCCCCTTAGCAGTTGTTTGAAAAAGGTCATCCCAGGTATATTTGCCGCCAAGAGGCCGTAAACCCCCTGAAGTTTGAGCACGTTGGCCGACTCCACAGGTATAACCTGAGAAGCTCTTTGGCTTTTCACACAGCCTCCTAGGGTCTCTCAACTCCAAAAAACATCCATTGCCAGGACGCGAGCTCGGTCCATTAGGCCGGTCGCAGTGAGAGTCCGGATAAGTTATTTAGTTGGAACCCTCTTAACCGAATCATCAAGTTTGTTAGTTACGATGCCCAGACGACAGAACATGGAGTCTAGAATGGCTAAGGCTGAAGCTGCTGATCAAGCGATACCGTTGAGCGATCCTCAGTATTACATCAACCGAGAGATCAGCTGGCTGGGGTTTAACGAGCGGGTCCTACACGAAGCCTTAGACCCTCGTACGCCGTTGTTAGAGCGGCTAAAGTTTTTGGCGATTTACAGCACCAACCTGGATGAGTTTTTTATGGTGCGGATCTCGGGGGTGATGGAGCAGGCCGACGCTGATGTGCACCCGGCCACCCCAGATGGGCTGTCCCCTACCAAACAATTGGCGATACTGCGATCGCGCCTGATCGAGCAAGTCCAGCTTCAGCACCAGACCTTCGAGCAAAAACTGCGGCCTGCCCTGACCCAGTATGGGGTTCACCTGAAACACTACGACGACCTGAGCCCAGAACAACAGGCTTATCTGACGGACTATTTCGAGAAACGCATCTTTCCGGTGTTGACTCCGCTGAGTGTCGATCCGTCCCATCCCTTTCCCCGCATGTCCAACCTCAGCTTAAACCTGGCGGTGCGGGTAATCAATCCAGACAATGGGGTAGAGCGGTTTGCCCGGGTGAAGGTACCCAGCAGCTTGCCCCGGTTCATTAGCATGCCAGATGACCTACGCACCCACCAAGGGGAAGACTGTCTTTGGGTCGGGGTGCCCCTAGAGCAAGTGATTGCCGAAAACCTGGGCTATCTATTTCCGGGCATGACCATTGGCGGGCATCACCTGTTTCGGATTACCCGCGATGCCGATTTTCCGGTGTTAGAGGATGAAGCCGATGACCTACTGCTTGCCATCGAGCAGGAAATTAGCAAGCGACGGCTGGAGGGATTTGTCTGCCGTTTAGAACTGGAAAGCTCCATGCCCGAAGACCTGCGCCAGGGGATGATGCGAGAGCTGAAGGTGAAAGCCGATCGGGTCTTCGAAATCGAGGGCATGTTACATCTGGGGGACTTATTCTTCTTTTTGTCACTGCCCCTGCCCGAGCTGAAAGATAAACCCTGGACCCCCTTAGTGCCGCTGCGACTGCAGCCGGTGATCGACATTGACGATGAAGATAGAAACACCTATGTCGAACAGCCCCCCAATATTTTTCAGGTGATTCGCCAGGGGGATATTTTGGTGCACCATCCCTATGAGTCGTTTACGGCCTCGGTGCAGGAATTCATCACCCAAGCCGCTACCGACCCCCAGGTGCTGGCGATTAAAATAACCCTGTACCGCACCTCCGGCGATTCCCCGATTGTCAAGGCGCTGATTACTGCAGCCGAAAATCGCAAGCAGGTGGTAGCTCTGGTAGAACTCAAGGCTCGCTTTGACGAAGCCAACAATATTGAGTGGGCTAAAACATTAGAGGATGCTGGAGTGCATGTGGTCTACGGCATTGTAGGCTTAAAAACCCACACCAAGACCACCCTGGTAGTGCGGGAAGAAGGGGACAAGATTCGCCGCTATGTGCACATTGGCACCGGTAACTACAACCCCAAAACCTCGAAGCTGTACACCGATTTAGGATTGTTCAGCTGCCAAGAAGACCTGGGGGCTGATCTGACCGATTTGTTTAATTTTCTCACCGGCTACTCGCGGCAGCAGGCCTATCGTCAGCTCCTGGTGGCTCCATATACCCTGCGATCGCAGATGGAAGCCTTAATTCGGCGCGAAATTGACCATGCTCAAACCGGGGGACAGGGCAAGATTATCGCCAAGATGAACTCCCTAGTGGACGCTAAGATGATTCGGCTATTGTACGAAGCCTCCCAAGCCGGGGTTGAGATCGACTTGATTGTGCGGGGTATCTGCTGCCTGCGACCGGGTATCAAGGGGGTTAGCGACAACATCCGGGTGATAAGCGTCATTGGCCAATTTCTAGAGCATTCCCGCATTTTTTGCTTTCACAATAATGGCCAGCCCGAATACTACATCGGCAGTGCCGACTGGATGACTCGCAACCTGGATCGTCGAGTGGAAGCGGTCACCCCCGTGGCAGACCCAGCCCTGATGGCCGAACTCCAGGACTTGCTAGATATTATGCTGGCCGATAACCGCCAGGCCTGGGACATGGCCCCCGATGGCAGCTTTACCCAGCGTCGCCCCGCCAAAGGGGAAACAGAACGGGGTACCCACGCCATGGTTAAGGCCTATATGACCAACCGCGATCGCGATCGCTAATGCCTTCGAGAGATTCGGTAGATCGCAACGTCCCTGTAACCCACCCTCACGAGAAGCAAGCTACTCCCCCAGCCCCTCTCCCAGAAGGGCGAGGGGAGCCGGAAACCTCCTCAAAGTCTCTCTCCCACGTTGGGAGAGGGATTTAGGGTGAGGGCTAAGTCACGGCAGGAGAACAAGTTTTTGATCTACTGAGATTACGCCGTGCGCGCGGCCTTTTTCTTTAGGGTCGGCGCTGCTCGGCGCTGACCCGCTATCACAGGCCGAGGACCACCCCCAGAGCGGCGACGGTTCGAGGACCGGCGGCGGGGTGGAGCACTGTCCCCAGCCGGTCTAGACTTCATGGAGAAGGAGGGCTCATAGCCCGGTACGATGTCGTGGCTGATGGACTGCTTCAGCATCCGCTCGATTTTGGTTAGTAGGTGCAGTTCATCGCTGCTAATCAGCGACACAGCCCGGCCTTCGTTACCGGCTCGGCCGGTGCGCCCAATCCGGTGCACATAGTCTTCGGCTACGTTGGGCAGGTCAAAGTTGACCACATAGGGCAGTTGATCAATATCAATCCCCCGGGAGGCGACATCGGTGGCCACCAGCACCCGTACTCGACCCTGCTTAAAGTCTTTTAGAGCCTTTTGGCGAGCCGCCTGGGTCTTGTTACCGTGGATGGCAGCGGTTTTGAGTCCATCCTTAGACAGCTGCTCGGCCAGACGATTGGCCCCATGCTTGGTGCGGGTAAACACCAGCACCTGCTCCCAATTATGGAAGCCGATCATGTGGGAAAGTAACTCGCGCTTGCGATCGCGATCCACCGGGTGTACCACCTGCTCCACGCGCTCGGCAGTGGTATTGCGGGGGGCGACTTCGATCTGGGCGGGGTTATTCAGCAGGGTATTAGCCAACTGCTGGATCGGCTTCGAGAAGGTAGCCGAGAACATCAGGGTTTGCCGAGTTTCAGGCAGTTTCCCCATGATTTTGCGAATGTCATGGATAAAGCCCATGTCCAACATGCGATCGCACTCGTCCAGCACCAAGATTTCCACATGGCTGAGGTCCACCGTGCGCTGGTTGAGGTGATCTAGCAGGCGACCGGGGGTGGCAATCAAAATATCGACCCCCTGGCGCAGTTGCTTAAACTGAGGGCCAATCTTCACACCGCCATAAACCATGGCGGTTTTTAGGGGCAAATATTTACCGTAGGTTTTGACACTATCCCCCACCTGGGCCGCCAGTTCGCGGGTGGGGGTCAGCACCAAGGCGCGAGGAACACGACGACCATTGCTGGGGCCGCTGGTCAGCCGCTGCAACATCGGCAGGGTAAAGCCCGCCGTTTTGCCAGTGCCGGTTTGGGCGCTGGCCAGTAAATCTTGACCCTGCAAAATTACAGGAATCGCCTGCTGCTGGATCGGGGTGGGCTGGTCATAGCCCTGATCAGCGACAGCACGAAGTAAACCGGTCGAAAGACCGAGGGTATCAAACGTCATGGATGCAATTGCTCCGAGTGGTGCCCCTAATCCCAAATCAGCTACCTGGGCCCAGTCTAAGAGCAGTGAACTTATGTCAAAAGAATGGCTAAAAGCAAATTCCGTTGGCTAGCGCAGACCGGATGAGCTAGCGAAGCTACAGTGTAACAGAAAATGACAATCTTCGTGTTTGCCGTGGAACCGTGTCATTAGGGGCCATTGCTGACAGCGATCAGGTTCGTTAGCTTAATCACAGAAAGCCACCCCAGGAGCCCCCATGACACCTCAGTTTCACCGTCCTCAGCCCCGCTTATCTCGTCGTCGCCGCCGTCTGCTGCAATACCTCGTAGGGGGCAGCGTGGGGGCGATCGCCTTGGGCACATTGCGGCCTGAACCTGCCCCTGGCCGGGAAGTTAGTCTGGAGCAGCTATGCTCCATGTTTCCCCAGAACTCCCGCTGTGCCGACTATCTGCCGGGGGTACAGGCCCTGGATACCGATGGCGAGGCGATCGCAGTGGATGTGTTTTTACCCACCACCAGCCCAGGGGATCGCCCCGCTGTGACCGGCTTACCCGATGGCGAACCCACTTACCTGGTGATCCAAGCCGGCCCCGCGATCGCCACCTATGGCATTCGACCCATTTGTACTCATCTGGGCTGTACCGTCGATTGGCACCCCGACCAAGAGCGGTTTATCTGCCCCTGCCATGACTCCCAGTACGACGCCGACGGTCGAGTACTCTCAGGACCAGCCCCTGACCCCCTACCGCTGGCGACGGTGGTGGTCCGACAAAATCAGATTCGCCTGGTGGAACGCGCCCCTTCTGTTGATCCGCGCTAGAGCTGACGCCAAGCCTTCACGCCAATCGATCATGGCCGAGACAAGGGGGCCAATCCTCGATAAGGTTGGATCAGGCCATAGCACGACTGCGCCTGTCTGCCATCCCCCCTGCGATCGCCGCCATGAACTCGACCAACCACTCCCAAACCGCTGCCTTTCTCTGGTCGATTGCTGACCTGCTGCGGGGCGACTTCAAGCAGTCCCAGTATGGCCGCATCATTCTGCCCTTTACCCTGCTGCGACGGTTGGAGTGTGTGCTAGAGGCCACAAAGCAGACGGTGTTGGTGGCCGCGAGGGAACACCAGACCAAGCCCGACCTGGTGCGGGAGCAGTTGCTGCTGCGGGCGGCCAACCAGCAGTTTTATAACGCTTCGCCCCTGGCGCTGGGCACCCTGTCCGATACCCAGACCGCTGACGACCTGATCAGCTACGTGCAGGCGTTTAGCAGCGATGCGCGGGAAATCTTTGAGCACTTCCACTTTGAGGATTTTGTGCAGCAGTTAGCCAGCAGCGACCTGCTCTACCAGGTGGTGCAGCGCTTCGCGGCGGTGGATCTGAGCCCAAAAACCATCGACAACTTTGGCATGGGCATCATCTTTGAGGAGCTGATTCGCAAGTTTGCTGAAAGCTCGAACGAAACGGCAGGGGAACACTTCACCCCCCGCGATATCGTCCACCTGACCACGTCCCTGGTGATCACGGGGCAAGACAACAAGCTGACGCCCCACAGCATTGTCACCATCTACGACCCCACCGCAGGCACCGGCGGCTTTTTGTCTGAGGGGGATGAATACATTCAGACGATCAGCGAAAAGGTGACGGTGTCGCTGCACGGGCAGGAACTTAACCCCGAGAGCTACGCCATCTGCAAGGCGGATATGTTGATTAAGGGGCAGACGGTGAGCAATATCAAGCTGGGCAACACCCTGTCAGACGACCAGCTGGCCACCAGCCGCTTCGACTTTATGCTCAGCAATCCGCCCTTTGGGGTGGAGTGGAAGAAGGTGCAAAAGCAGGTCACGGATGAGCATAAAGAACGGGGGTTTGACGGGCGGTTTGGGCCGGGGCTGCCTCGGGTGTCGGATGGGTCGCTGTTGTTTTTGCTGCACCTGGTAAGTAAAATGCGCGACCCCCGCGAGGGCGGTTCTCGCATTGGCATCATTCTGAATGGGTCGCCGCTGTTTACCGGCGGGGCGGG
>SL_5KL_010_SEDDRAFT_10002149_pt1 | contig 11228 bp, 9 predicted proteins | sample SodLakKL_010_SED_FD_9118 | JGI IMG/M metagenome (IMG submission 9118)
GGCCCCGCCGCTGCGGCTGGCTGGATCTGCCCCTTTTGCGGCATGCCTGCCGGGTTAATGGAGTGGACTGGCTGGCCCTGACCAAGATTGATGTGCTCCGGGGGCACCCCCAGATTAGGGTGGCTACAGGTTATCAGGTGGGAGAAGATAAGCTGGAAGAAATGCCCACCGACACTGATCTACTGCAGAAAATTGAACCGGTATATGAAATGCTGCCCGGCTGGGAAGAGGACCTGATTAACTGTCGGACATTCGAGGACCTGCCGGCCAATGCGCAGCAGTATGTCCAATTTATCGAGGAACGGCTGGGACTGCCCATTCAGTTGATCGGGGTTGGTCCTCAGCGACAGCAGATAATAACAAGGGGCGATTGGCAATGAGAGTCCTGTTGATTGGTTCCGGGGGCCGGGAGCATGCCCTGGCCTGGCATTTATCCCGGAGCAGAGAATTAGAGCAACTGTACTGCTGGCCGGGAAATCCGGGGACGGCCCTCCTGGGAGAAAATATAGAAGGGGACTATCAGGACCCGGAAATACTGGCTGATTGGGCCCGGAAACAGGAAATTGACCTGACCCTGGTGGGTCCCGAGGCCCCCCTGGTTCAGGGACTGGCTGATAGCCTGGCCCGGCGGGGCCTCCTGGCCCTGGGTCCGGGCCGGGAAGGGGCTCGACTGGAGGGCAGTAAAAGCCGGGCCAAGGAATTGATGCAGAAAGCGGGGGTTCCTACTGCTGCTCATCAGGTAGTGGAAAACCTGGAAGAGGTGGAAGATTATCTGGCCGAAAACCCTGCCCCTTATGTGCTCAAGGCTGACGGCCTGGCCGGGGGCAAGGGGGTTTTAATCTGCGAGGACCGGGATCAGGCCCGCCGGGAAGCCCGTTCTATCCTGGAGGAGGAGCGGTTTGGATCCGCGGGAAAAAAACTGGTGCTGGAAGAATTCCTGGAGGGCCGGGAGGCTTCTCTCCTGGCGCTGTGCGCGGGGGGNGATTTTCTCCTCCTGGANCCCTCCCGGGATCATAAGCGCCTGTTGAATGGAGATCAGGGACCCAATACCGGGGGGATGGGGGCCTACAGCCCCGTGGCCGATATCCCCCCCGGGGAAAAGGAAAGGCTGGGTCAGGAGATTTTCCGGCCCCTTCTCCAATGCCTGCAGCAGGAGGGTATTGATTATCGGGGAGTTCTGTACGCGGGGTTAATGCTGACCCCGGCCGGGGCCCGGGTCCTGGAATTCAATGTCCGTTTCGGGGATCCGGAAACCCAGGCCCTGATACCCCGCCTGAGAAGCGACCTGCTGCCCCACCTCCATGCTGCCGCCCGGGGGAAAATTCTGGCCGAACCCCTGCAGTGGAAAGAGGAAACCTGCCTGTGTGTAAACCTGGTGGCCGGAGGCTATCCCGGATCCTACGAGAAGGGGCAGGCCATATCGGGCCTGGAAAAGGTCAACCCCAGCACCATAATTTTTCATGCCGGCACCGCCTACAAGGGGGGGCGCCTGATAACTGCAGGAGGACGGGTCCTGGGGGTCACGGTCCTGGCCGAGGACCTGGAGGCCGCCCGCAGGCAGGCCTATTTTGAAGCGAGCAAAATTGAGTTCAGGGATAAATTCTATCGACATGATCTGGGGAGGGAATAAGATGGTCCGGGTAAGTATTGTAATGGGCAGCGATTCGGATCTGCCCATAATGGAAAAAGCGGCTCAGCTACTTAAAGAGATGGATATTGAGCATGAGATGAGAATAATCAGTGCCCACCGCACCCCGGAAGAGGCCCGGGAATTTGCCTCCAGCGCCAGGGAGCGGGGAGTTCAGGTGATAATTGCCGGGGCGGGAATGGCGGCTCACCTGGCCGGAGCCATGGCGGCCCACACCCACCTGCCCATTATCGGAGTTCCCCTATCGGGGGGGGCCCTGGCCGGGCAGGAGGCCCTGCTATCTACGGTTCAAATGCCCCCCGGGGTTCCCGTTGCTACCATGGCCATTGACGGCAGCCGCAATGCGGGCATAATGGCCTGTCAGATCCTGGCCCTGCAGGACCGGGAGGTAGAGGAAAAACTGCTGGAATTCCGGCGCAATATGGCGGCGGGGGTTCGGAAGAAAGATGCCAGTATAAATTAAAAAAAGCCCCGGAATGGGGCTTTGGGGGGCCTGCTATCCGGTTCAGGGGAGCAGGCCCGGTTTTTTTCTAGGGCAGAGCAGGGTTCCTAACCGCAGCGGGAGTAGCCGCAGTTACGGCAGAGGACGCAGCCTCCTTCATGTTCCACTTCCATGCCGCAGTCGGGGCAGACTATAGAGCCATTATTGGCAAAAGTGTCAGGTTCGGATTGATCCCGGTTAAGGTGATGTCCGATCAGGTCCTGCTGCAGCGAACTGTTGTAGTCAGCATATTCCAGGTATTCCTCCAGGGATCGGCCGATGGCATCGGGACAGGAGGTATTGCCGACCCCCTTGCGTTTGAGGGCTGCAGCACAGCGGATCCCCCGCAGCTGCTGGATAATTTCCTGGGGAGGAACTCCAGCCCGGATAGAAAGGGAAATAAGGCGGCTGGTGGCTTCGGACTGGGAATGACAGCCCCCTCCCCGCCCGGTGGAGGTGAAAACCTCGCAGATGCCGGCGGTATCAGAGTTAATTGTGATATAGAGTTTGCCGCAGCCAATTTCCGTTTTGCTGGTGGTGCCCACGGTAACCCGGGGCCGGGGCCTTTTGCTCCTTGGTTTCTCTTCTTTTTTGCCGGTGGTTAAAACCTGGCTGTCCCGGCTCCCGTCCCGGTAAATGGTTACTCCCTTGCAGCCCAGCTCATAGGCCAGCTGGAAAACCCGGGCTACCTCCAGGGGAGCTGCTTCATTCCGGAAATTAACGGTTTTGCTGACTGCATTGTCCACGTATTTCTGGAAGGCGGCCTGGGTTTTGATATGACGTTCGGGATCAATGTCGTGGGCAGTCATAAATATATCCCGGATATAGTCAGGGATATCTTCAATGTCGGCCAGGTTTTCTCCGGCAGAAATCCGTTCCAGGATTTCCGGGGTGTAGAAGCCCTCTTCCCGGGCTACTTCTTCGAACAGGGGATGGACTTCGGTCAGGGTGCTGTCCAGCACATGCCGCTTGTAGCTGAGGGCGAAGAGGGGTTCAATACCGCTGGAAGCGCTGGCAATAATGCTGATGGAGCCAGTGGGGGCTATGGTGGTCAGGGTGGCGTTGCGCCGGGGCTTTTTAAACAGGCTGGCCTGGAAATTGGGAAAGGCTCCCCGGTTGTCGGCCAGTTCCTCGGAAACCTTTTCGGCCTCCCGGTGAATAAAGCCCATTACTTCTTCCGCCAGCTGCAGGGCCCGCTCCGAGCCGTAAGGAATACGCATCCGAATGAGGAGGTCGGCCCAGCCCATTACTCCCAGGCCGATCTTGCGATTGCCCAGGGCCATATCCCGGATCTGGGCCAGGGGATAATTATTCATGTCGATAACATTGTCCAGGAAGCGAATGGCAATACGAATGACCTCCTGGAGATGCTCATAATCGATGGCCGGGCCTTCTTTGGTTCTTTTGATCATCCGGGCCAGGTTAATTGACCCCAGATTGCAGGCTTCATAGGGCAGCAGGGGCTGTTCCCCGCAGGGGTTGGTGCTTTCAATGTCGCCCAGTTCCGGGGTGGGGTTGGCGGCATTGATCCGGTCCAGGAAAATAATCCCCGGTTCCCCATTTTTGTGGGCCATGGTAACAATGCGATCGAAAACATCCCGGGCATTGAGGTGGCCTGTCTCTTCTCCGTTGTGGGGATTGATCAGGGGATAATCTTTTCCAGCAGCCACCGCCTCCATGAAGCTCTCGGTTAAACCCACGGAAATATTAAAATTATTAAGCCGGTCATTATCCTCCTTGCAGGCAATAAAGTCGAGGATGTCGGGATGATCCACATTGAGAATACCCATGTTGGCTCCCCGCCTTTTGCCTCCCTGTTTGATAGTGTTGGTGGCGGCATCAAAGACCTCCATGAAGGAGATGGGCCCCGAGGCCACCCCACCGGTGGAAAGGACCCGATCATTTTTGGGTCGGAGCCGGGAAAAAGAAAAGCCGGTTCCGCCGCCGCTTTTATGGATCAGGGCTGCGGATTTAACGGCATCAAAAATTCCTTCCATGGTGTCTTCGATGGGAATAACAAAACAGGCGGCCAGTTGCTGCAATTCATTACCAGCATTCATCAGGGTAGGAGAATTAGGAAGAAAATCCAGTTCAGCCATGATCCGGAAAAAATCCTCCTGATCCCGGGCCGCGTTTTCGTCATAATGGGAACTGGCCCCGGCAATATTGGCTGCTACCCTGCGGAAAAGATCTGCCGGAGTTTCAGCGACTTCCTGATCCCCCTCTTTTCTCAGATATCGGCTTTCCAGGACCCGCAGTCCGTTTTCCGATAACCTGATGTCGGTCATAATCGAATCATCCTTCCCTGAATATGTATTATGATTTACAAGTTCAATTTCGATTATAATACAATATATTGTGTTTGTCTATTGCGAAAAACTCAATATATTGTGCTTTGATCCGCTTTTGGCCCGAAACTCCTGCAGGCCCTTCCTCTGCCGAAAAAAATAAAGGAATTTCCTCCAGTAAACCCGAATAATTTTTGGTGTAAAGGAAAAAAAGTTCGGGTTTACTCCCGGATTAGAAATAAAAAACTGGAAAAAAGAAGGAGGGGAACCCCCTGTGACCAGTAGAGATGTTTTTTCCAGCTTAAGCCCCTGGGATCACCGCTATTCCTTACGTTCAGAAGAATTTAAGGCCCTTAGCTCATTTTTTTCCGAGGCCGGACAGATAAAATATCAGGGCCTGGTAGAACTGGCCCTGCTGGAGGAACTGGCGGCAAGAGAGATCTGCCCTCCCGGGGCTGTTCAGGAGCTAACTGCTGCTCTGGAGAGGTTAAGGGCAGAAGATGTGTATGCTGAAGAGGCGAAAACCAGGCACAGCATCCGGGCCCTGGTCAATGTCCTGGCCCGGGAATTGAGCCCCGAGCACCGCCCCTATCTCCACCTTTCTGCTACCTCCATGGATATTGTTGATACGGCCAATGCCCTGCGGTTTAAGGAGGCCCACATCAGACTCCTGCAGCCCCTGCTGCAGGAAGTAATTGGACTTTTCTGCAACCTGACCCGGCAGGAAAAAGAAACCCTGCAGGTGGGGCGGACCCACGGTCAGCACGCGGTGCCCATAACTTTCGGGTTTGCCCTGGCCGGACACCTGGACCGCCTGGGAAGAGCAGCGGAAAAAAGCCACGGCAGCAGCCTGGATCTGCGGGGGAAAATGGCCGGAGCAGTAGGGGCCTATAATGCTTCCAGTCTCCTGGTGGAGGATCCCCTGGAACTGGAAAAAGGGGTCCTGGCTCGCCTGGGGTTAAAGCCTGCTCCCATCAGCACCCAGATTGTGCCCCCGGAATTTATGCTTGATTATCTGCATGACCTTATCGTGATCCTGGGGGTTCTGGCTGACTTTGCCGATGATATGAGGCACCTGCAGCGCTCAGAGATAGGGGAGATTGGAGAGTTTTTTGCCCCGGAACAGGTGGGTTCTTCCACCATGCCCCAGAAAAGGAATCCCATCAACTATGAACACATAAAAAGCCTCTGGAAAACGGTTCAACCCCGGCTCCAGACCGTTTATTCTGATCAACTGTCTGAACATCAACGGGATCTGACCAATTCCGCTTCCGCTCGTTTTTACGTGGACATTCCCATCGGCCTATACCTGGCTCTGTCCCGTCTGCGGCGGGTTCTGCAGAGGTTTTCGGTAGACCGGGAAGCCATGAAAAGAAATATGGAGCAGAGTCAGGATCTGGTCCTGGCGGAAGCCCTTTATGTGGCTCTGGCCGGCCAGGGGCATCCTGCCGCCCACGAAACGGTGCGGCAGTTAACCCTGGAAGCTGAGAAGAGAAATCTGGGCCTGCAGCAGGTGCTGCAGGACCGGAAGGATCTGGAGACTTACCTGGAGGGGCTGCAGCCCCAGCAGAGAAAACTATTGCAGGATCCTGCCCGCTACACCGGACAGGCCGTGCTGCAAGCAGACAGGATTGCTGATTACTGGGAAAAGAGAACGGGAGAATTCCAGGGGAAATAATCGACCCCGAGAAAACCGGGATAAAGGAGCTGATTAAATTATGGCCATTCAACCCGGCCCGGAGGGGATAATGCTGGATAAATTTCGAGAAGAATGCGGAATATTTGGGGTGGCCAGTTCTCGCCAGGACGCCCCGGAATTAACTTTTTTGGGCCTGCATGCCCTGCAGCACCGGGGCCAGGAGCGGGCGGGAATTGTTGTCGGGGATGGAGAAAGATTGAGGGATAAAAAAGGAATGGGCCTGGTAACCCGGGTTTTTTCCCGGGAAGATCTGGAGGGGATGGCCGGTCAGATGGGCCTGGGCCATGTCCGCTATTCCCGGGCCGATGATAACGAAGTCTCCGGGACCCAGCCCCTTTTAGTTCAATCCCTCAAGGGCAACCTGGCCCTGGCCCATAACGGCAGCCTGCTGAATCATCTCCAGCTGAGGCGGGAACTGGAAAGCGGGGGTTCAATTTTTCATTCGGGCCTGGACCTGGAAATCCTGGCCCATCTCCTGGCCCGCCCCGGTTATGATAGTTTTGAGGAGGTTCTCCAGGACAGTTTGCTGCGCCTGGAGGGGGCCTTTGCCCTGATTATAATGCGGGGAGATACCATTTACGGGATCCGGGATCCCCGGGGATTTCGCCCCCTGATCCTGGGGCAGGTAGATGGGGATTATCTTCTGGCCTCCGAGAGTTGTGCCTTCCACAGCCTGGGAGGAAGGGCCCTGCGGGAGGTGGAGCCGGGAGAGGTAGTCCGGCTGCAGCCCGGGCGGGTGGATAGCTTTCGTTTTGCCCCCCCTGGTCCCCGCCAGTTCTGCATTTTCGAATACATTTATTTTGCCCGGCCGGACAGTTCTTTTAACCTGGGCAGTGTGCACCTGATCCGCCAGAAAATGGGCCGGCAGCTGGCCCGTGAATTTGCCCCGGCCGGGGATCTGATAATCCCGGTCCCGGATTCAGGTAATTCTGCCGCCCAGGGCTATGCTGCTGAGCGGGGACTGCCCCTGGAGCCGGGTTTGATTAAAAACAAATATACCGGCCGTTCCTTTATTATGCCCCGCCAGGAACTGCGGGAAACCCAGGTCAAATTAAAATTGAGCCCCATCCGGGAATTAATTGACGGTCAGCGGATAATCCTGATCGATGATTCCCTGGTACGGGGAACAACCAGCCGCTATATTGTGAAGATGATCCGGGAGGCAGGGGCCCGGGAGGTTCACCTGGGTATTTCTTCGCCTCCGGTCAGCCATTCCTGCTACTATGGCCTGGATACCACCCGACGCCAGGAGTTGATTGCCGCCCGGAAAAATACCGGGGAAATCGGGGAACATGTTGGAGTTGATTCCCTGGGTTATCTATCCCTGGAGGGGCTGCAGGAAATGTTTGCCGGCACCGGGGGCTATTGTGATGCCTGTTTCAGCGGTAGATACCCCCTGGAGCCCCCCGCGGGGGCCGGGGGAGAGGAGGAGGCCCAATAATGAGCGAAAAAGGCTGGACTTACCGGAAAGCTGGAGTGGATGTTGAAGCCGGAGATCGGGCCGCCCGGGCCATAAAAAAAATGGCTGCCACCACCTTTGCCGGCCATGATATTCAGACTCCAGGTGCAGGGTACAGCGGAGTTTACCGCCAGGAGAATGGACAGCTGCTTCTGGCTACCTGCGATGGGGTGGGCAGCAAATTAATCCTGGCCCGGAAAATGAATAATCACCGGACTATCGGCATTGACCTGGTGGCCATGAGCATCAATGATTTACTGGCCCAGGGGGGGCAGCCTCTTTTTTTCCTGGATTACCTGGCCCTGGGCCGGCTGTCGGAACAGCTGGTGGAGGAAGTGCTGGCCGGGATTGTAGAGGGCTGCCGGACTGCTGGCTGTGCTCTTTTAGGGGGGGAGACCGCAGAAATGCCCGATTTCTATGAGCCGGGAGAATATGACCTGGCCGGTTTTGCTGTGGGCACGGCCCGGGAGGAGGAACTATTGCCCCGACCGGATATTGCCCCGGGGGATCTGCTCCTGGGTCTTCCCTCCAGCGGCGTGCACAGCAATGGTTTTACCCTGCTGCGCAAAGTTCTCCTCCAGGGAGCAGGAATGTCTCTCGATGACATCCCTCCCGGCTGGGAAATAACGTTGGGGCAGGAACTTTTGCGCCCGACCACCATTTACTCTGCTCCCCTGCAGGCCCTGCAGGCAGAATTCAGGGTTAAAGGCCTGGCCCATATTACCGGAGGCGGGCTCCGGGGCAATATTCCCCGAATTGTACCCCCGGGGCTGATCGGTGACATATGGTCCGATCAACTGCCCTCCCGGCCGATCTTCGAACTGATAAAAGAAAAGGGTGCGATCAGCACCCTCGAAATGGAGAAGACCTTTAACCTGGGAATGGGGATGGTGGCTGTCCTGGAACCCGCTGCAGCGGAGGAGGCCCGGGATATGCTCAATGAGCGCTTCTACAGCTCGGGTTATCAGGCAGNATTGATAGGAGCAATAAAGGATGAGGGCTAGGGGGAGAGAGATCAAAAAAATTGGAATAATGGTATCGGGGCGGGGCACCAACATGGAGGCCCTGATCCAGGCAACCCGGGCCCCGGACTATCCAGCCCGGGTGGCCCTGATTATTGCCAGCCGGGAGCAGGCTCCCGCCCTATCCCGGGCCCGCCAGGCCGGAATTGAAGCCCTCTATATTCCCGGGCGGGGGTCCGCCTGGGAGCAGGAGGCCCTGGACCTGATTGAGGACCGGGATCTGGAGCTAATCTGCCTGGCCGGGTTTATGCGGATATTGAGCCCCAAATTTATCCAGGAGGCGCCGCCAATAATGAATATTCACCCTTCTCTTTTGCCGGCCTTCCCCGGCCTCAATGCCCAGCAGCAGGCCCTGGAGTACGGGGTCAAGATCAGCGGCTGTACAGTTCATTTTGTGGAGGAGGGGGTTGATTCCGGCCCCATAATCCTGCAGGCCGGGGTCCCGGTTAAAGAAGGAGACGGTGTGGAGGAACTCAGCCGGAGAATTTTGCAGGCCGAGCATCAAATATATCCCCGGGCGGTGGCATTGTGGGCCCGGGATGCCCTGGAAATTGAAGGACGCAGGGTGCACATAAGGGAGGAGAAATGATTATGCCGCAGAGAGCCCTGATCAGCGTTTATGATAAAGAGGGGCTGGAGCTTCTGGGTCCCGGCCTGGCAGAGCTGGGCTATGAAATAATAAGCACGGGGGGCAGCAGGCAGTACCTGGAACAAAACGGCGTTCCCTGCCGGGAGGTGGCGGAGATAACCGGTCAGGCCGAACTGTTTTCCGGTCGGGTCAAAACCCTGCACCCGGCAGTGCAGGCGGCAATCCTGGCCCGCCGGGATCAGCCCGGAGACCTGGAGCAGCTGCAGCAGGCCGGCTGGAAGCCCATTGACCTGGTCGTGGTTAACCTCTACCCTTTTGCCCGGACCCGCCGGGAGGGGAAAGAACACGGGGAAATACTGGAAAATATTGATATTGGCGGTCCAACCCTGATCCGGGCTGCGGCCAAAAATTACCGGGACGTTCTGATAATTGTGGACCCCAGTGATTATTCCTGGATCCTGGAAAAATTACGGGCAGGCAAGGTAGAAAGAACTCAGCGCCGCCAGCTGGCGGCCCGGGCTTTTGCCCATACTGCTGCCTACGAGCAGGAAATTGCCGGCTATTTTGCCGGGGAAGATTTTGAGACTTTTCCTGCGGCCCCGGAAAAAGTGCGGGAACTGCGTTACGGGGAAAATCCCCAGCAGAAAGCTGCCCTCTACCGCCGGCCGGAAACATCGGGAACGGTTGTGGGGAGCCGGCAGCTGGGCGGTAAACCCCTCTCCTACAACAATTTGCTGGATGCCGAAGCCGCCTGGCAGGCGGTCCGGGAATTTTCTGACCCGGCCTGGGTCCTGGTCAAGCACGGCAATCCCTGTGGCCTGGGAGCTGCTCAGCTGAGTGGAGATGCCCTGGAAAAAGCCTGTCGGACCGATCCCCTTTCTGCTTTTGGAGCCGTCGTGGCCAGCAACCGGCAGGTGGGTGAGGAGGAGGCCCTCTACCTGGCCCGGGAACCCTTTATCGAAGTGCTGCTGGCTCCCCGGATTAAGGAGGAGGGCAGCCAGGTGCTGCAGGCCAGGTGGAAAAATATCCGCCTCCTGGAAACCGGGGGATTGCCCCCGGAAAGCAGTAGCAATGAACCGGAAATCCGCTCCCTGCAGGGAGGTTTTCTGGTGCAGGACACCGATATTCCCGCCGGGGAAAACCTGGAACTGCAGGTGGTCTCAGCCCGAGAGCCCTCGCCCGGGGAAAGGGAGGAACTGATCTTTGCCTGGCAGGGAGTCAAACATGTTCGTTCCAACGCTATCCTGCTGGCCCGGGACCGGGGAGCAGTGGGAATTGGGGCCGGGCAGATGAGCCGGGTGGATGCCGCCCGGATGGCAATCTGGAAAGCCGGGGAACGGGCTGCGGGATCTTTTCTGGCCTCGGATGCCTTTATTCCCTTCGCCGATACCCTGGAATTGGCCCGGGAAGCTGGAGTTCAGGGGATAATTCAGCCCGGGGGAGCAAAAAGGGATCAGGAGGTAATTGAGGCGGCCAATCGCCTGAACCTGATAATGGTATTTACCGGGCGCCGTCATTTTCGCCACTAGACTGCACCCCACCTGGAAGAAAATAGCTGAAATTTTATAAGAAAAGCCCGCTCCCAGATAAAGGAAGACGGGCTTTTCCACAATTTGAGGATATTTATCCACAATCATGTGAATATTGTCCCCTGAAAAATCACGCAAACCCTGTTTTTATAAGGGCTCAGGGGCTTTATTTCCCCCGAGATAACCCCTGTGGATAACTGGGGTTTTCCGGATCCCCTCAGGAACAGGATAAGGAATGGGTTGCCCGGGGGAATATTGATCTGGCAAGGCTCGAGGCCGGGAGGGGACTGAGTATTTCCCGGGGTCATTTTTCCCCACCTGTGGATAACTTTTACCGGATCTGCAGATATTTGGGGCCCCTACATTTCCCGCAGGGCTTTGATCCTCTCCCCGGTAGGAGGGTGGGTGCTGAAAAGCTTGCTGCTGCCCCCGGTACTGAAGGGGTTAATGATAAAGAGGGGTGCCGTGGCTGTAGAGGCGTTTTTCAGCTTTTGGGGTTCGGCTGAGATTTTT
>SL_5KL_010_SEDDRAFT_10002151_pt1 | contig 11223 bp, 1 predicted proteins | sample SodLakKL_010_SED_FD_9118 | JGI IMG/M metagenome (IMG submission 9118)
AGTAGCAGTTGATTATCTTTGCCTGAACGTTTCTTCCTACAAAACCACCGTAATCAGTGAACGTAGGAGACGCACCAGATAGACGGATAACGTCTCCTGTGGAATATGATTCAGATATATTCGCCCCATGTAGGTGGCTACCGACAAAACCACCGACATTGTCAAACGTAGCAATTGCGTTACCAGTTGCATAACATCCTGAGATAACAGCGTTTATACCACGGTTGTAACCTACAAGTCCACCTACAGTGGTGGTCCCCACAACGTCCCCTGTGGCAAAGGAATCGTAGATATGATGGCGATTCCACCCAACCAATCCACCTGTATAACTGCTATCTCCAAGCACGGTTGCATGGGCAGACGAATTTCTTATGATTCCGCCATTTTCATTGAAACCAACTAGCCCGCCTACAGTACCACCGGAACCATAAACGTCTCCTGTAGCATAAGAGTTTTTCACCGTACCTAAGTTCGATCCCACGAGACCGCCTACATACTCATCACCGCTCACGTTTGCATCGACTACACCAATATTTTGAATGTACCCTTCCTCATCAATATTGCCAAAAAGGCCGATATGATCTATCTCCGAGCGGTTTATGTACAATCCTTTTATGAGATGGGCACCACCATTAAAACTGCCTGTGAAACCGTCGCCGTTTTGACCTATGGGCAGCCATCCTGCGCCCTCCGTCGGACTGGTACCCCACATCCTGCTGGCATCGGTGATGTATCCGGTTAGATCGATATCTTGAACGAGTGTGTAATCTTCAGTCATATTCATAGCCATGAGCTGCAGCTGGTGGCTGTTGCGTATTTCAGTATTCCACTCCATCTGGAGGAACGGTCTTGTCTCGCCGTCAACCATCCACCAATTTTCCGAGAAGTCCCAACCTGCATCCGTAAAAGTGCTTTGGTTCATCATCTCAGCCGTAGTCTTGCCATCGCCGACTCCATTGTCCGGACCGCCGGTCTCGGTGTCCCAGAAGGAGTTCTCCACCGTGCCAGTGTTCCTCCCTACGAGTCCACCTACATCCTCGTCTCCGCTAACGTTTCCGGTTGCATATGAATTCGATATGGTGCTGTCTTCACCCCAGTTCCCGCCGTTGAGTCCGCCGACGTATTGATGTCCAGTTACATCACCCATGGCATAAGAGTTATTGACTATGGAAACCTGGCTATTAGTTCCCACTAATCCTCCGATATAAGTGTCGTCTCCATACACGGATACAAAGGCATAGCTGCTATCAATTGTACCTCTATTTCTTCCAACGAGTCCCCCCACTCGTGTGTAACCACTCACGGTTCCAGTAGCTGACGAATCGTTGATTTCACCATAAATTTGACCTGCCAGTGCTCCTACCATCCCATCTCCGGTCACATCAACATCTTCCAGCATTACATCGAACACGGCAGCATTTTCATTTAGATAGCCGAACAAACCGACGTAATCGGTATCGCCTCGATCTATGTACAACCCAGAGATAGTGTTTCCTTGCCCGTCAAAACTGCCGTTAAAATGTTCATCATCGTCCCCTATGGGCTGCCAACCTTCCGTTGTAGGATCGTTGTGATCCATGTAACCGTTAGAGGTTTCATTCAGGTCGTTCATCAATATGTAATCACCGTCAAGATCGTCACGTATCTCGTGCAGATCCTCCCACGTATTGATCTCGGTAACATCGCCCATCGGGTAATTCGTCCCTGATCTTTGCTCAAAAGTTTCACCACTAGACATGCCTACGGACACACCGATCACACTCACTAGCAGTAACATTGCCACACACATAACTCTCGTTTTTTTCAATATCATATTTTCACTCCCTCAAAGCCGTATTTTTTATAAAATAACGGAAATGAGATGTTTCAAAGGAAGTATAATATATGTATATAATAAACATTCCTATACAAAGAGATGTGAGATCTGCTCAAACTGCGTCGGAAGTAGTGGTGAAGTTGGTTTTGCGTAACATCTCATGTTGAACGTTGGTAACTTTCACTTTCTTTAGATATATCTATCATGTTCAAGCCAGGGTACAGTGTGATATCCGCGCTGACGGTAAGTCTCCTTAGAAAGTAAGTAGGGCCTCCTCATCCATACGCATCTAAATGCCCTTTATATAGCCCTGTATCGGGAGCGTTGAGATGTTCCGGTCTCCTGGAACATTCAAACCGGTAAAACTATCGACTCTATCCGCTTTCATCATATCCTTCTTCTTCGTCGTCCTCCTCTTCCTCCTCGGGATCATCAACCGTCTTCTCGTCACTCTGCATCCCCATCCAGACGAACACGAGCAGAGCTATGATAGATAGGATCAACGCAACTACCAACCAACCGTCGGTGGTGACTTCTTCTTCCTCTTCGACAGTAAAAGTGATGCTCGCATCTTCAGCTTCTATGTGGTATTCCCCGTCCTCTCCGATCTCGTAGCTCGTTGAAATCGTTTCTGTTTCACCAGCTTCAACAGTAACAGTATCATTACCTATCACATCTCCATTTATGTAGAACTGTACAGTATATTCTCCTTCTATCTCGCCCACGTTGGTCACGTCTACGCTTATCTTGATCTCTTCTCCTACTTCAGGTTCTTTCGGCTCTACTGTTAGGGCAGAGAATTCGAATTCCGCAGGAGATAACTTCTCGAAGTGTGCGGTGATGTTTTTGTCTTCATCCATGATGACGGTGATCTCTACTTCAGTGCTTGTTTCGTCACCTGTCCACTCTTCGAAGTACCAACCTTCATCAGGTACCGCTGTTAATGTGACTTCCGTGTCTTCCTCGTACTCTTCCCGCTCAGGTTCTACCACCACTTCACCCTTACCGTCTACATCCACCGTCAACTCGTATGTTTTGATCTCTTCGAACACCGCCGTTATCTCTTTATCATCGTGCATTACCACTGTGATCTCTTCCTCCGTTCCTTCCACATCGCCGGTCCACTCGGCGAAATACCAGCTATCCTCGGGTATCGCCGTCAAATTTACCTCGGTTCCATGCTCGTACTGTTCCTGTTCTGGATCGATTTCAACAAGCCCCTCTCCTTCCACGTGTACCGTTAAAGTGTATTCCCTCATCGCAAAGTGTGCAGTTACCTCTTTGTCATCGTCCATGATGATAGTGATATCTTCCTCCGTCCCTTCCGCATCGCTGGTCCATTCAACAAAATACCAACCTTCGTCAGGTACGGCTGTAAGAGTCACTTCAATGCCCGCTTCGTACTCTTCCCGCTCAGGTTCTACCTCCACAACGCCTTCTCCCTCTATTCCTACCGTCAACTCGTATGTTTGGATCTCTTCAAACACTGCCGTTACCTCTTTATCATCGTCCATGACTATCGTTATCTCGTCTTCCGTTCCTTCATAATCACCTGTCCACTCCACGAACTCGTGTCCCTCGTCTGGCATCGCTGTCAAAATAACCTCGGTTCCTTCGATATAGGCATGGGTACCAGGTTCAGGATCGGTAGTACCTTCTCCATCTACATATATCGTAAGTAAATGTTCATCTTCCTCCACTTCTCTAAAGTGAGCTGTTATCTCGTGATCGTTATCCATGGATATCGTGGTCTCGGCGGATTCGGGATCGGCAACGCTATCGATATCGCCGGTCCATTCCTCGAAGACCCATCCTTTCTCGGCAATGGCCTTCAGGTCCACTTTAGTACTGTTCTCGTAAACCAGCGTCTCGCCGTCCTCGATCCCCTCACCATCGACCTCGACGGTTCCTTCCCCTTCGACGTTCACCGTCAGGTTGAATTCATCCGTAACTTGCCAGCTCAAGAATGGATACGTTTCATTATCCACGATATTCCATATGTGTTCAGGATCGCTTTCTTCATGATCCACGCTCGTGATATTCCAGTCCGCGTCTTTGAAGGTGGTGATATCTTGCATCTCTTCCGTAGTCAAGCCAGTGGCCCCTGTGCCCGCACTCTCATTTTGACCTGTTGTTTCGATGTCCCAGAAACAGGCCTCCAGCGCATCATAGCCCCCTTTCCCCATCTCTCCTACTAAACCTCCTATACTCCATCCCTCTCCTTCCACAGGGCCAGCGGCATATGAATTATTTATCCTACTTCGTACATATCCTACGAGTCCACCTACACGCCCGTGCCCGCTAACATTACTAGTTGCATACGAGTTCTTTACTATTCCTCCCCATTCATTCCATCCAAGAAGCCCACCTACATCTCTGTTACCGCTTACATTCCCATTGGCGTGCGATTTTTGAAGAAGACTTTGATAGTTCTGACCAACTAATGGTCCTACATATATATATCCTATCACTTCCGCATCTATCAAGCCTACACTAGTGATCTCTGCATCGTATGTAGCTCCAAATAGTCCTACATAGTTTGTCCCGGGCCGATTTATGTAAAGATCGCTTATTTCATGCCAGTTTCCGTCGAAAGTGCCTGTGAAGGGGTCATCCCTATCTCCTATGGGTTCCCATCCCACTACAGCATTTTCATAAGTTACATAGATAAATCTTTCTCCAGTATCTTCCTCTATTGTGATAATGGGATGCTCTACTGTATAGCTTACTGCACTGCTAAAACGATCTTCAACAGATAGAACTGAATCATAATCATCCTCATCAAAAGGTATATTTATCGTATCGCCCTTATCCCAACTTTCAGTAGAGGCTCCGGCACTTTCCCTGACTTTATGGTTCTCTACTTGGGTTTTATAGTCGTCGTAACCCGCCGTCTCTTCGTCCAGATCAGTCGTAAGCGTATAGTCCCCTCCTAGATCGTATCTTATCCTGTGCAGGTCTTCCCAATCCCTGATCTCATAGGAGTGTTCTTCAAATACTACGGTGATGTTTTTGTCGTCGTCCATGGTTATGGTGATCTCATCTCCATCTTCTTGAATATCTCCAGTCCATTCTATGAGTACCCATCCTCCCTCCGGAAAAGCCTCGACGCTCACTTCCTCCCCTTCGGTATATTCGTGTACGCCTTCACCAGGTACGGTACTCCCTTGTCCTTCGATACTTATCTCCAACTCGTACACATCTAGCTCTTCGAATACTGCGGTGATATTTTTATCGCCGTCCATAGTTATGTTTATTTCGCCGTCCGTTGCTTCGTAATCGCCAACCCACTCAACAAATCTCCACCCTTCCTCCGGTAAAGCCTCGACGTTCACTTCTTCCCCTTCTTCGTAGATATGAGTACCTTCTTCCGGATCGGTTGTCCCTTGTCCTTCGATATCAATTGCCAACTCATACTCTGCAACAACATCCGAAAAGTGGGCCGTGATCTCTTTATCTTCATCCATCGTTACAGTGATTTCTTCCTCACCTCCATCGTGATCTCCTTGCCATCCGGTGAACTCCCATCCGTCGTCGGGGGAAGCTTTCACGGTCACTTCTTCTCCTTCAACGTATTCGTGCACGCCCTCCTCCGGTTCAGTACTGCCTTCACCTTCGATGTTTATCTCAAGCTGGTAGTGAGATTCGTTGTTCTCGTTCTGATCCGATATGCCATCTATACGGCATCTTCCGACATAGGAAACGGTTTCAGATCCGTTTTCTGCGTCCTCGGCCCTACCTGAAAAACCAAGACCCATCCCAAAAATGCTCAAAACCAGTAGGCCTACGACAAAAAATCCTCCAACAGCTTTTTCTTTCATATTAGATCACCAATACATCGAGTCCTGTCTTCCTTCCAAACCCTTCCTGGAGGGTATTCTTTCACTATCACGGTAAGCAGACTCCTCACAACCATCTACTAAATATAAAATACGTTCTTCTAGTATTTAAAATTTATGAAAAAAAATATATATAGTGGTTCGACGATAAGCTGTTGAGGACCTTGTGATAGAATGAAAAGAAAAGGTAGAGGGGTAAGGATAATGGCTTTTTTGAGTGTTGGATTACTGGTGCTTTCGGTTGGAGGAGTTTTCGCTGAAGGAGGAAGAGCTACAGGCGGAGGAGATGACGAAATAGATCTACACGTTAAATATGATGACTACAACACAGAGAAATATGATGGATGGATTGAGGATCAGGACCAGGATTACGACTACGACTATTATTCTACTCACACGTTCGTGGTGAGAAGAGGGAACGAAGTTCTGTTGAGAAGTAATGTAGATGACCTAGAGTTTGAAATAGATGCTAACAAAACAGATCAAACCGCTCTGTCTGTGCAAGACCCAGAGTATGACGAAGGATCGTGGGATTATACCATCGACATCCCGTCAGATGCGACCATCGGTAGCTATACCATAAATGCAACAAATGGTGACTTCGAGAAAAGCCTGTACATGGACGTGATATTCAATCCGTTTGAGACAGATCTAGCTGAAGAGAATATAGAGGCATACGCCTACGGTGAAGATCTTGTCTTCTTTCAAAACGATGTAAGGGATTACGATTATGAATTGAACATATACGGTAAAAGTGACGAAACCGTGGACCATAGTATACTCGAGTATGCTACTGCGGCCGCGGGAAATTCATCTGATGTCTTAGAGGCGAGCATGAAACTGGGGAGGATGGTCAGTCAGCGGATCGTTTGGCATTCGGAGCAATCGGACTTTCATTCGATTATAAAGGAAGGCGATGATAGAAATGTTGAACGATATTTCGACTATGAGGACGAGCAACAACCTACAGATGTTGATGGTTCTTGGATCCCTGAGTGGGATAAAGAGGGAGAAGAAAGGATAGGCCGGATAGAACTAGATAACGAAAATGTTACGCCTCTCACTTTGGAGGATGCGGAGAATCTTGCTATGAACGATTACTATATCAATAGAACTGTTGATGACGAGGGAAACACTAAACAGATAATCGGGCATTGTAGGGATTATTCTACCATGTTCACTGCATTGGCTAGAAGTCTCGGCATACCTACGAGAGTTGTGTATAATTCTGGATTAGCGCATTATTCAAATCAGGTATGGTTTGAAGACCCTCCACTGAAAGAAACTGTACCGGCTGAATCAGATTGGGAGTATGAATACGAAAACTGGTATCACTTCAGTTTCAACGATGGTACGCAATGGGATTTCTCTCATATTAGAGAAAGGGCAGATTGGCCGTTACCCATTGCAGGACCTTTGATAGATAATTTGCGGGCAAGTTGGCATTTAGGAGTGAGTGATGTTTACGATGATGTGGTAGGGATGGATGTAACGTATGCGAATACAACAGGAGAGGAGAGTGAAATCTTTAACGACGAGGAGTATCACCTCGAGGAAGATGTACTGCAAGAACACCATTATATGTTGTCGGAAGAGGAAGAAACCAAGGGTCACATGTTATTCAACAACCGTGACTTTTACCTGCTCAACCTGACCGATGCGGAGAGGGAAAGGGAAATAAAGGTTTCTTGTACCGAAGGAGTTAGTTTGGAGCTATACATAAACCAATCAGAAGAAGTAGGGTATAATAATTCGTATTATCCTTCTCAGGTTGGTGGATATGATAATAAAAGTGGTGAATTTGATGAGGTTGTGTTATGGGCGGACAACCGTTCTTACGAGGGATACGATATCAGTACCGATCCCTGCACCCCTGACTCTCCCATCACTGAAGTTCTAGAACCCGGTTACTATTACTACATATTGGTTGCTCCCTCTAATGAAAGTTTGCCTTACCACCGAGAAAATTATGATTACGGTACGGGCGAGAACCAAGGCGGAAACTATGGAACCTACACCATCACTGTTGATGCTGCGGGTGAGTGGCCCATGTTTGGACATGATAGGAGACGTACCAGTAGAAGTCCCTACGACACGAGCCATGTGTATGGGAGGGAGAAATGGAACTTTACCACTACTGACTCAGTAATTTCTTCACCGGTTATAGGTGATGATGGAACGATATATATCGGCTCGGACGATGGTAATCTGTATGCGGTTTCTCCACATGGGACCGAGAAGTGGAATCTATCTTTAGGTGAAAATGTGCGTTCTACTCCAGCAGTTCTTGGAAATGGTGGTACTATTTATGTGGGATCAAGGTCTGATTTTCCCCCTGGCGGTTCATTCCTACACGCAATATGTCCGAATGGAACTTTAAAATGGTCTTATCCCATGGGGCTTGGTGGTGTTCTTTCATCGCCAACCATCGATGAAGATGGGACTATATATATTGGCTCTGGTGATGGGAATTTATATGCGATAAATCAAGATGGTACGGAGAAATGGAATTTTTCTACAGAGGGACCTATAGGTTCTTCTCCAGCGATTGGTAGAGACGGTACTCTATATTTCGGTTCGAATGACAATAATATATATGCCATCAACCAAGACGGAACGTACAAATGGAGTTTTAGTACGGGCGATAATGTGAGTTCCTCACCTGCTATCGGTAGCGATGGAACTATATATGTTGGCTCTGAGGATGAAAAGTTATATGCATTAAATCCTACGGAGGGGACCGAGAAATGGAATCTATATTTAGGAGAGTATGTTGTTTCCTCACCTGCTATAGCCAGGGATGGGACGGTATATGTGGGTTCAATGTCTAATATACCTCCTCACGGTTCATTCTTACACGCAATATATCCTAATGGAACTCATAAATGGAGCTCTTTTTTGGGATACAGTGGTACTTATTCTTCTCCGTCGATAGGTGGCGACGGCACAGTATATATTGGATCAAATGATCAACATCTGTATGCAGTGGAACCTGAAATGGGCACGTACAAATGGAGATTCTTTACAGATGGCGAAGTTTGGTCTTCCCCAGCTATTGGTAGTGATGGGACAATATATGCCGGATCAAATGACGGTAACCTTTATGCGCTCGGATGGGGACACGATCTTACAATAGAGACTGATGGCGAAGGAACCACCTATCCAGAGCCAGGGGTCCATACTTACTTAGATGGAAAAGAAGTGACCGTATCGGCTATCCCTCAAGAGGGATGGGTATTTGCTGGATGGACTGGAGATGTACCTGAAGGTAAAGAAGGAGATGAGGAAATCACTATCACGATGGATGAAGACAAAGTGATAAAGGCAAATTTTGTTGAAGGGTATCAACTTTCAATAAACGTGGCTGGAGGGGGATGGACATCTCCGCCTCCTGGGGACTATTATTATGCTCCTGGAGAAGCAGAACAAATAGAGGCTAGCGCAGGTCACGGTTACGAATTTTGGGCTTGGGGTGGCGATGTATCTTCTCCAGAGTCGAATATAATCGTGGAGATGACCGAAGACAAATCTATATGGGCGATATTCATAGAAGAAGGTAAAGGCCCGATGTCCCATGGTATCGAAGATAAGAACGACTTGAACGCCATAAGAGATAATCTCGATGAGGACCATTATCTGATGAATGACTTAGACTTGGAAGGCGAAGAGTGGGAACCGATAGGGAACTCTACCGAGCCGTTTACAGGTACGTTCCACGGTTTAGACAACACCATAAGCGGACTTCATATCGATCGCCCTGACCAAGATAACATCGGTCTCTTTGGCTACGTAAGCGAAGACGCGGTCATCGAGAACGTGAACTTAGAAGGTGTGAACATCACCGGTCGGAGTCGTGTTGGAAGCTTGGTAGGAGAGAGCTACGGTGAAGTGATGAACTCGTCCGCCGAAGGCGTAGTACATTCAGAAGGTGATCATTTGGATGAGCACAGTCTCGCCGGAGGTCTCATCGGATTGAAAAGGAGTAATGGTACGTTGATCAACTCCGGCGCTTCGGTCAACATCACCGGTAACGAGGCAAGAGTCGGCGGTCTCGTTGGAGATAATTACGGCACTATCGCTGGCTCTCACGCCGCAGGTGACGTGTACGGCGACGATAACAACGTCGGCGGCCTGGTAGGTTTGAACTGGGGTGAGATCAAAGATTCTCATGCGAGCGGCGACGTCGAAGCATACTGGTACCGTGCCGGCGGTTTGGTGGGACGGAATTACGGAGATAACGAAGATTACGATCCTGTGATAGAAGATTCCTATGCAACGGGCGACGTACTCGCCTACGACTGGGCAGGCGGCCTCGTGGGTCGTAACGACGATGCTGTTATCGAGAGAACCCATGCTGCCGGTTCTGTCACATCCTATCGGACCGGCTGGTACACTGGGCATGCAGGCGGTCTCGTCGCCGAGAACGACGGGTACGGAGCGTTGATCAAGGATTCGTATGCCCTTGGAGATGTAGACGGTTATGAGGACGTAGGCGGCCTCGTGGGACGCAATATCTACGGTACCATCGAGAACTCCTATTCCTCCGGAGAAGTCGAAGGATATTTCTACGTGGGCGGTTTGGTCGGATACAATAATTGGGGTGATGTGATCGACTCGTTCTGGGACATAGAGACAAGCGGAATGGGTTCCAGCGACGGCGGTACCGGTTTGACGACCGAGGAGATGTACGACTTTACTACGTTCGACGACGCAAACTGGGATATAACTGCTGTGGGTCCTGGAGAGACGGATGAAAGCTACGTCTGGAACATAGTCGACGGGTACGATTATCCAACGCACAGCTGGGACGAGACCGTGGATCCAGCTGTCTTCGTCTTGAACGATTGGTCCGTAGAACCGGCTCAGGTTGGATTCAACGAAACAGTGACGATAGAAGGAGAAGTCAAGAACATCGGTGGAGAGGAAGACAGCGGCTGGATCGACCTTTACATCGATGATATGGACACGTGGGTGGACAGTGAAGAAGTAACGCTGGCACCCGGCGAGAGCACGTGGGTCAACTTTACTGGAGTACCGAACGATGACTGGAACTTCGACAAGATAGGGACCTACAACGTGAGAGTCACTCCAAGAGATCACCCGGCCGAGTGGTACGACGAGCTGCAGATCGAAGTACTCTTCTACGAGAATTTCGAAGATACTGAATTCCCACCGCAGGGCTGGGATGCCGACGCGGAGTGGTACAGGACCACCGCCGACTACTACAGTGGAGGAGCTTCCGCCAGGATAGACTGGTCTTGGGGTTACCAGGAAGAACTTCTGATGACTCCATGGATGGAAATAAGTGAGAACATGACCCTGTACTTCTGGGAAAGGTCGGACTGGGTGATCGATTACGACGAGCATCACTATGTGGGCGTTTACGACGGGAATTGGAGCTGGCACTCCCTGCCCGACGCCGAAGAGGATTGGAGACAGTGGTATATAGAGCTGGATAACTGGACCGGCGAAGAAGTGAGGATAGGCTTCTATTACGAAGGCACGGACGGGACGAACTGGTACGTTGACGAGGTCGTTGTCACCGATTCCGACTGGGGCAACACGACC
>SL_5KL_010_SEDDRAFT_10002152_pt1 | contig 11214 bp, 12 predicted proteins | sample SodLakKL_010_SED_FD_9118 | JGI IMG/M metagenome (IMG submission 9118)
AATCTCGATCATCAGGTCGATCCGTGATCGGTAGTGGTCCGGGATCATCCTGTTGAACCGCTCTTTTGTGACCCTGTCGGTATTTTTGATCGGCCTGAGTCCAAGTGTCCGGGCCGCACGATCATCAAGGCCGGCCAGGTACCAGCCTTCGATCTCTTTGATGACCACGATCACCCGATCGGTGTCAAGCTCCTGGTACCATTGTTTCAGGCGTTTCTTTTTTGTAAGAACGTTTCTATCATGGTCGATATCGGCAACCATCAGGTATTCATCGCCCATCGCCCCGATCCCCCTGATAAACCCGTCGACCCGGATATGCTTCATCCCGGCATAGGCGATCAGCTCAATACTTCTGTATCCGTCATCGAGCCGTTTTTTCAGGACCCCCTCAAAAAACCTGATGTCATCAGCTCCCTCACAGAACACAAAGAGCCGGTTCATTGGTTACACTCCCTGGAGATCGATTGTCCATACCAGACAGATCTGTTCATCACCATGACGTTACAATCCGAGCATATTCTGGATGAACAGCTCTTCGAGTCCGACTTCGTTTTGAAGGAACGTCCTGACCTCCTCACGGTATGCTGGCTTTGTAATAGCTGAGAAGCCCAGCGTATCACGTGAAATGAGGAGAATATCCTCGATATCAGCGTACCGGACAACACCGGGGTTATGGGTTGTGATCAGGATCTGTTTGTTCCGTGCGGCATCAGAGAACATCGAGACGACGCGGCCGATAAGATAGGGGTGTATATTCTTCTCAGGCTCCTCGATGACAATGAAGGGCTTCTCATCAAAGTAGAGGGCACAGATCAGGTTGATCACATTGATCGTTCCATCGGAAATTACTGATGAAGGCAATGTCTGATCATCTGCATACAACTCTGTCACCGTGAAATAGATGGATGAGTCCATGAACTTTTTTACATCGATATCCTGGACAAACGGGAGGAGGTCACTCATCAGGTTCGACAACCGCCGTTTCTTTTCTGGATCTGAAAGTATGGTCTTTAAGACNAGAGCAAGGTTTGAACCATCTTCCTCAAGGTCGCTCCTTCCGGTCAAAGGGATTGCCTTTCTGGGCGTCCTTGGATCAAAGTCATAGATGGCAATATCGGCAAAGAAATGCTGAAATCCTGGCACCGGTATCATCAGCGGGTTTTCGATAAGCAGTGTTTTTGGCCGTGGCGTATTTTTCTGGAGGTACGGTGGAATGATTTCGGAGATATCAATTGAGATATCCTGTGGTGTATTGAGCTCATAGAAGACCCCATCTTCAGTATGGGTGATGAGGAGCTCACCCTGGCCGCCTTCACCCTGCTCCTCCGGCATGCATGAACACCGGATCCCAAGCGTATCAGACACGATCTCGTATCCCCCTTCATCGATCAAAAGGGCGAAGCGGTACTCGATCTCGTGGAAAGTGAGGGTATGGCTGGCACCAGTTGTATCTCGGACACCATGGAAGACCCCGAGGTCGTTTTCAAAGATAATGCCAATTTCGGTTGGAATATCGTCTGCAAACCGTGTATTGCTGAGATATTCTGCACCTCCCTGGAGCGAAAGTGCGTTTCCAAGGCCGTGGCGTGCGATATCACGGAAGAAACGGAATATCCTGATAAAATTCGTCTTGCCTGCGGCGTTTGTTCCGATCAGGATGTTGTACCGGTCGAGATCAACCAGGAGATCAGAAAAACTCTTGAAATTTCTGCATGAAACCTGTTTAATGCGCATACCCTCTCCCGGAAGGATACTGTGATCAGCATCCCGATATAGCTTTCCCAACCCTTTAAAAAAAGGTATTATCAGGGGTTGAGAAGGTAGATCGATGCATTCAAAATGGTGGCAAAACTGACCCAGAGCAGGTAGGGGATGTTCATATACCCAGCGATCCGGTTTATCCGGGTAAAGGTGATGATCATCCAGAGGATCAGGCACCAGAGGATGATGATGTTGACGAGCCCGAGTGCAGGTGACGGTATGCCAAAAAACGTTATCGACCACATCCCGTTTAAGAAAAGCTGGGCGGCAAATATCCCGGTTCCAAGCCGTACATCCCACTGGTCCCAGCCTGCCTTCAGGATTAAAAAGAGCGATATACCCATCAGGATATAGAGGATCGTCCATACAGGCCCAAAGATCCAGTTCGGTGGAGTAAACCATGGCTGCACAATCGTCGGATACCATTCAGTGACGCCCGCCCGGGACAGGTAACTGCTGACCCAGCCAGTTGCAAGAGATAAAAGCACCGCTCCGAAAAGAATGCCAGCGTCCTTTTTTGATGTTATAAGATGTTTCATAGACCTGACTTGTTCTTTCCACAGAAAAGCTTTTAGTCTGTCATGTCCAGCACATGCATATGAAACTCTTCCGTATACTCGTTATTGGAATCCTGCTTGGTCTGTTTCTTCTCATATCCGGGTGTAGCGACCCGGTGGCAGAACCCCCCCTGGAACCAGAGGAGGTTGTAACAAAAGAATGGGTTCCGGATGGCATTGTCACTCCGGGTGAATACCAGTACTCCCGGTCTCTTGGCCCGGGTCTGGCAGTGCACTGGAGATCAACTGACACAACAATACAGATGGCACTTGTTGGAACCTGTGAAGGCTGGGTCGGCATCGGCTTTGGCACATCACGCATGATGACCGGGGTCGATTATATCGCCGGATATGTTGATGGTGACCATGTTGTGGTGAGAGATATGTATAGCGAGAGTCCGAGGTGCCCGATACAGGAGGATACTGACGTCGGCGGGACCGATGACATCCTCCGGTATGGCGGAACGCAGGCAGATGGCATCACCACGATCGAGTTCGAACGCCTCCTTGATACCGGGGACCCCTTTGACCATACACTGGTGTTTGATGAAGAGATCCCGGTTATATGGGCAATTTCTGATAGCAACGACATTGGGGTGCGCCACCGTGAACGCGGATCGTCTACCATCATCCTGAGGAGGTGAGAAGATGAGCATCTCGGATCTCGCATTGATGCCGGTCCTCGGACTCCCGCTTGTGGCAGTCCTTGGCATCCTGCTCTTTCTTTGTATTTGCACAACCGCATCCATTGCGGCACTCAAGAAAAGGCAAAAGATTCAGATCCCTTTCACCTGGCATTACCGGTTTGCAGGACTGAGTATTCTCCTGTCTGTGGTGCATGGCATCCTCGGGCTCTCGATCTATGCCGGGTTTTAGGGTTGAATGAAGCCGGGAGATGGAACTCTCCTCCTACAATACCCCTTCCAGCAGGATTATACAACCAATCCCAATCAGGATAAGGCCTCCAGACAGCCCAACCCATTCTCGAAGATAGCCCCCCATTGTACGGCCGGCCCAGAAACCGGCAAGTGAAGCAGCAACGGTCACCAGAGCAATAACAAGTGCAGCAATGAGAATCCCTATATCAAGGAGTGCAAACGTCACACCGACGGCAAGTGCATCGATGCTTGTGGCAACTGCAAGAAGAAGGAGTGTTGGAACCGATGCGATGCCCACCTCCTGTGCAGATGCACCGCTCCGGAGAGATTCATAGCACATTTTCCCTCCGATTGCAACCAGGATGATAAAGGCGATCCAATACGTGTACTGTGATATGACCTCTTTTCCTGCATCGCCGATTATAAATCCGGCAACCGGCATCCCTCCCTGGAAAATACCAAAGATGACTGCTGCCCTGACTGCATAATAGCGGAAATTGTGGTGTACTGTCGCTCCGGCGGCAATCGAGATGGCGGAGCTGTCCATTGCAAGAGCAATGGCAATCAGAAGAAGTGTTGCGTCAATCACGCAGTCCTGCTCCTTTTCCAGCTGGCTGCAGCCGCTTTCAGTCCCGGAAGGTATCTTTGCAGACCCTCACCTCATGAGTATCCGGTCATATCCCGCCCATCTCCTCACTGTTTTTGTTTCTATCCCAATATGAAAACACATCTCTTAACTCACCAGACAATGGTGCCTGGTGATATGATCGATGATGTTATGATGACTTTTTTGGTTCCTTCAGAACGGCATCATCTCTTTTCAAGTGCGCCTCTGATAACTCCTGTCCGGTCAAACACCCCATCTTTTCCTGCGAGCATACGGTCCTCAAATGTAGGGGCATCCCGCTCGTACAGGACTCCAAGGGCGATTCGCCCCTCTCCTGAGTAGTTCCATTCGCGGATCAGCTGCTCAGCCGCCAACCGGTCTGAGAGGTCATGCCCATCCGGGGTATAGACATGTTCATCATAACAGGCATGGGCATCATAGAAGGTTGCACAGACCTGGAGGACTTCAACAAAGGAGAATCCATGGTGGAGGACCGCTCTTTTCAGCACTCCATCAAGTTCCTTCTTCCTCCGCGAATAACCGCGGGCAATAAAGGTCGCACCTGATGAAAGCATCAGGTCAAGCGGGTTGAACGGGTCTTCCCTGGTTCCTTCAGGAGTTGATTTTCCGGCAAAACCCAGCCGCGATGTAGGTGTATACTGGCCGGTTGTGAGGCCGTAGACCCGGTTGTCATGAATGATGACGGTGATATTGACGTTCCGTTTTGCTGCAAAGATGAGATGGTCAAGCCCTTCTGCATAGGCATCCCCGTCTCCTGCAGAACAGATGACGGTCAGTTCCGGGTTTCCAAGGGATATGCCGGTTGCCACAGGGATTCCCCGCCCATGGATTGCGTAGAAGCTGTTTGTCGCCATGTAGTCTGCGATCTTTGCATGGCATCCGATGCCGGAGACGATCACCACCTCTTCACGAGGAATGTCCAGGTCGGCAAGCACATCCTTTAGGGCATGCTGTATGGAAAAGTTCCCGCATCCTGGGCACCAGGTATTTTGGGCATTGCTGATATAATCTGCTCCTTTCATCAGATAACCTCCCTGATCCTCTGTTTCAGCTCATCAATCGTAAACGGCCTCCCGCTGACCGATCCGATCCACCGGTCGGTGGCAAACCCGTATGTTCGTATGAGTGACTCAAGCTGTCCGGTTGCATTCTCTTCAACAACAATGATCTGATCTGATCCCCGGAGTGCTGCGGCACACTGGGCAAGAGGAAACGGCTCCAGAACGATCGGCCGCACCACCCTGAGCCCGAGATGTTCACCAACCTCCCGGCAGACACCGGCGGTCGATCCAAAACAGATGAGTGCAACAGGTGCATCCTCTGCACCATCGACCTGTATGCATCCGTAACTCTCCATACCCTTTTCGAGAGTCGCACCTTTTCTGATCAGTTTGACCGTTGCTGCTGCAGCTTTGTTTGCGTCTTCGGTAGTAATCCCCTCTTCGTCATGGGTATAGGAGTTCACTTTCACGACATTGCCGGCAACCGGCGGTGCGAGAAAGGGAGAGATCCCATCAGGTGTGTTGCGGTACCGTTGATAGATGCCCTGAACTGCTCTCTTCGATGGCCGGGGAATAGGAAATTCCGGGTCTATATCGGTAGATGCCGGGTGCTCCCCCAGGTTTTTGTCTGAGAGGATAAAGACAGGCACCTGGAACTGCCAGGCAAGATGGACTGCCCGGGCAGCCCATTCATATGCCTCTTCCGGTGTGCCCGGTGCGATGACCAGCCGTGGAAACTCGCCATGGCCCGCATGAAGGACAAACCCGAGATCACCCTGTGATGAGTAGGTCGGCATCCCGGTGGACGGGCCAGGCCGCATTGCCATAACGATCACCACCGGCTGTTCAGACATGCCTGCCAGGGAGACCCCCTCGTTCATCAGGCAGAAGCCCCCGCCGGAGGTCCCAACAGCGACCCGCTTCCCTGCATATGAGAGCCCAAGTGCCATGGTGATCACCGCGATCTCGTTTTCAGGGTGGATAACAAGCAGCGGAGTATCAACTGCGAGATCTGCCATTGTATGGAGAATTCCAGATGAAGGGGTCATCGGGTATGAAACATATGCATCAAGGCCTCCACGGATTAATCCAAGCGCAATCGCATCATTGCCGGAGAGAAGCGGCGACGGGTCCGTCGGTCGAACAGGGATTGCCAGTCTCTCTTCTGCGGCATGATAACCCCGGAGGGCAAGGTTGAGATTTTTGCCCAGACGAGATCCAAATTCCAGCCTAAGCGCTTCTTCAAGGATCTCGCGGGGGATGCCTGCAGCCCTGCAGAACGCACCGATGAGGACGGTATTCCGTGCAATAGGAGACGCTTCTTCCTCGCGTACGATCGTAGTTGCAGAAACGCCGATCCCGTCTGCTGCAACCACGTCAGAATCATAGATCAGGAGTTTTCCGTTTCCATGGCGGCGGACGGTCTCTGTATCAAGGGCGCAGACAATATCGACTGCATCCCTGATACCGCCGATATCTGCACCAGCAGCACAAATGATCGCAAAGTTATGTCCTCCACGGATGAGCGAAGGATAGTCGTAGTACATATAGATGCGGTACCCGGCAAGGCCAAGGATCCTGCCGATGAGCAATCCGGCTTTGTTGATCCCCTCGCCCGCCTGGCCCCCGATACAGACAGAGAACTCGTCCATACAATCATCCTCCGGAACCATCACTCCCGATAATCCGTTCGGGATGGGTATATATAGTAAACCGTCCTTCCCGCGCAAAACACACGAGCGTGATCCCGGTCTCCTCTGCGGTTGCAATCCCCCGGTCCGTTGATGCAGCCCGGGACACAATGATTGGTATGCCGGCATTGGCTACCTTTCCAACCATTCCAGACGGCTGCCTCCCGGTGCACCCGATGATGCAGTCTGATAACGGGAGTTTGTTTAAGACCGCGTGTCCCACAACCTTGTCAACGGTGTTATGCCTCCCGATATCCTCACACCGAATCGCCAGTTCTCCATTATAGAAGAGAACAGATGCATGCAGGGCACCGGTCTTCAGCCAGGCATCAGACTGGATGGCAGACCTGACTTCAAAGATCTTTTCGGGTTTGACCCGTTGATCTGATCGGACCCTGCGTGGTGTTCCATGATTTGCAGCTCCGCCTGAAGATTCAAGTATCTCCTGGAAATCCCCGGTGACCTCTGCATCTACATAGATCCTATCATCACAGACTGTGACATTCTGGATATGATCTGCTATATGTGAACAGATCACAAATCCTGCACCGAGTTCGCGGAGATGGTCGTCTGAAGCAACCATTTTCAGGAGTTGTGTATTATTTACATACAGTGTGAAAGTATCCTCGCACACGATCTGGTCATCGATGTCAGAGAAAACACCATTTGTATACATGGTGCCGGTATAGCGCTCAAGTCTCATCCCGCCACCTCGAACCTGACCCAGTCTAGGTAGGAGGTGTTCCCGTCATGGACATGCAAAGCGATTACTTCCGGGACATCATAGGAGTGGATCTCTTCAATTCTCCTGATCAGATCTCCGCTCTTTTCTGCAGTTGTCTTGCAGATCATGAGGTGCTCCTCATCACATTCCACCTTCCCTTCCCAGCGGAACACTGATCGGACAGGGGAGATGCTTACACAGGCAGCAAGCCGTTCACCGATTATCGTCCTTGCGATAGATTCGGCCTCTTCTTCAGGTGCTGTGCAGAGTATCAGTATAATTCCTGGTGAAACCATACGCGCATCATACCAATAGATGCAGGCGCAGGTAAAAAAGATTCGGAACGGTTCTCAATCCCCGGCATCCGTTGTTTCATAAGATGAACCAGCCTTCTCCTCCCAGGGTGGCAGCCCCTGCTTCTTCCGGTAATCATTGATTGCAGCATGGATCGCCTCCTCGGCAAGGACAGAACAGTGGATCTTCTGGGGGGGGAGTCCTTCAAGCGCTTCAGCAACTGCCCTGTTTGATACTTCCCATGCCTCTTCAAGGGTTTTACCCTTGATCATCTCGGTTGCCATTGAGGAAGAGGCAACTGCGGCACCACATCCGAAGGTCTGAAAAGCGGCATCTGTGATATGGTTGTCACTGATTTTTATGAAGATCCGCATGATATCTCCGCATTTCATGTTTCCCACCTCTCCGATGCCGTCGGCATCGGAAATCTCGCGCTGGTTGCGGGGGTGTGCAAAATGGTCCATCACTTTTTCTGAGTACATCTGTTCATCACCTGAGCGTCTTTTCATCGGCTCCGGAGCTCTGCCGGTGTCAGCGGGGACATGTCGCGAAGCCGTTGAACCACGTCCGTAACAACATGACTGACATAGTCCACTTCTTCTTCAGTCGTCTCCTCCCCCAGTGTCAGCCGAAGGGATCCATGAGCAATCTCGTGGGGAAGTCCGCAGGAGAGGAGGACATGTGAAGGATCAAGGGAATCCGATGTACATGCGCTCCCGGTTGATGCTGCGATCCCATGGCTGTTTAAGAGGAGGAGGATTGATTCTCCCTCGATATATTTGAATATAAAGCTTACGTTATTGGGAAGCCTCTCTTCTGGGTGGCCGGTCAGCTGGCTCTCCGGGATCACAGACAGCCCGTTGATCAGGCGGTCACGCAAACGGGCGAGATGCGCCGCCTTATCCGGCATCATGGATACAGCTCGTTCGATGGCAACCCCAAGCCCGACGATCCCGGGAACGTTCTCGGTCCCGGCACGCCGTCGCTTCTCCTGTGCCCCGCCATACATCAGTGTGGCAATGCGTGTTCCTTTCCTGATATAGAGTGCACCGATTCCCTTGGGTCCACAGAATTTATGCGCTGATATCGAGAGGAGGTCAACTTCCAATTGAGACACATCGACTGGAATGTGGCCGACTGCCTGGACAGCGTCTGTATGAAAGATTACCTTGTTTGATCGGGCAATCTTCCCTATTTCTCCAATCGACTGTATTGTTCCGATTTCGTTATTTGCAAGCATCACCGAGATGAGGATCGTATCAGGGCGGATAGCCGCTTCGACCTCGTCTGTTTTCACCCGTCCGTATTGATCCACCGGGAGGTAGGTGACCTCATACCCTTCTTTTTCAAGGGCTTTGCAGGTATGCAATACAGCATGGTGTTCGATTACGGACGTTATAATATGCCGCCCTTTTTTTGCATGCGCAGAGGCAGCCCCGCGGATCGCCCAGTTATCCGACTCTGTTCCTCCGGAGGTAAAATAGATCTCACCAGGCGCTGCACCGATTGCTGCTGCCACCTTCTCCCGTGCCTCTTCTATTGCGGTGCGCGAGGCGAAAGCCAGATCGTACAGTGATGAAGGATTGCCGAAATGCTCGGTATAATACGGAAGCATCGCGGATACCACATCGGGATGGGTTCTGGTTGTGGCTGCATTATCCAGGTAAATAGGGCGTCTCTTCTTCATCGCTCGTCTGATCTCAACGTATTGTCCCGATAAAAAATAATCTTTTGTCATGGGGATATACCAGCCCTGTCAGTGATTCTTAAGTACCGTAAGATTGAACAGTACCCATGATGTACGCAGACAGACTTGACAATCTTCCACCCTATCTTTTTGCACGTATCGATGAGATGAAAGAAGCAAAGATCCGATCAGGTGTCGATGTTATCGATCTTGGTGTCGGCGATCCCGACCTTGCGACTCCGCCGCATATTGTCGATGCACTCTGCACGGCTGCACATGATCCTGCAACACACCATTACCCCTCCTACCTTGGCCTCTCCACCTATCGCGAAGCGGTTTCTGCATGGTATAAAAACCGGTTCGGCGTCACGGCAGACCCGGCTACAGAAGTGATCACCCTGATCGGCTCAAAAGAGGGGATCGCACATGTCCCCGAGGCATTTGTTAACCCGGGCGATATAGTTCTTGCAACAGATCCCGGGTACCCGGTCTATAAGACCTCGACCCTCTTTGCCGAGGGGATCTGCCACCCGCTCCCCCTGCGTGAGGAGACTGATTTTCTCCCGGATCTTGATGCAATCCCGGCAGATACACTCAGGAAGTCCAGGCTACTCTTCTTTGGATACCCAAACAACCCAACAGCTGCTGTAGCTCCTATGGCGTTCTTTGATGAGGTGGTGGCATTTGCACGCGAGCATAATATCGTTGTCGTTCACGACAATGCATACTCTGAGATCACATATGATGGATACCGGGCTCCGTCGTTTCTTGAGGCAGATGGCGCATTCGAGGTTGGCATCGAGATGCATTCGCTCTCAAAGACCTACAATATGACCGGTTGGCGGCTTGGGATGGCTGTTGGGAACAAAGACATCATCGCAGGACTTGGACGTGTCAAGACAAATATTGATTCCGGTGCCTTTGACGCAATCCAGCTTGCCGGTGTTGCGGCTCTCACCGGGCCGCAGGACTGTATTGCCGATGCCTGCCGGATCTATAAGGAGCGCCGGGACATTCTTGTCAGTGGCCTTACGAGCCTCGGGTATGATGCACGGTCTCCGAAAGCGACCTTCTATGTATGGCTGAAGGTCGATGACTCGATGACATTTGCTGCCCGTCTCCTTGATGAGGCCGGGATCGTTGCAACCCCCGGGATCGGATTTGGTGCAAGCGGAGAAGGCTATGTGCGGTTTGCGATCACCCGCTCAGTTGAGAGGATCACAGAAGCAGTTACACGCATGGAGGCGATGGGCCCATGAGTCTTGCGCTTCCATCCCACCTCTCGATCAAAAACGGCCACCTGATGACCGGAATGCATGACCTTGTGGATCTTGCAGCACAGTACAGAACACCGCTCTTTGTAACAAACGAAGATCAGATCCTTTCAAACTACGAAAGCTTTGCATCAGCACTTTCCAGTTATTACCCTCGCACCAGACTCCTTTTTGCAGCAAAAGCGAATGGAAACCTTGCCGTTCTCCGGGCACTTGCAGGACTCGGCGCCGGTGCGGATGTCTTCTCTTCCGGAGAACTTGAACTCGCCCTCCGCGCAGGCATGAGGCCTGAACACCTCCTCTTCAATGGAAGTTCGAAATCATCAGAAGATTTACGGCAGGCGGTTGAAACTGGCGTACGGGTCTCAGTCGATTCACTCGATGAACTGCACCAGCTCTCAAAGGTGGCATCAGATCAAAAAAAGACCGTCAACATTGCATTTCGTGTTAACCCAGCGCTTGAGGTCCCAACACATCCAAAGATCGCAACAGGCCTTGCCACAACGAAGTTTGGGATCCCGGCAGACGAGATCCTTGCCGCATACCAGGCAGCAATCGATGCACAGTATATTGTCCCGGTCGGGATGCACTGCCATATCGGGTCCCAGATCCTTGATGTCGAACCCTTTGCCCGTGCAGCCGGGGTGATGACAGACGTTGCCGGAGAGGTGACCGATATCGGTGTCAACCTGGAGTTTCTGGATATTGGCGGTGGTCTT
>SL_5KL_010_SEDDRAFT_10002156_pt1 | contig 11207 bp, 15 predicted proteins | sample SodLakKL_010_SED_FD_9118 | JGI IMG/M metagenome (IMG submission 9118)
CTTCATCCGTTAGGAGGGCTTTGACATGAAACTCTTGGTCATGGGTCCTCCGGGAGCCGGCAAGGGGAGCCAGTCGAAGCGTCTTGTGGAAGACTACGACCTGACGAACATCTCCACCGGGGAGATGTTCAGGGAAGCGCATAAACGAGGAGAAAAACTCGGTATCGAAGCGATGGAATACATCGAGAAGGGCGATTTGGTCGCCGACGACATCACGAATGAGATCGTCCGCAAACGCCTTTTGAAAAAAGACGCCGAAGCATCCTTCCTCCTCGACGGCTACCCCCGCACCGTCAATCAGGCGAAGGCGCTGGACGATATGCTCGATAAGATGGGGACGCGACTGACAGCCGTCATCAACATCGTCGTCGACAAAGAGGTCATCCTCGAACGCATGGTGGGTCGGCGCGTGTGCAAATCGTGCAACGCCACCTATCACACGAAATTCCGTCCCTCCGGCAAAGAAGGCGTCTGCGACGAGTGCGGCGGCGAACTCTACCAAAGAGAAGACGACAAGCCCGCTTCGGTACGCAACCGTCTGAACATCTATGAGTCGAAGACGAAACCCATCATCGACTACTACAAAGGCCGCGGCGTCCTCGTGAACATCAACGGCATGCAGTCTTTCGAGGCCGTCTATGCCAACATCCGCCGGGCTTTGCGAGAGATCGTGCGATGATAACCCGCAAATCACCTCGGGAGATCACCCTCATGAGAGAAGCCGGCCGCATTGTCGCCTTGGCCCATGAGGCCGTAAGGCAAGCTGTCCGACCCGGCATCTCCACCGCACGTATCGACGCCATCGTGGAAGAGACGATCCGTTCCCACGGAGCCGTTCCCTCGTTCAAGGGTTATGGCGGGTTCCCCGCGAGTGCCTGCACGTCGGTGAACGAAGAGATCATCCACGGCATCCCCGCGAAGACGAAGCGCCTCAAGGAAGGCGACATCCTGAAAGTGGACATCGGCGCCGAATACAAAGGCTATCATGGAGATTCGGCTTGGACCTATCCTGTGGGGGACATTCCCGAAGAGACCCGGAAATTGCTCGACGTCACACGGGAGGCCTTGTTCGAAGGTTTGCGGCACGCCGTCAGCGGCAACCGTCTGCAGGACATCTCCCATGCGGTGCAGACACATGTCGAGAAGCACGGTTTCAGTGTGGTCCGCGACTTCGTCGGACACGGCATCGGCAAAAGATTGCATGAAGCCCCCGAGGTCCCCAACTTCGGTGAAGCCGGGAAGGGACCCGTCCTGAAAGCCGGGATGACTCTCGCGATCGAACCGATGGTGAATGCCGGAACCCACGAGACGACGGTGCTCGCCGACGGCTGGACGGCCGTCACCGCGGATTCGTCATTGAGCGCCCATTATGAACACACCGTTTTGATCACTGAAGAAGGCTATGATCTATTAACCGTCCTGGAAGGAGGCGACCGTCATGGCTGAAAAAGAAGAAAAAATCGAAGTCCAAGGCAAAATCGTCGAAGCGTTGCCGAACACGGAATTCCTGGTGGAATTGGACAACGGCCACACGGTGAAAGCCCACGTTTCAGGTAAAATCCGTATGTACTACATACGCATCTTACCTGGAGACAAGGTCACGGTGGAACTCTCTCCCTACGACCTTTCACGTGGACGGATCACCTACCGTCACAAATAATCGAAGAGATCCTTTAGGAGGAATGCGATCATGAAAGTCAGACCGTCCGTCAAAAAAATCTGCGATAAATGCAAAATCATCAAACGCAAGGGGAAAGTCATGGTTATCTGCGACAACCCCCGGCACAAACAAAGACAAGGTTAATTAGGAGGTGCACGTATGGCACGTATATCCGGAGTAGACATTCCCAGAGACAAACGCATCGTCGTCGCCCTGACATACATCTATGGCATCGGCAAGAGCCAATCGGAGAACATCCTGCGCCAAGCCGGTGTGGATGAAGGGACGCGCGTCAAGGATTTGAAGGATGAAGAACTCGTCCGCATCCGTGAAGAGGTCGACAAGGTGAAAACCGAAGGTGACCTTCGTCGCGAGGTGCGCCAAAACGTAAAACGGTTGCAAGAAATCGGCAGCTACCGGGGCATCCGTCATCGGCGGGGGCTTCCTGTCCGTGGCCAGAACACCCGCAACAACGCCCGCACCCGCAAGGGCCCGGCCAAAACGGTAGCGAAGAAGAAGAAATAGGAGGAGAAGTGACTTATGGCAAGAAGAGCTAGAGGAAAACGTCGCGCGAGAAAGAACATCCCTTCGGGAATCGCCCATATCCATTCGACCTTCAACAACACCATCATCACGATCACCGACCCGAATGGAAACGCGGTCGCTTGGGCCAGCGCCGGTGCGCTCGGCTTCAAAGGGAGCCGGAAATCCACTCCCTATGCAGCCCAGATCAGCAGCGAAGCATGCGCCAAGGCCGCCATGGAACACGGCATGCAGAAGGTGGAGGTCTCCGTCAAGGGTCCCGGACCCGGACGTGAAGCCGCCATCCGCGCATTGCAGACGGCGGGACTGGAAATCACCGCGATCAAAGATGTGACACCCGTTCCCCACAACGGTTGCCGTCCTCCGAAACGGCCCCGGGGATAGGAAGGAAGAATGAACAAGGGAGGTTGCCCATTTGAAAGATCTACGCTTTGAAAAGCCGGAAACGACCATACTCCATGATGGCGACACGAAAGGTGAATTCGAGATATCCCCTCTTGAAAGGGGGTACGGTGTGACACTCGGCAACGCGCTCCGGCGCGTCCTGCTTTCGAGTCTGCCGGGTGCGGCCATCGTGAATTGTCAGATAGACAATGTCCAACATGAATACTCTTCCATGGAAGGTGTCGTCGAGGATGTGACCGCCATCGTCCTCAATCTGAAGGATGTCATCCTCACCATCAACGATGACGACCCCAACGCCGAGAAGCATCTCTTGATCGACGTCGAGGGTCCGAAAGAGGTCACGGCCGGCGATATCAAGAAAGTCAGCCGCGCCGACGACATGGAAGACGATGTCGAAATCATCAACAAGGATCTCGTCATCGCCACCGTGAACGAGGGGCATTCGCTCCGCATCGAGATGACGGCCCGCAAAGGCATCGGCTATGTCAGCGCCGAGAAGAACAAACAGTACAACCGCCAGGTGGGCGTCATCCCCATAGACAGCGTCTACACCCCCGTCCAGCGGGTGAAATACGATGTCGAAAAGACCCGCATTGAGGACCGGGCCGATCTCGACAAGCTCTATATGGAAATCGAGACCAACGGGAGCATCTCTCCCAAAGAGGCACTCGGTATCGCCGCCAAGATGATGATCAACCATCTCGACCTCGTCGTCGAACTGTCCGAGAAAGCGCAAGTCGAAGAATACATGGTCGAGCGCGAATCGGAACAGAACACCCAGATTCTCGAGATGCAAATCGAGGACCTCGACCTTTCCGTCCGCAGTTACAACTGCTTGAAAAGAGCCGGCATCAACACGGTCGAGGAACTGACGAAGAAGACGGAAGAGGACATGATGAAGGTCCGCAACCTCGGTAAGAAATCGTTGAAGGAAGTCAAACAGAAACTTGAGGATTTGGGCCTCTCACTGGCCAGACACTCATAGGAGGTATCCACTATGCCCACATACCGGAAACTGAACCGCAGGAGCGACCAGCGCAAAGCCCTTTTACGCGATCTGGTCAGCCAGCTCGTCATACATGAACGCATCGAGACGACCCACAAAAAGGCGAAAGAACTCGCCCGTCTCATGGACAAAGCCGTCACCTTGAGCAAGAAAGACACCCTGGAGAGTCGTCGCCGTGTGGCGAGGACCGTCCGCTTTCTTGACACGGACGAGGAAAAGAACGCCTTGCAAAAACTGTTCGAGGACATCGCTCCCCGCTACAAGGATCGTGCCGGCGGCTACACCCGTATCATGAAAAAGGGTCCTCGTCGCGGTGACAGCACGGAAATGGCCATCATCGAATTTGTCGAATGAATCGCATGACGACGAAAAAAGCGCTTCCCGCGTGCATGTCACGCCGGGAGCGCTTTTTCATTGAGGAGAGGGTCGATCTCTTCTATTCTTGTGTCTTGTCGCAGAATGTGTATTCTTCTTTGTCGATGTCGATATCTCGCATCTTCACGACGGTCTCGATGCGGAGATTCTCGATGTCGGGTGAAAGATAACCCTCTTTTTCAGGAATGTCTCGCATCAGGTCGGTGCTGAGATATTTTTTGTTGTCGTCGGGGAAGAGGGTGACGATGACACGCTCTTTCCCGAGCATCTGTTGGGCTTTGACGGCGCCCAAGAAGTTCGCCCCCGAAGATATGCCCACACCGAAGCCGATCGTCGAAGCGATCTTCTTCGCCATGAGGATGGCATCCCCGTCGTCGACGGCAAGAATGTCATCAAGTTCGTCCAGTTTCACGATATCGGGGATGAACTCGTCGGAAATACCTTCGATGCGGTGTCTACCGACCTTATGGCCGGTTGACAGCGTCGGTGAGTTCGCCGGCTCCAACGGGAAGAGCTTGACGTTCTCGTTGTGCTTTCGGAGATAGCGGCCCACACCCATGATCGTTCCGCCCGTGCCCACACCGGCCACGAAAGCGTCGGCCGTGCAGTCCAGATGGCGCAGTTGGTGGCGAATCTCCGGGCCCGTCGTATGGTAGTGGGCCTTGCAGTTGAATTCGTTGGTGAATTGTGACGGGAGGAAACAAGAAGCCGCTGTCTTCGCGTATTCCTCGGCTTTGCGGATGCAACCCTTGAAACCGCCTTCCGCCGCGCTGACCAACTCGATGTCCGCGCCGAAGCTCTTGATCAGGTTGATCCGTTCACTGCTCAGCCAATCGGGCATGAATATCTTCACCGGATGACCGAGGAGACGACCGATAGAGGCGAAAGCGATCCCGGTGTTCCCGCTTGTGGCTTCCGCGATTGCGCAATTCTCGCCGATGAGGCCTTTGCGGGAGGCGGAAAAAAGAATGAAGAGCGCCATGCGGTCTTTGACACTGCCGGTGAGGTTGTAGTGTTCGAGTTTCACATGGACATGATGAGGCTCGCCTTTGTAGGTATAGGCGATCCTGGCCATGGGTGTCGCTCCGACCAAGGAGCAGAGGTGTTCGAAGAGGTTCATTCTGGTCGCGTCCATCGATCATCGACCTCCAAACGGATATGACACATTGTCATAATAGCATGCCGGCCATGTGTTCGTCAATCATCGTTGACACGGTTTCTTTCCCAAGAGCTCCACGAGTGCCGATTCTGTTTTACTGCCAATTCCAAGCACTATGTCGCAAATCCCGGGCATGTTTGATATAATGAAATCGACTTTTGGAGTGATGCGCATGAACATGATCGACATCGAGAATGTGAGTTTTGCCTACAGCGGCAAGGTCGAGGCGTTGAAAAACGTCTCTCTTTGCGTGCGAAAAGGTGAATGGGTGACCATCCTGGGGCATAACGGCAGCGGCAAGTCCACACTCGCCAAACTGATCGTCGGGCTTTTGAAGCCGCAGACGGGGACCATCCGTGTCGACGGTGTCGAGCTTTCGGAACGGACCGTATACGATATACGCAAAAAGGTCGGGATCGTCTTTCAAAACCCCGACAACCAATTTGTCGGGGTCACCGTGCGCGACGATATCGCTTTTGGCCTTGAGAACTTGCAAATCCCCCGGGAGGAGATGGTCGAGCGCATCGAGCGCTATGCCAAGAGGGTGGACATGTACAGTTACCTCAACAAAGAGCCCCAAGCCCTCTCGGGCGGCCAGAAGCAACGCGTCGCCATCGCCGGCATCCTCGCCATGCGGACGGAGGCCATCATCTTCGACGAGGCCACATCCATGTTGGATCCCGACGGCAGGAAGCGCATCCTCTCCTACATGCGCAAACTGCGTGATGAGGGAGTCACGGTCGTGACGATCACCCACGATATGCGTGAAGCGGTGCAAAGCGACCGTATCGTCGTGTTGAAGGATGGCGAGGTCCTCAAAGCCGACAAGTCCGAGAACGTCCTCAAGGACAAAGAGACACTCGAACAATCCAATCTGGAACTTCTTCTCCCCTTGGAGGTCCTTCATGGTCTCGAGAAGAAAAAATCGACGAACGAAGAACTCAAGGAGTTTCTATGGCAATTAAGTTTGAACGGGTGAGTTTCCAATACCGCGGTGTCGATGATAAGGGCTATCTCGCCCTTGCCGACATCAACCTCTCCATCGCGGCTCAAGGGGAGTTCATCACCTTGATCGGGGAGACCGGCAGCGGTAAATCCACGCTCGCACAACACATGAACGCGCTTCTCGCCCCCACGGAGGGCCGTGTTCATATTTTTGGCGTGAAACTCACGAGCGACAAGAAAAAAAACAGGAAACAGCGCTTGAACCCCATCCGGCAAAGGGTGGGACTGGTGTTTCAATTCCCCGAATACCAACTGTTCGAAGAGACCGTCCTCAAAGACATCATCTTCGGCCCCAAGAACTTCGGTGTCCCGCATGAAGAAGCTTTGGAGCGGGCAAAGAAGATGATCCAGATCGTCGGTCTGGACGAGAGTTATCTCGAGAGAAGTCCCTTCAATCTCAGCGGGGGTGAGAAAAAGCGGGTGAGCATCGCCGGCATTCTCGCCATGGAACCGGAAATCCTCATCTTGGACGAGCCCACGAGCGGGCTCGACCCGATGGGAAGGAACGCGCTATTGAAGGTCTTTTACGATATCCATGAAAAACTCGGCAAGACCGTCATGATCATCACCCATGACATGGACACCGTATATGAATATGCGAAACGGGTGTTGGTGCTCCGTGAAGGTGCGCTCGTCTATGACGGCGAGCCTCCGGGTCTCTTTTCCCGAAAACACGTGGAAGATTGGAATCTCGAACTGCCGGAAATCTTGCGCATCCAACGGGCGTTGGAAGAACGGTTCGGTATCCGTCTCGAGAAGAATCCGACAAGTCGCAAGGAACTCATCGAAGCTCTCGGGGAGGTGGTGATGTGAACCGTATCGTCATCGGACGCTACATTCCCGGAAACTCCTTCCTCTACCGGATGGACCCGCGGACGAAGCTCATCGCCATGATTCTGCTCATGGTGGGCGTGTTCCTGATTCAATCCTTCCTCCACATGTTCGTGGCGCTCGCTTTGGTGACGCTGATCCTCGTCTTCGGCAGGCTCAGCGTGAAGAGGGTCTATCTGGGGTTGCGACCCCTCGTGTTCTTGCTCATGTTCACCTTTTTGTTCCAGGTCCTTTTCAACCGTCAGGGGGAGTTGCTCTATTCGCTCGCCCTCCACTACACGATCCTGAATCTTTCTCTCGCCTTCATGGTCGTGTTGCTCTGGGGTTTCACCAAGCGCTTCATCCGTTTCCGACTCCTCTATTTTCTCGGTGCCGTCGTCGGCATTTTCGCCCTCTTGCATAGTATCTCTTTCGGTGTCGTGCTCGGGGAGGGAACATTCGCCGTATACGAACAGGGACTGTCCACGGCGTTTTTCATCATGGTCCGTCTCATCATCATCATCACCCTTTCGACGATACTCACCATCACCACGAAACCCACGGATTTGAACCTCGGTCTCGAAAGCATCTTGCGCCCCTTGCGGGTCCTGCGGATAAACGCCGAAGAGATCGCCATGATCATCGCCATCAGTCTCCGCTATATACCCACATTGCTTGAAGAGGCCAACAAGATCATGCTGGCCCAGGCGAGCCGCGGTGTGGATTTCCAAGAAGGAAAGCTCAAGGACAAGGTCATCCAGGTCGTCTCTTTGCTCGTGCCGATGTTCATCATCTCCTTCCAACGTTCCGATGATCTCGCGAACGCCATGGAAGCCCGCTCGTTCGTCCCCGGTCAAGAACGGACGCGGTTGCACATCCTTTGCTGGAGCAAGCTCGACACGGTCGCTCTCGCATGCACCTCCTTGGCGCTTGCCGGAGTTGTCTTGCTCCGGGTGGTAGGATGGTGAGACGTTTTTTCGAGGCTTTGGCCGCGCAAGACACCGGTCAGATTCGCTCGCTCCTCCATGCCGAGGCGGTCTACAGGGATTCGGAAGGGACCCTTTTCGAAGGNGCGGCGGAGATCATCGACAACATCGCCGCATTGCCCGGGGATGTTTCGAGGATCCAGACCTATGAAGCCCTCCGGATTGTCGTCTTCAAAAATGGCGACATCATGAAGGTGAAGATTGCGGACGGGCGGATCCGTCGTTTCTATCTCCGGAAGGACCCGCCCTTGCGTCGCCTCCGGTTGGATTTCGCCTACAACGGGACGCTCTTTCACGGAATTCAACGCCAGACAGACAAACGGACAGTGCAAGGGGTGCTCGAAAACATCCTCGCCCACATCACCAACAATCCCGTGACCTTGAAAGTCGCCGGCCGCACCGACAAGGGAGTCCACGCCCTCGCCCAGACCGCCCATTTCGACACCTCGAGTCCGATGGATGCCGCCAAGATGTTCACCATTCTCCAAAGGATGGTCCCCACGGACATCCGGCCCCTGAAGATGGAAGAGGTCCCGCCCGTGTTCCACGCCCGTTATGACGCCTTGGCGAAGACCTACCGCTACACGCTTTGCCATACGAAGGACCCGTTCTCCGCCCATCAGAGCCTTTTTCATCCTCGCATCGACAATGCCGCGCTGCAAGGGATCATCGCAAAGTGTCTGGGCACCCATGATTTTCGCGGTTTCGCCAAACTCGCCCCCGACGGCGAACCCGTGAAGACCCTCCATGCTGTCGAGGTCTATTCCGAGGGGGACAAGACCCACATCGAAATCACGGGAACGGGCTTCTTGCGTCACATGATGCGGATCATCGTCGGCAACGCCCTTCGTGACATAACCAAGGGCACGAACCTTGTGGAGGAGGCTCTCGAGAATCCGGAAAGGGACGACACCAAGTTCATGGCCCCTGCCGCCGGACTCGCTTTGAAAAAGGTCCATTACACGTGACATTCATCAAAAAAACACGGCCGAAGCCGTGTTTTTGAATGGTTGAAGGGAAAGGCGTCATTCGGGTTGGACTTCGCTTTCGAAGGTGGTTGCCTCTTCGGCATGCGGCGACGTGAAGATCTTCTTGACGATGATCACCAGCAGCAGGATGAGGATGTTGAAGAGGACGATGGTCGCGCCCGAGGGGAAACCGAAACTGTAGGAGAGCCAAAGCCCCAAGATGACGGAGACTTCACTGAAGAGAATGGCGATGAGCAGCGTCGTCTTGAAAGAATTGCCGATCTTCATGGCGGCGGCCACGGGGATGATCATGAGACTGGAGACGAGCAACACGCCGACGGTCTCGATGGAGAGACTCACCACGACCCCGAGGATGATGGTGGAAAAAAACTGGAAGACACCCACGCGGATCCCGAGGAGACGCGCATAACGTTCGTCGAAGCTGATGATCACGATCCGTTTGTAGAAGATGATGATGAGGACGAAAATGACGAATGTCGTGATGGCGATGATATAGACGAAGTTTCTCCCGACGGTGAGGATGCTGCCGAAGAGATAGTTGTAGATCTCGGTGTTGAAACCCCCGGCCAAGGAGATGAAAAGCGCGGAAAGTGCCGTGCCGAGGCTGATCACGATCGGCATCGAGATTTCCTTGTAGTTCTTGTAGTAGCTTCGGAGCGCCTCGATCAACAAGGCGCCGATGACGGCGAACATCATGCCGACATACAACGGATCTCCAATCGGGAGCCGGAGGATGTTCAAGAGGAAGATACCGATGGAAAGCCCGGCCAGGGAGAAGTGGCTGAGGGTGTCGGCGATGAGGCTCAACCGTTTGATCACGACAAAAGAGCCGATCATGGGCGCCAACAGACCGACCAGGACTCCGGTGATGAGAGCATACTGCATGAACTGTCTTTCGATGAGGGCGCGGATGAAACCCATGAGTACGAGAGGGTCGAGTTCCATCAATCCACCCCCTTCTCGAAATACTCGCTGGCGGCCATGGTTTTTGCCCGGCCGTCCGTGAGACGCATGATGCGGTTGAAATTCGATTTTCCGGGTTTCAGATCATGCGAGATCAGGATGATGGTCACACCCTCGTCGTTCAAGTCGTTGACGATGCGATAGAATTTCGCTTCGCTTTCCGAATCGATGCCGGCGGTGGGTTCGTCCAGAATGAGCAAATCGGGATGGTTGACCATCGCCCGGGCGATGAAGACCCGCTGGAGTTGACCGCCCGACAGGGTGTTGATGTTTTCGTTTTGGAGTTCGAGGATGCCCATGCGGTCGAAGAGGGCGAGTTTCTCCTCGTCACGCATTTTGGAATAGCGGGAGACGTGCATGATCTCATTCACGGTGATGGGGAACTCGTAGTTGAAATCGTCCAGCTTTTGCGGTACATAGCCGATCCGGAGCCATTTGCGGAATTCGTTGATTTCCATACCGTCGAGGTAGATCTTCTTGTCGGGGACACGGTTGATGCCCAGGATGCATTTGATGAGCGTGCTCTTACCGCTGCCGTTGTTGCCGACGACGACCAAAAAGTCCCCGCTTTCGAGACTCAGGGAGACATTACGCAAGACCGGTCGATAGTCATAGCTGAACGAGAGGTTCTGTACTTCCACACGCATCTTTGATCATCCCGCTTTCAATCAAAGCCATTATATCATGAGACGCCGCAAGGACAAACACTTCACCATCGTTTTTTATTCTATCATGTTTTTCGACGTTGCCGAACGACAAGAAGCACAACTCGCCCTTCGCGGGCAAAATGATATTTAAAAGTTGCCGAAAATGTGCGATAATGGACGCGAGAACAAAGAGGAGTGACAGCCCGTGGAGAAGATACTCATCACTTTCGAAGGACCCGAGGGTTCGGGGAAGACGTCCGTGCTGAAATCCGTCGAAAAACGGCTCCAAGACCGTGGCGTGGATGTCATGACCACCCGGGAACCGGGGGGTATCAAGATTTCGGAACTCATCAGGGACATCATCCTCGATGTGCACCACTCGGAGATGGACGCTCGTACGGAAGCGCTCCTTTATGCCGCCAGCAGGCGCCAGCATCTCGTCGAGAAGATCATACCCGCCCTACAAGCCGGAAAGGTCGTCCTCTGTGACCGGTTTGTGGACAGTTCATTGGCATATCAGGGTTATGGCCGNAAACTCGGGTTCGAGACNGTCTTCGACTTGAACAAGTTCGCCATCGACGCCTGTCTTCCCGACTTGACCATATTCGTCGATGTACCGCCCAGTATCGGCTTGGGACGGGTTTTTGACAACCATCGTC
>SL_5KL_010_SEDDRAFT_10002158_pt1 | contig 11198 bp, 6 predicted proteins | sample SodLakKL_010_SED_FD_9118 | JGI IMG/M metagenome (IMG submission 9118)
GTGCGGATGAACCTGGGTTGTCCCCGGTCGGTAGTGGAAGAAGCCCTGAAAAGGATTGAGGGGGCTGTTAAATCTTTTTGCTGCAGGTAGGTTGTCAACACCCGCATAAGCCGTTATAATTTTAAAGATATATTAAATCGATTTTAATAGTGGTTTATTTAAAGCTTAATACGGAAAGGGAGGAGATGGCCCTGCAGGCACTGCTGGTTTTGGAAGACGGTTTTACCATGCAAGGAGATTGTTTTTCAGGGCAGGGAGAGACGTTCGGGGAAGTGGTTTTTAATACGGCCATGACCGGCTACCAGGAGATGATAACCGATCCCTCATACCGGGGGCAAATCCTGACTTTTACCTACCCCGTCATTGGGAGTTATGGAATAACTGAATATGATATGGAATCAGACTCTCCCCAGGTGGAGGGTCTTTTAGTAAAGGAATGCTGCCGCAGGCCCCGCAACCAGAGGGCCCAGGATTCTTTGAGCAATTACCTGGAGGAGCACGGGATCATGGGCATAGAGGGGATCGACACCCGCTCGCTCACCCTGCACCTGCGCAGGGCGGGAACGATGAAAGGAGTTCTATCCACCGAAGAAAAGGATCCCGGAACCCTCCACCAAAAGCTGCTGGCCAACCGGGAATTTGCCGGCCGTAACCTGGTTGATGAAGTTTCAAACCCGCAGTCTTTTAGCTGGGCCTACCCGGAAAAAGGCAATCATGTGGTGGTGTATGATTACGGGGTAAAATATAATATTCTCAGGCACCTCACCCTGCGGGGATGCCGGGTAACCGTGGTGCCCCACAGTACGCCGGCGGCGGATGTCCTGGCTTTAATGCCTGATGGAATTGTTTTATCCAACGGGCCGGGCGACCCGGCCGTGCAAGAACACCTCGTCCCGGAGATCAGGAAGCTCTTAGGCAGGGTGCCGGTAATGGGCATTTGCCTCGGCAACCAGCTGCTGGGGATGGCTTCCGGCTTGAAAACTTTCAAGCTTACCTTTGGGCACCGGGGCGGCAACCATCCTGTAAAAGATCTTGCTACCGGCAAAGTGCATATAACTTCCCAGAACCACGGCTACTGCGTCGACATGGACAGCATGCCCGGCGGGACCGAGGTTACCCACGTCAACCTGAACGATAATACCCTGGAAGGGATGGAAAACAGGGAACAAAACTGGTTCTCCGTGCAGTACCATCCCGAGGCCTCTCCGGGCCCCCATGATTCAACGTACCTCTTTGATAAATTTATGCAGATGATGGCAGCAGAGAGCGGAAAGGGGGGAGCCTGAACATGCCGAGAAGGGACGACCTGCATAAGATTATGATTATCGGTTCGGGGCCGATTGTAATCGGCCAGGCCTGCGAATTTGATTATTCCGGAACCCAGGCCTGCCGGGCTTTAAAAGAAGAAGGCTATGAAGTAGTGCTTATAAACAGCAACCCGGCCACGATCATGACCGACCCGGTTATGGCCGATAGAACTTACATCGAGCCCTTGACCGTGGAAACAGCAACCATGGTTATCGAAAAGGAACGCCCCCAGGCTTTGCTGCCGACATTAGGTGGACAGACCGCTCTCAACATTGCCGTGGAGTTGGATGAAACCGGGGTTTTGGAGCGTTACGGGGTGGAACTGATCGGGGCCAACTCCGAGGTGATCAACCGGGCTGAAAACCGGGACCTCTTCAAAGCGGCCATGGACCGCGCCGGCCTGGAATCAGCAGAAAGTGTCCATTTGAAAAGCGTGGAGGAAGCCCTGGAGTTTGCTGCCAGGAAAGGTTATCCCCTTGTAATCCGGCCTTCATTTACGCTCGGTGGTGCCGGGGGAGGGATTGCCAAAAATGAAGCTGAACTTATAGAGATGGTTTCAGCCGGACTTTATAACAGCCCTATCAAGCAGGTGCTGGTTGAAGAAGCCCTGATGAACTGGAAAGAGTTTGAGCTGGAAGTAATGCGGGATCGCAACGATAATGTTGTCATAATCTGCTCCATTGAAAATATGGATCCCATGGGCGTGCATACCGGGGAAAGCATCACCGTGGCCCCGGCCCAGACCCTGAGCGATCATGAATACCAGATGATGCGCGATGCTTCCATCCGCGCCCTGCGGGAAATCGGGGTGGAAACCGGGGGCTGCAACATCCAGTTTGCCATGGACCCGGAAACCAGCCGCATGGTAGTAGTGGAAATGAACCCCCGGGTATCGCGTTCATCAGCCCTTGCTTCCAAAGCCACCGGGTTTCCCATTGCTAAAATTGCCGCCAAACTGGCTGTAGGCTACAGCCTGGATGAACTTCCCAACGATATTACCAGGGAAACACCTGCCTCTTTTGAACCGGCTATAGATTATGTGGTAGTTAAAATACCCCGCTGGGATTTTGACAAGTTTCCGGGAGCCAGCCAGGTTTTAACCACCAAGATGAAGTCGGTCGGTGAGGTTATGAGCATTGCCCGGACTTTCAAGGAGGCGCTGCAAAAAGCCCTTCGTTCACTCGAGCAGGGTTTTGACGGTCTAATCGAGGAAAAGATGCCCGTTGAACAACCGGACCGGGTAGACTGGTTAAAAGAACAGCTCCAGATCCCGCGTCCCGAAAGGATTTTTAGCCTGGCCGTAGCCCTGCGCTCCGGTTTTACTCCCGATGAAATCAGCAGCTTAAGCGGTATCGACGGTTGGTTCATCGATCAGATGGAGCAACTGATCCTGCTGGAAAAGGAGATCAAGGCAACCCGGGAGTTAAATGAAGGGCTGCTCTGGAGAGCCAAGGCCTGGGGCTTTTCCGATGAACGGATCGCCAGGCTAACCGGAGACACTGAAGCGGAGGTGCGCAGGCGGAGGCAGGCCTGGTCTATCTACCCTGTATACCGGAGGGTTGATACCTGTGCCGGGGAATTTGAAGCGCATACCCCCTACCTGTACTCTACTTATGAAAAAGGCGCTGCTGAAGTGGACGTGCCGGAAAGGGTGGATACTGCTAAAGGCAAAAAGGGCAAGGTAATGATCCTGGGCAGCGGTCCCAACCGCATTGGGCAGGGCCTTGAATTCGATTACTGCTGCGTGCGGGCGGCCATGACCCTGCGGGAAGAAGGCTATGAAGTGGTCATGGTTAACTGCAACCCTGAAACAGTCAGCACGGATTATGATATTTCGGACTGCTTATATTTTGAACCGCTGACCCTAGAAGATGTGCTCAATATCTGCCATGAGGAAAAACCCGACGGCATAATCCTGCAGTTTGGAGGGCAGACCCCCCTGAAGCTGGCCCAGCCCTTACTGGAGGAGGGCCTGCCCCTGTGGGGCACTTCGCCTAGAGATATTGACCGGGTGGAAAACAGGCGTGAATTTGCGGAAGTTGTTGACAAGCTGGGACTGTGGGAAATCCCGCACGGCACTGCCGATGATCCTGAGGAAGCGATGCAGATTTCCCAGAAACTGGGGTTTCCGCTCCTGGCCCGCCCTTCTTATGTGCTCGGCGGCAGGTCTATGCGGGTTGTATATTCTGCCGGGGAACTGGAGAAGTACATCTCCACCCTCCCGGAGTTAAACCCGGCCAACCCGCTGCTCCTGGACAAGTTCCTCGAGAGCGCGGTGGAAATAGACGTTGATGCTATCAGTGACGGAGAGCTGGTTGTCATAGGCGGGATCATGGAGCACGTCGAGCATGCCGGGGTTCATTCCGGTGACAGCTGCTGTGTCCTGCCCACTTACAGCATCGGTCCGCAGCAGCTGAAAGAAATCAGGCGCCAGACCGAAATGCTGGCCCGGGAGCTTAATGTGATCGGGCTTTTAAATATCCAGTTTGCCGTCAGGGGCAGGGAGGTTTTTATTTTGGAAGCAAACCCCCGTGCTTCCAGGACCGTGCCATTCGTGGGCAAGGCCATCGGCGTGCCGCTGGCGGGGCTGGCGGCAAGGGTCATTGCCGGAGCAACTTTGTCTGAGCTCGGGTTTAATTCAGAAATCATCCCTGATTATTATTCTGTAAAAGAAGCGGTTTTCTCATTTATCCGGTTTGACGACACCGACATTGTCCTGGGGCCCGAAATGAAGTCTACCGGTGAGGTAATGGGAATTGATTACGATTTGGGTATGGCCATGGCCAAGGCCCAGCGGGCAGCCGGGACCCCCCTTCCCCTGGATGGAACAATCTTTATCACCGTGGCCAACCGGGACAAGCCGCAGGCAGTTGAGATGGCCAGGGGGCTGGCCAGGCTTGGCTTTAAAATCCTGGCCACTTCCGGAACAGCCGCCGCCCTGCAGGATGTTGGTATCGCCGTAGAGGAAGTTAAACGGATCAGCGAAGGGTCACCGCATATGCTTGATTATATCAACGAAGGCCGGGTGGACCTGATTATAAATACCCCCGAAAGTGCAAGCGCCAAGTCGGACGGGGCTCGCATGCGCCGGTTGGCGGCACAGCGGGGTGTGTCTATAATCACTACCCTGCAGGGCGCCCTGGCCGCCCTGGAAGGGATCCAGGCCGTTAAAAAGCAGAGCATAGATATCCGGTGTCTGCAGGATTATTATCTCTAAGGGCCTGCAGTACTATGCTTTCGGGGGCATTCCTCTTTTTAAGAAACGCCCCTTTCAGGACGGCCAGTTAGCGCAAGCTTAAGATGAGCTTAATGCAAGGGATAACCGGCCTAAAAAGCCGAAAGCTCAGTGGGGCCGGTGTTTAATCACCGATCAACTTGATAAGCACTCTTTTTTTCCGCCTGCCGTCAAACTCGGCATAAAATACCTGCTGCCAGGGGCCGAAATCAAGTTTTCCTTCGGTTACCGGGATTAAGACCTGGTGGCCTACCAGCATATTTTTGAGGTGGGCGTCGCCGTTGTCCTCCCCGGTCCGGTGGTGCCTGTAATCTTTACGGTACGGGGCCAGCCTTTCCAGCATCTCATCGATATCCTGGATCAAGCCCGACTCATTGTCGTTAATGTAAACCCCCGCTGTCAGGTGCATGGCCGATACCAGGGCAAATCCCTCATGGATACCGCTTTCGGCCAGGGCTTTTTCCACATCACCGGTGATGTTGATGTATTCACGCCTGTTCTCGGTGTTAAAAGTCAGGTAAACGGTGTGAGAACGCATATTGATCCTCCTTTCCTGTTAGAGTTGCCTTAAGTTTAAAAGATCTATTTCTTTTCCACAATTAGAATCCCTTCAGCCGGCTTTAAAATGTCATGCTTGAGTCCCTGGACATTATTCTTTAATCATATCACTACAGTGAAATATAAGTTTAAGGCACACTCAGCCATGGGGAACAGTTCCCTTCATTTTCCTTTCAACCTACGCTGTGTTAGGGGATGTTCATACCTCCCCCATGACACCACTTGACTCTTAGTATTCCACTGCAGAGCTTTTATATTTGCAATAAGTGGCTTTTTTGGTTATCTTTTATTAAGGAGTGGAGGTAATGGACCGTTAGAGGAGCCAGGCAGTGCTCCCGGCTGTGAAATTGTTTTTCATGTATATTGACTACATCAAATAGTTGAGGCTGTTCCAGGAAGGCGGGAAAGTGTAAAAATGGAAAAGCAGGGCACGGCGAAAATGCTTGAAGAGATCGGTACTTTCCTTGAGCTTAAGGGTGAAAACCCTTTTAAGAGCAGGGCCTACTACAGCGCCGCCCGGACAGTGGAAATGATGGGCGAAGAGGAGTTGCGGCGGCTGGTCCATGAAGACAAGCTGAAAGATGTCAAGGGGATCGGTGCCGCCCTGAATGAAAAGCTCAAAGAATATATTCTCACCGGGGAACTGCCTTATTACAATCAATTAAAAGCGAGTGTTCCCGAAGGACTGCTGGAAATGCTGCGTGTGCCGGGCCTCGGGCCGCGCAAGGTAAGGGCCCTGTATGAAATGCTGGAGATAACTTCGCTGGCCGAACTGGAATATGCCTGCAGGGAAAATCGCCTGGTTGGTTTGAAGGGTTTCGGCCCTAAATCCCAGGATAATATCCTTGCCGGTATAGAATTTTTAAGGCGTTACGCAGAGCAGTTTTTCTATCATGAAGCGCTGCAGGCAGCCAGTGTCCTGGTAGCTGAATTAAATGAATATAAAAATCTCGATCAGTTGAGTCTGGCCGGCAGCATCAGGCGCTGCCGGGAGATCGTCAAAGATATCGATCTGGTAGCATCAACAAATAACCCCACCGGCCTGGGCAAGTTCTTTTCCAGCCTCGACCGGGTGGATGAAGTGATCGCCCGTGGTGACACCAAAATTTCTGTCCGCCTCTCTGAAGGGATTAATGCCGATCTGCGGGTGGTTAAAAAAGAAGAGTATCCCTTTGCCCTGCACCATTTTACGGGCAGCAAAGAACATAATACGGCCATGCGCCACCGGGCCAAAACTATGGGGTTGAAAATTAATGAGTACGGCATTTTTCGAAATGGTGATGCCCTGCAGTGCAGCAGTGAAGAAGAATTTTTTGAAATTCTCGGCCTCCAGTATATCCAGCCGGAACTGCGGGAAAACAACGGCGAAATAGAAGCGGCAGAAAGCGGTTCCCTGCCGGCCCTGGTTGAAGAAGAAGATATCAAAGGGATCTTTCATGTCCATACCCACTACAGCGACGGGATTAATTCTTTGGAAGAGGTAGTCAAATATTGCCGTAAAGAGGGTTTTCAATACGTGGGCATCACCGATCACAGTCAGTCTGCTTTTTATGCCGGCGGGCTTACTGAAGAGGACCTGGAGCGGCAGCATGAAGAGATCCTGGTTTTAAGGGAGCAATACCCGGATGTGGGGATTTTTCACGGGGTGGAATCGGACATCCGCTCCGATGGAAGCCTCGACTATGCTGATCCAACTCTGGAAAAGCTGGATTTTGTCATTGCCTCCGTTCATTCAGGCTTAAAAATGGAAAAGGGGAAAATGACCGCCAGGCTGCTTAAAGCCCTGAGCCATCCCCGGGTCACCATGCTTGGTCATCCGACAAACAGGCTTCTTTTAGGCCGGGATAGTTCCACTATTGACCTGGAGCAGGTTTTCCAGGCAGCCAAGGAAAACGGGGTGATCCTGGAATTGAATGCCAACCCCGCCCGGTTGGACCTGGACTGGCGGCACCTGAAGAGAATTAAAGAAATGGGGCTTCTTGTTTCAATCAACCCGGATGCCCACCGGGTGGAAGATTTCAGCGATGCGGGTCTGGGGGTGATCATCGCCCGCAAGGGATGGCTGGAAAAGGGCGATGTTTTTAATACCCGTAACAGGAAAGAAATTGAAGAATTCTTTCAAATGTAAAGCACTCCCGGAATCTTAATGCTCAGGATCCGGGGCTGTTTTGCTCCTCCAACCTACAAGTTCTATTCCCGCCGTTAGAGCTTATGAATATACCCGGATATTAATCCTGGCAGCAAATACCCTCCATTTAAATTTATGCAGGTATTTAACCGTTTTTTATTGAACATTTCACAGGACGGAAAAAAACTGTGAAAGCAAAACATGGAAAATAAGGGGCGATTTTTAATGAGTTCGTTTCCCGAAGCAAGGGTTCTCGATGTTGACCTGGGCAGTGGGATCTTGACCACGAAAACTATACCGGGCGAGATATACCGCCTTTATCCCGGCGGTTCGGCGCTCGGGCTTTACCTGTTCTTAAATGAAATTAAAGCGGGAGTGGATTCGCTTTCCCCGGACAACTTGCTGGTTATGGCGGTTTCACCATTAACCGGGCTGCCGATCAGCGGTTTAAGCAGGATGGCTGTAACTACGAAAAGTCCGTTGACAGGGGCAGTAGCCGACAGCCAGGCCGGAGGATTTTTCCCGGCAGAACTTAAAGCCAACGGCTGGGATGCGCTCCTCTTCCGCGGCCGGTCACCGGAGCCCGTCTACCTTTATATCAGTGGAGATAAGGCCGAGTTGCGCAGCGCCGCCGCTTTATGGGGCGAAGTGACCGGAGAGGCTGAAAAGACAATCAAGGCGGAGCTGGGAGAGAATAATATTCATATTGCCCAGGTCGGGCCGGCTGGAGAGAACCTGGTTAAATATGCTTCGATCATGAATATGTGCAACCGGGCCAACGGGCGGACCGGCACCGGGGCGGTTATGGGCTCGAAAAACCTGAAAGCAGTTGCAGTCAGGAAAGGTAAAAAACCAAAACCGGTTGACCGGGATAAAGTCAAAGAACTCTCAGCCGGGGCCGCTGAAAAAATCCAGGGCAACAGTGTTTTGAGCAACCTGGCAGAAAACGGCACCTCGGGAGATCTCGAGAGTTTGAACCTGGTCGGTTACCTTGTCACCAGGAACTGGAAATCGGGCTGGTTTCCCGAAGGGGCGCAGCAGATTACCGGGACCACGATGACGGATACCATTCTCAAAAAAAGGGATACCTGTTACGGTTGTGTGGTAAGGTGCAAGCGGGTGGTTGAAGTGCCCGGGAAGATCGACCCCCTTTACGGAGGGCCTGAGTACGAAACCTGTGCCGCTCTCGGGTCTTACTGCGGGATAAAAAATCTCGAAGCCGTTGCCTATGCCAACCAGCTTTGCAACATGTACGGCCTGGATACCATATCCTGCGGCGCTACGATTTCTTTTGCCATGGAGTGCTTCGAAAAGGGACTGCTGACCCGTGAAGATACAGGCGGGCTGGAGCTGACTTTCGGCAATGAAGAGGTCCTGCCTGAAGTAATCGAACAGATTGCCTTCAGGAAAGGGTTCGGTGCCGTGCTGGCTGAAGGCAGCCGGGAAGCAGCCAAACAGCTGGGAAGTGAAGCGCTATCTTTGAGCATTAATGTAAAGGGCCTGGAACTGCCGGCCCACATGCCCCAGCAAAAACCTTCACTGGGGCTAATATATGCAGTTAATTCATTTGGGGCCGATCATAAATCCAGTGCCCATGATCCGATCTTGAGCTCTCATAAAAAGAGCCGGGTTTGGGATAAGCTTAACCAGATCGGCATCTGGAAAGGTTATCCGCCAGATGAATTAATTATCGATGCAGAAAAAGTCCGCTTTGCCTTCAACAGCCAGTGTTTTTATGCCCTTGCCGACAGCCTCTGCCTGTGCCAGTTTGTCTGGGGCACAATCTGGCAGGTTTACGGGCCAAATGACCTGGTCGACCTATGCCGCTCTGGCCTGGGCTGGGAAACATCGCTCTATGAGCTAATGCTGGCCGGGGAGCGGCGGATTAACATGATGCGGTTTTTCAATGCCCGGGAAGGTTTTGACAGGAAAGATGATGTCCTGCCGGAGCGGTTGTTTGAGCCTTTGCCGGATGGCCCCTCAAAAGGTATAGCCCTCGACAAAGAAGAACTTGAAGCAGCCAGCGACCTTTACTATCGGATTGCCGGCTGGGACCCCGCATCGGGCAACCCCACCGAAGCCGCCCTGAAGAGGCTTTCTTTGGGCTGGCTGCTGGATAAAGATTAACCTCTACCAATCGGAGGACCACCGTTAAAAGCTACAATCCCACTGCATTTATGCACAGGTACGCTATAATAGTTATGGGAGTGATTGCATCTTGAGCGGCCGGGGAGAAAAAAGAAGCACATTGTTTAAGATATTTAAATGGTTCGGCCTCTTCCTGCTGGCCCTGTTCATCCTGTTCAGTGTAGTGCCTTACCTGGTTACGGTTGAAACAGAGGAAATATCACGTGAAGAGCTGGTTTTCTCCAACAGTGATTTTATCTTAATTAATGATCTTGAACTGCATTACCGTAAATGGCCCGGTGATAAAGATCTGGGAAAAAATGTGCTCCTGGTGCATGGGCTGGGGGCATCAACTTTTACCTGGCGGTACACCGCTCCCGTCCTCCAGGAAAAAGGTTTCCGGGTTATAGCCGTCGACCTGCCGGGTTTTGGGCTGAGTGAACGCAGAACCGGCCTGGATCACACTGCCGGAGCGAGGAGCAATCTGCTCTGGGGTATGCTGGAAGAGCTGTTTCCGGGCAAACAGTGGAACCTGGTCGGTCATTCGATGGGTGGTGCAACCGTAACGGCGATGGCCCTGCAGAGACCGGAGCAAACCGAAAGCGTTAGCCTGGCTGCAGCAGCAATAGTTCCTTTCGAACCCTCCCCTTACAGTAACCTGCTCAGGTATCCGCCGGTCGGGCAATGGCTCAGGATACTCAGCACTCGTGTCATAAGAGACGAAAGCCGGATCGAAGCATTGCTGGCTTCAGCTTACGGTCAGCAGCCTGCTGAATTTGAGGTTGCCGGTTACTACCTCCCTCTTAATATAAAAAACACGGCGGATACCTGGCCTGATTTGCTGAGGGTTGAGCCTGACCCGCTTATGGACCGGCTTGAGCAGATAGCAGTACCGGTACTTTGTATCTGGGGAGAAGAAGATCAGTGGGTGCCCCTGGAGCAGGGAGAAGAAATAAACCGGCTGATCCCGAATTCCAAACTGGTATTAATGGAGGGGGAGGGGCACTGTCCCATGGAAACAGCCCCGGACAGGTTTGACCGCAAGCTGGCTGATTTCCTGTTAGGATTGTAACTGCTAAGCCTGTTGCCCCTGGTGACAGGGTAATAATCGTGCAATAAAGGTTGTGAAAAATGAGGTTAGTTAAAGCAACCTGCCCCCTGGACTGCTGGGATCAGTGTGCCCTGCTGATCCGGGAAGATGGGGGTAGAATTATCAGGATTGAACCCGACCCGGACCTGCCTGAAACCGGTGATATGCTCTGCAGTAAAGGCAGGCGGCATGCAGAGAGGATCAGTCATCCGGACCGCCTGCGTTACCCGCTTCTTAAGCAGGGCGAAAGCTTTATCCGGATCAGCTGGCCGGAAGCCATAGAAATTATGGGTAACAATATAAAGCGGGCCCTTGACTGCGGAGGCCCCCTGACGCTGATGCACTATTATGATGCAGGCTACAGCGGGCTTCTGAAGAATCTAGAGTCCCGCTTTTTTAGCGCCCTGGGCGGCTGTACCCTGCACCGGGGAAGCCTGTGTTGGAGTGCCGGGATAGCCGCCCAGAAGTATGATTTTGGTTCCGTGCTAAGCCATCCCTACCATGACTTGCTAAACGCAGGGCTAATCCTGGTCTGGGGGCGAAACCCGGCCAACACTTCAATTCATCTCCAATCGTTTATTCGCAAAGCGGGTCAAAATGGAACCCGGATGGTAGTAATCGATCCGGTCCGGACAGCAACCGTTTCTCAAGCGGACAGGCATGTCAGGATTAATCCCGGGACTGATGGAGCCCTGGCCCTGTCCATGGCCCATGTAATTATTGAATATGGTTTGTTCGATCAAGATTTTGTT
>SL_5KL_010_SEDDRAFT_10002161_pt1 | contig 11196 bp, 14 predicted proteins | sample SodLakKL_010_SED_FD_9118 | JGI IMG/M metagenome (IMG submission 9118)
TCACTCGGAAAGGCTGAAGTCCAATCTGTTCCTGATATCGGCCGCCCTGGAGAGGCTGGCATCGCTGAAGCCGGAGGAGGTGGCGGGGGGCAGGGAGGTGATCAAAGCTGTGTTCCTGGCGCTGGGCACTGAGATCAACATGGCCAGGCGGTACGTTGAACCCACGGATATGAGCGCGATCGAGACCGGGCTGTCAGGCGTAGAGGCGGCGGTCGAGAGCCAGCAGTATCAAGAGGCCAGGGAGCAGCTGGGCCGGACCTTTTCCGGGGTTACCAGTGTCAGCAATAAGTATATCGGGCTTCTCATGGAGGAAGGCCTGGTCTGAAGGCAGACGTGCTGTCACTGTCCGGGGCCTACCTGACTATCACCTTCATCAATATGTCGCCCGGCACGCCATCGCTTATCGGGCGGGCGTTCCCCTGTACACCTGAGGTTCGGTAGTAGTCCCTGGCCATTGGAGCCGGCTATGAGCAAACAAAGCTGAGCGGGGTGGTCCGCCTCTGTTCAGCTAAGTCCGTCTTGCAGCTTGCGTTCAACGAGGTCGATGGCGCCCTTTGCCAGGCGCATCGCCTGTTCTGCCTCGCCGGGATCATCGTAATATCGTGAAGGTACTCCGCCCGGCAGTCCGTTGGGATAGCGGGTCGGAATATAGTAGGTGTCCAGCTTTTTCGCCGGGGCTACTGCCTTGAAATCTGAGTCCAGCTCGATGGCCATCTGCGATAGCTCATCTATGGAGTGGGTGCGGAATACCTCGACGGATTTCACTTTGGGATAGAGGTATGCCTTGAAGGCTTTTTCCGTGGCTTGTTGGAAGTGAAAGAGGGCAAGATAAAACCGCCCTCTCTGTCTCAAGTCCTCAGCGTCGTGAAACTCGTCCCTTGCCTGGGTGAGCCATCTCAGGGCTTCATCCTCGTAAGGTCTTCTCATAGACAGTCCTTCCCGAATCCAGTATGCCTCTCAAGAAGCTACTCGTTGCCAGGTTTTCTTCCAGTTCCTTCTCGTTATAGATGATGAGATCGGACGCAATTCCCAGGTCCATGCTCTCGTAGATCGTCCTGCTCCACTCCCTGCCGCTCCTCTCTGGCGGCATGACTACCAGCAAATCCAGGTCGCTGAATGCATCCACATCTCTATGCGCCAGCGACCCGAAGACGACAACCTTCAGGGCTCCCAGATCCCTAAGGCGGGCGGTGACCGATTGCAGGGCAGATTCCAGCCTTTCTTCCCTTTGCCTCTTTTTGTGCAGGATCTCTTTCAGTCTTGACACAGTACCAGCCCGGCGGAGCCCGCCGCCCATTCCGATGAGTCGATATGGTAGCCCTTACTACACCGGTAAGTCAAAGGGTGCGACTGGCGCCGGCCTGTTCCGGTTCTGTCGGGGCATAGGCGGTTGGTGATGTCTTCTGCAATCGCCAGGCAGCGGGTCGAGGCTCAGGCCTGTAGCTTCTCTATCACGGCGTCGGCCACCCTGCTCGTCCCTACCGCGGTTGCGGGATCAGCCTTCACATCGGAGGTCAGGTCCTTGCCCTCGACTATGACCTCGGCTATGGCGGTCTCCAGCCTGTCCGCGCTGTCCTTTTCTCCGAGGTAGTGCAGCATCATGGCGCCCGACAACATCATGGCCATGGAATTGGCCTTGTCCAGACCGGCGTAGCCGGGGGCACTCCCATGGGCAGGTTCGAAGACCGCTATTTCGTCCCCGATGTTGGCCCCTGGCGCTATGCCCATGCCGCCCACCAGTCCTGCGCAGAGTTCAGAAACGAAGTCTCCGTAGAAGTTAGGAAGGACAAGGACATCAAATAGCCGGGGCGTCCTCACCAGGGCCATACAGGCCGCATCCACAAGCATCTCGCTGAATGCGATGTCGTTGTACTCCCTGGCTACTTTGCGTGCCGTGTCCAGGAAGAGCCCGTCGGAGAACTTGAGGATGTTGGCTTTGTGCACCGCGGTAACCTTCCTTCTGCCGTTCCGCCGGGCGTATTCGAAAGCAAACCTGACGATCCGCCGGCTGGCCGCTTCAGATATAACCTTCAGGCTAACAGCCGAGTCCTCTGTTATCTCCTTGCCGGTGGCGTCACGAACGAAGCTGCGTAGCCCGCTGGTGAACATATCGCCTCTGGCGAATTCGATACCGGCGTACAGGTCCTCCGTGTTCTCCCTCACCACTATGATATCCACGTCCCGGAACGGGGTGTTGATGCCGGGGTAGAGCTTATGGGGACGTACGGAGGCATAGAGGTCCAGAGTCTGCCGCAGAGCGACATTGACGCTTCTGAAGCCCGTTCCTATGGGTGTGGTCACCGGTCCCTTGAGGGCGACTTTGCTCGTCCTGATGGACCGGAGCGTCCGGTCGGGCAGGGGTGAGCCGGTCTCCTCCAGAGCCTGACCGCCTATCGTAACGGTGTCCCACTCAAACCCAACCCCCGTGGCCTCCAGCACCCGCCGAGTCGCCTCTGTCACCTCGGGACCTATGCCGTCGCCCGGAATAAGCGTTACCCTGTGCTGCATCTTTTATATCGTAGCACAACCAGAGGCAGGAGTTCGCCGCTGTGATGTGTTGGGCTGAGCAGGACAACCGGAGCGCCTGACTTTATAACTTGAAGTCGCCGTGCCTCTGTATGTAAGGGATGAGACCGCCCTCATCGAGGATGGCGGACATGACGGGCGGGATCCTGCTGCATTCCACTGTGACGCCGGAGGTCGAGTCGACTACGGTGCCGTCGGCAAGGTTTATCTCCAGCTCATCACCGTCGGCGATCTTGCCTGTGTCGCAGAGCAGCACGGGCAGGCCCTGGTTTATGGCATTGCGGAAGAAGATGCGCGCCACCGACTCGGCCAGGATAGCGCCTACGCCCGACATCTTGATCACCAGCGGAGCATGCTCGCGACTCGAGCCCAGACCGAGGTTCTTGCCCGCCACCAGGACCGGCTTGCCCTCGGACCGCAGTGACAGTTCTCTTGCCCTCGGGGCGAATCCGGGCATGGCATCCTCCAGGACGTGTTCGGCCAGCTCCGGCAGGTTGCTCCTCAGGTGGGCGAATCTGCCGGGTATGATATCGTCTGTGGAGATATTATCACCCACCTTCATGGCTGTCCCTTTCAGTACCTGGTGAGGCATCTTTACCTTTCCTGTCGACCGGATATCACAGACGGGGAGCCGGGCCGACCGGGCGGAGTGTAGAACAGTTGCCTGTTGCGTGCTCCCATCTCATATTGCCTCCCGGGGATCTGTGATCTCCCCTCTTATGGCGGACGCGGCGACGGTGGCCGGGCTGGCCAGGTATATCATGGCCGCCGGGTTGCCCATTCTCCCCTCGAAATTGCGATTAGCTGTGGAGAGGCAGACCTCTCCATCCGCCGGCACTCCCTGGTGGATACCGCAGCAGGCGGCGCAACCCGGCGGCAGAAGAGTTGCTCCGGCATCGACCAGGCTCGCTATGTGGCCTTCCTCGATGGCCCGGGCAAGTACCTGCCTGGAGGCCGGCGCTATAAGCAGCCTGGTGTCGTGGTGCCTTTTCTTGCCGCGCAGTATCCCGGCAGCCACAGCCAGGTCCTCCAGCCGTCCGTTGGTGCAGGTGCCGATGAATGCCTGCTGTACCTTCACCCCTTTCGCTTCCGTCACCGGACTCACGTTGTCTACCGTGTGCGGAAGAGAGAGCATCGGCTCGAGCCGATCGAGAGCAATGGATATGACCCGTTCGTAGTCCGCGCCGGCGTCGGGATGCAGAGGTGTATAGCGGTTGCCCCGGCCGTGCTCCGTCAGGAAGTCGCGGGTGATCTCATCCGAGGGGAACAGCCCCACCTTGGCGCCGGCTTCCACAGCCATGTTGGCCATCGTCAGCCGCTCTGGGATGGCGATCCGCTGCAGGGACGTGCCGCCGAACTCCAGTGCCTTGTAGTTGGCGCCGTCGGCGCCGATCCTCCCGATGAGATGCAGGACAAGGTCCTTGGCAAAGACCATCGGCGCGAAGCTGCCGCTGAGTTCAACGCGAAACGTTTCCGGCACCCGGAACCAGGTCTTTCCGAGGGCCATAGCCGCGGCGATATCGCTGGAACCCATCCCGGTGGCGAACGCTCCCAGACCTCCGGCGGTAACCGTATGTGAATCCGCGCCCACGATGACGTCTCCCGGGTTCGCAAACTGCTCGCCCACCAGCTGATGGCACACGCCTTCGCCCACTTCGGAGACCAGGCAGCCCGTTTCCCGGGCGAAGCGCCGCAGACAGGCGTGGTCGTTGGCGAGCTCTTTGCCGGGACTGGGGGCAGCGTGGTCGAGGAATAGTATGGTCTGCCGTGCCCTGGCGGGAGCTTCACAACCGGTCTCCTTGAACTGCCTGACTGTGAGAGGCCCGGTGGTATCCTGCACGAAAACCAGGTCGACATCGGAGACGACGATGTCTCCGGCCTTGACGTCGCCGCGCGACTTCAGGCTGAGTATCTTCTCTGCCAGCGTCTTACCCATATACTGATCCTGGCTGGTCCCGTGTGACTCCCCGGGCCGGCCGGCGGCAGGAACTGCTAACTGTCAGGGCTCAGGAGTCAGGACCGGATACTGACATCACTGTGCCTTACTATTGTAGTCGGCTTCTCTGCTATAATCAACGTGTATGTCGGATCTCAGGTTGAGCCAGCCGGGATCCACCCGGTGCGGGAAGCGCGTGTTTCACTGGGGAGAGCGCACCTATGTCATGGGGGTGCTGAATGTCTCGCCGGACTCGTTTTCCGGTGACGGGTTGGCCGATGCCGGAGAGGCTGCGGAGCGCGCAAGACTCCTGGTGGCTGAGGGAGCGGATATAATCGACATCGGCGGCGAGTCTACCCGTCCCGGCTCGGACCCGGTTACGATAGACGAGGAACTGCGCAGGGTGATTCCGGTTGTGGAGAGGTTGGTCGGCGATATCCCGGTGCCGCTGAGCGTGGATACGTACAAACACGAGGTAGCCCTCCAGGCCCTGGATGCCGGAGCCCACATGATAAACGACATCTGGGGACTGCAGAAGGGGCCCGAGCTGGCGATGCTGGCGGCAGAGAGAGGGGTACCGATCGTGCTGATGAGCAATCAGCGTGGGTGGACCGGCACCGATATCGTGTCGGCGGTTATGTCCGATCTGCGGAGAGCGATAGAGCAGGCCCTAAGCGCAGGGGTTCCTTGCGAGAACATAATCGTCGACCCCGGCATAGGCTTCGGTAAGACCCAGCAGCAGAACCTGGAGGTTCTGCGCCGACTCGAGGAACTGAAGGCGCTGAAGAGGCCGGTGCTGCTGGGCAGCTCCCGCAAGTCGTTCATAGGCTGGGTGCTTGATCTCACCCCCGAACAAAGGGCGGGTAAGGTGGCGTTCGTTCCGCCGGGTGATCTGCGGTGGGAGGGAACAGCGGCCACTGTAGCTATCGGCATCGCGAAGGGCGTCGACGTCGTCCGGGTGCATGATGTCGGGGCGATGGTACGAGTCTGCAGGATGAGCGATGCCATCGTCAAAGGGGTGTGAGCGAATTGGCCGTCGCCTATCTGTGTCTGGGCTCAAACCTGGGGGAGCGAGAGAAGAACCTCTGTCGGGCGCTGACGATGCTTTCCGGGAGCGTGGAGATCGGCCGGGTCTCATCCGTCTATGAGACCGAGTCCGTCCCACGGCGGCCACGCGGCAGCGAGCACCCATTGTTTCTCAACCTTGTCTGCCGGATCGAGACGCAGCTGTCTCCCGGCGACCTCCTCCGCCTGGCCAAGGAGATCGAACGCACCATGGGCAGAGGTGCCGGCGGTGAGAGAGATGCACCGCGTGTAATGGACGTAGACATTCTCTTATATGACGACGAAATTGTGGAGACCGACAGCCTGGCCATTCCGCATCCCCGCCTGGCCGACCGGGCGTTCGTGCTCATACCGCTGGCTGAGATTGCACCGGATCTGGTCCATCCCGGTCGGCGCATGACCATTGCCGGGCTGGCGGACGCGGTTGAGGGACGAGAGGGCGTATGGAAATACGAAGGAGGGTCTGATGTATCAGCTATTTGTGGAAGAGCACTTTGACGCTGCCCACTTCCTCCCGAGCTACCGCGGCAAGTGTGAGAACATGCACGGCCACCGCTTCAAGGTTGTCGCCCGTGTGGAAGCGGCTGGACTCGATGAGAACGGCCTGGCTTATGATTTCGCCGAGCTAAAGCAGCACCTGAGGCAGGTTCTGGCCCGGTTCGACCATACCTGCCTGAACGAGTTGTCGCCTCTCGACAGGATCGGGCCTTCCAGCGAGAACATCGCCGCCACTGTATATGGGGAGCTTGGACCGTGCCTCTCCGAATCGCCGGTCAGACTGGTGTGCATAGAGGTCTGGGAATCGCCCACCAGCGGTGTGGCGTACAGTCCCTAGCTAGCCCTGGAGCTCCGGCGGCAGCAGATTGGGGATTGTGTCCACAATGGGGTAGGAGTAATCGCAGGCAGAACAGTATAGGTTGCCGGAGACTACTTCATCCCCTTCTTCTTTGTCCACCCTGAGTTCCAGGTCCCCTTTGCACACGGGACAGGCCAGGATCTGCATCAGTTCCTTCTTCATCTGGAACCGGAATTATACCACACGAATGGTGCAGGCGGGCAATGGAGGTGCTATAATGCCCGCCGGGAGAGCAATACGAAGATGCAGATTAAGAAGACTTACAGGGGAGTGAATGCCGGGATGCTGTGTGACGAGGTGCGGGGCTTGTTGCAGAAACAAGGAGTGGTCGCGGTCCAGACCGAATCGCAGACGTACGGACTGTCCAGCGGCGCCACCCAGTCGCGTATCACACTGGCACTGAAGATGCGGGGGAGTCAGGAGAAAGGGCAGGACGAATGCGGTAGCGTTCACATACTGGGCTCACCGCGCGATGAAACCAAGATGCTGCTCGACGTGGATGAGGAACACTGTCCCGGGGAGAAGCTGGCTGCTTTCCAGGAAGACCTTGACTTCGTTCTCGGCGCATACGAGATCAGGTGGTAGACGAGCATCTTCCCGATCAGGACCGGATTGCCCGCAAGACCAGGCAGGAGCGAAGGGCAAGGCGTCGTGCCAAGGAGAAGGCCAGGGTCCCGCAGCACGGTAAGAGCCTGGCAAGGGTATATAGAAACGCCGTGTCGAAGAGGGCGAGGCTGGCGAAACGCCGCAGACGGTCGGGTTAGAGTTCAAACGCGCTTATGGTGAAGAGATTCCTTCTCAGGGGCCCGATCATAGTCTTGATCTGCCTGGCGATAGGGTTCGCCATTGTCTATGGTGGGGAATGGCTCCTGGGGCAACTGGGATGTGCAGGGCCCTGACCTTACCGACTCCCGCCTTTGCAGCCGCCGGGGCGCTATCCGCCGTCTGCCGCAAGAGGATGGCACGCCGCCACCGGCTAATCGGTGTCTCGCGTGGAACAGACTGCGTTGCAGTTCTTACATGCCCTGTCGCATGGTTCGGCGTGGATGGTCACGCTCGCTTCCCCGAGGGCATTCTGTAGCTCGGCCTCAACCTCCTCGCATATCCGGTGGGCCTCTTCCAGGCTGATTTCCGCCGCCATCACCAGGTGCAGGTCTGCATACCTCTGGCTTCCCGCCCGACGTGTGCGCAGTGTGTGGAAACCGGATACCTCGTTCCTGTGTTGCCGTAGTATGCCTTCAATGGTTGCCTGTTGTGAAGGAGGCAGCTTCTCGTCAAGCAGTCCCGACATCGCCTTGCGCACGGTGTCCACGGCCAGCTTGAGTATGTAACCGGCGACCCCGATGGCGATCACAGAGTCGATGACATTGAGGCCGGTGAATCGTACTACCGCCAGGCCCACCAGCACCGCCGAGGCCGAGTAGATATCCGCAGTGATGTTACGTGCGTTCGCCTCCAGCGCTACCGATCCGGTGGCCCTGGACACGCTTAGCAGACGGCGGGCCAGCAGTATGCTGGCCACGATAGAAACCGCCATCACGGCGATGCCCGCCTCCACCAGCTCGACGACGGCGCCCTCGATAATGCGGTCTATGGCCCCGTAGATGATGAGTCCCCCTGCGACGAAGATGAGGACTCCCTGGACGACGCCCGCAATGTCCTCCGCCTTACCGTGCCCATAGGGGTGCTCGGCATCGGCCGGCTTCGCCACGATGCGAATCGCAGAGAACGTGACTATCGCGGCAAACAGGTCCAGCAGGCTATCGGCTGCCTGGGCTATCACGCTCATGCTGCCGGTGAGCCAGCCCACGACCACCTTGAGCACGATCAGACCGATGACTACTCCGATCAGCAGTTTGGCGGCCCCCATCTTCGTCGAAAACATCTTGCCCGGTGTCCTGTGTTTTGAGAGTGGCTTTGCAGCGGACATCAAGTTTACAGTGATAGCCGTGTTAAGGCAATCGACGCGCCGGTCCCCGCGTCTGTGTTATCACAGGATGGCTACCCCCGTGGCGCCGGGCGGCATGGCCGGTGCGTACAGGATGCCATGCGGTTAGAACCTTCGCCGCCGTCTGGGTTATAATTACCGATTGTGGATGAGCCTGTAAGCGATGCCGCCGCAAAAAAGGCGATGCTCCTCGTCGCCGCAATGACCTTCTTCCTCTTCCCGTTTATGGCGGCATCGGTAAACATCGCCCTTCCCTCGATCGGCGCTGAACTGGCCTTGGACGGCGTTACGCTGGGCTGGATCACCACCGCCTACCTCCTGGCTTCCGCAGTCTTTCTTGTCCCCTTCGGCAGGATGGCAGACATATACGGAAGGAAGAAGGTCTTCACCTCCGGGATAGTCATATTCACGATCGCGTCTTTGCTCGCCGCTGTGGCCGGTTCCGGCCTCATGCTCATCTCGTTTCGGATCCTACAGGGAATCGGCGTTTCCATGCTTGCCGGTACCGCGGTCGCGTTGCTCACCGGGGTGTTCCCGCTCGCTGAAAGGGGGAAGGTCCTGGGGATAAATGCTATGGCTGCGTATGCCGGGCTTGCCCTGGGGCCGGTGCTGGGCGGCGTCATCACCCAGCATCTCGGCTGGAGAGCCATTTTCTTTCTGAACGTGCCGCTGGGACTGATAGTGATCGGCGCCGTGCTGTGGAAGCTAAAGGGTGAATGGACCGGGGCCAGGGGCGAGAAGTTCGATTTTGCCGGCTCCGCGCTCTACACCCTGGCGCTGCTGGCGCTCATATACGGCTTCACCACCCTGCCCGCCATCTCTGGTATCTGGCTGGTTGTGGCAGGCATCATCGGGCTTACGGTGTTTACCAGGTTGCAGCTGAGGTCCCGGAGCCCGGTGCTCAATACCGACCTGTTCCGGAAGAGCAGGACCTTCACGTTCTCCAGCCTGGCGGCGGTGCTCGAGTACAGTCCTGTTCTGGCCATATCATTCCTCATGAGCCTGTACCTCCAGTATGTGAGAGACTTCACTCCGGAGAGCGCCGGCCTGGTTCTGGTGGCCATGCCGGCCATATCGGCTATGGTTTCACCGCTGGCCGGCAGGCTTTCGGATAGGATTGAACCCAGGGTGATCGCATCCGCAGGAATGGCGATCACCACGGTGGGGGTTGCGCTCTTCATCTTCTTCGATGACGCGACTCCCTTGTGGTCGGTGGTCGCCGGTCTGGTGGTGGTGGGTTGCGGACTGGCCCTTTTTGCCTCGCCCAACATCAACGCAGTCATGAGTTCTGCGCCGCGCAGCGCCTACGGGGTGGCGTCGGCAATGGTGGCGACGACACGGCAGATCGGCATGGTCTTTGGCATGGGAATCGCCATGTTGATGCTGGCTGCATATATGGGAAGGGTGGAGATCACGCCCGAATACTTCCCCCTCTTTCAGACAAGCATGAGGACATCCTTCATAGTGCTGGCTGCACTTTGCTTCGGCGGCATCTTCGTCTCGCTTACCAGGGGGAGAATACGACAGCCTCCGCTTCAGGGCAGGTAGGTGATCTCGCAGGGTGGCTTGTCGTGCTGCACGAACTCTATTCCTGCTTCGCCGAACAGCTCTACGAACGAAGCATCGGCGTAGTTGCCGAATGTGACAAAGCGGCCTATCCTGGCATTGGCCAGCATCTTGGCGCAGAGAACGCATGGCGTGTGGGTACAGTAGATAGTGCAGCCTTCGAGGCTGACGCCGTGCAGTGAGGCCTGGATGATCACATTCTGCTCCGCGTGAATGCCCCGGCATATCTCCTGCCTGGTTCCCGATTCTATGCCCATCTCGTCCCTCAGACAGCCCAGTTCCAGGCAGTCCTTGAGGCCGGCGGCGGCTCCGTTGTAACCGGTGGCCAGGATGTGCTTGTTCTTCATCGCCACGGCGCCTACGTGGTGACGCCGGCACGTGGACCGTTCCGCCACTACGGAAGCTATCTTCAGGAAGTATTCATCTATGGCCGGTCTGGTCCTGCTTCTCATCTCAAATCTGCTATCAGGCGTTCGGTCTGCTTCTCCGTATCCTCGAGCGACCCTTCGTTGATTATGACGAAATCGGCCATGGCAATCGGCCCGCCCTTACTGCTCTGCTCGATTTCGGCTGTGTCGCGGCCGGCTGCTTCCCCGGGCGTCAGCGGCCGCTCCTCCCGGCACGAGAGCCTACGGTGCCTGGTCGCCGGCGCGGCCCAGACTGCCACCGTGCTGAACCGTCCTCTGTAGTGGTCCTTCAGCAGTGTGTACTCCTCCCAGGAATACAGGCCGTCCAGGACAACGTNCGACGATTTCAGCGCGCTGTCGATCCTCGGCAGGTTCAGTTTAGCATAGGCAGCCATACCGTGTTGCNCGCGCAGTAGCTGCCTGACATAACGCTCGTTCTCCTCGTTTCGCTCCAGGTTTCGCTTCTCCAGCTCCCGGTCGGTGATGTCCCCGAACCGGACTCTCTGGAAGCCGCGCTCCTCGAATACGGTGGCTACCGCGGACTTGCCCGCGCCTGCCATGCCGACGATTGCTACCACTTTCACGGCCGTTGTACCGCACAGATGAACTGTGCCGGCACCTATATTAGCAGGATCCGGGCGCCGGGCATAGTTGCCTGAAGGTTCAACAGCAGTGGCCTGTCGTCCGGGGCCGCCTGTTTTTCGGCGTGGAAACCGCCGATCAAGGGTTGCAGCGCCACCGGAATGGCATCGCGGTATCTTGCCTGCCGGTTCGGGCATGGATTATACTGGCCGGGTAAGGTGCGGGCCGGGTGAACATGCTCCGCCGGTGTGTGTATGTACGGTGTCCTTTCCCGGGAAGAGATTCTGAAGCTGCTGAAGGCAAGTCCGCC
>SL_5KL_010_SEDDRAFT_10002162_pt1 | contig 11195 bp, 8 predicted proteins | sample SodLakKL_010_SED_FD_9118 | JGI IMG/M metagenome (IMG submission 9118)
TTACTCGGTTCCCGAAATGGCTACCAGCCGCGAGCCGGTCGAGTTTCTAACCAGGAAGCTCAGAAACAGTTTAGAAAAGGTCGTCGATTCCCACCTGATGAGCGATGTGCCCTTGGGGGTTTTCCTTTCCGGGGGCCTTGACAGCAGCATCACTACCGCCCTATCCAGGAAAATCATCGGCAAACCGATCCATTCATTCTCAGTGGGAATCGAAGGCTGCCCGGACCTGGAATCGGCCCGGATGCTTTCCCGCTATCTCGATACTATTCATCATGAATACCTGATTACAGTCGATGAAGTGATGGCTGAACTGCCTCAAATCATCTATTTTCTGGAGTCATATGACCAGGACCTGGTCAGAAGCGCCATCCCTACTTACTTCACCGCCCGCCTGGCAAAAGAGCATGTCAAGGTGGTTTTAAGCGGTGAAGGCGCTGACGAACTGTTTGCCGGCTACAGCTACTACAAGAACTACAACGGCAACGATAAAATTTTACAATCCGAGCTGAGGCGCTCTGTGTCGACGCTGCATAACATTAACCTGCAGAGGGTGGACCGCCTGACCATGGCCCATTCCATTGAAGCAAGGGTTCCTTTCCTGGATAAGGAATTGATCGAGTTCGGCCTGAGCATCCCTTCGGAATACAAACTGCGTGGCAATCCGCCCATCGAGAAATGGATCCTGCGCAAGGCCGTAGAAGACCTGCTGCCGGAGGAAATAACCTGGCGCAAAAAAGAACAGTTTGATGAAGGAAGCGGCATTATCGACTTTATTGAGCAGGCCACAGCTGAAAAATTCAGCGCCTACGACGCAAGCGCTCACCGGGAAAAATATCCTGAAACCAAGTTTCGTTCCCACGAAGAGTGCTACTACCACAAGCTGTTTACGGAAGTTTTTGAACGGCCGGAAGTAATCATCGAAAATATGGGCCGCTGGGCAGAACGGCCGGACTATCAGTAAATCAAGAAAATCTTAAGAAGGTAAAGGGCTTATTAAAGGAAATAATCGTAGCTATGAAGAACAATTTCTGTGCCTGTAATCTCTTATTACCAATCTTTAATAAAGGAGGCCCGAATAATGCCAATTTTGCAAATAGAAATGTTAAAAGGAAGAACTTTGGATCAGAAACGGGATATGGTCAGCAAAGTCACTGATGTTATTAGCGAAACTTTGCAATGCTCAAGGGAAGCTGTCATTATCATAATCAGGGAAATGGAACCGGAAAATTTGTCTAAAGCAGGGGTCCTGAAAGCAGACAGCAACCAGTAGAAAAAAACTATGTTTGCCGAAGTCCAAATCGCAATAAAACGGTAGCCCTGCGCTGTTTGTTAACGGGCGCAGTTAAAGATTTTAAACGAAATAGCCCCAAAGTAGAAGCACGCGAATTAAATCGCGTGCTTCTCAGGGCGATATTTAAAACTTGTAGCTATATAAACAAAATATCCTCAATAGTAGCGTCCTGCCAAGTGTCTGAGAATCCCCCACCGCATTCTAACTCCATCACAATTTTAAGATTTGCTTTTCCATCAGAAGTCTCAATAGTAACTTGAAAGTACTCTATAAACGGCATTACATATCCTTCAACATTTTTATGTTCAAGATCACTATATGTTATAGTTGCATAGCCATCGCTATCTATATTTGGCTCCCACTCTACTTCATCAGCTCTAATAACAACATAATCGGTCAGACCCTTATCAGCCTCTTCCCGCAGCGTTATTGCTCCGGCACCAGTACCGTCATAAGGATTGCCTTCGGTGTCCTTTACCAGGAAGGTAATCGAATCATTCTTGTGGCTCTCGTACTCGATGCTGCCAACGGCAATTCACGGAGCAATAATCACAGTCCTGTCTCCGTCATCATCTTCCTGGAAGACATAAATAACAATGTTATCAGCTATCTCCTGGTCAAAATCAATTGACCAGTCACCGTCAGAGTCGGCTTCAACATCAGCATCATCCACCAGAGTAGGCGGACCGTCAAATCCAGCAGGCTCAAGCAGTTCAATAAAGACCGTGCTTTCCGGATCGGCTGTTCCGGAAATCAGCCCCGTATCCCTGTCTGCTTCAATTACCTGCAGCGCTGTAACCAGGTGATCTTTTGCTGTGATCCCGTCTGTGACCTCGACACTGTCCCCGGCGCTAACTTCAAGATCCGCATCGAAGAAGCCATGATTATCGGCAGTCGTTTCATATTCATCATCACCGACGGTAATATTTATAGCGACACCGGGAGCCCACCCGAATCCACGTACCGTATCCTCTTCAACATAAACTGAAAAATTTGTTTCCTGATAATGCCAGTAGAGCATGGTGGCATCACCGGTGAGGTCGATAATACGGGCATCCCCGGTAACCCCTTCGGCAATATCAAAAGCGCTTTCGTAGGGTTCATCTCCCACAGCTTCAGAAAAATCAGCAGCCCACTTGCCATCACTGTCGGCAACCACAGCCCGGTAAGGCATATTAAGGTAGTCAACTTCCGTGTCAAAAACACGGACTTCAACAGTATTTCCCGCAGGAGCTGTTCCTGATACCATGTCTTCTTCTGAATCAATGGCTGTCACATTCAGATCCCTGACAATATGAACTTTCTTGATATCTCCACCGGTAGCAATTACAGTTTGTCCTCTTTCAACTTCCAGCTCAGGGTAATCCCCCCAGCCCATGTTAATGTTGCCGTCTTCATCGGCATCAACGCTAAACTCATCGCCATTAACGGTAAACGTTACCGTTTCTTCTGAAAGCCAGTTATGACCATCGATGGAGTCTTGGTTGGGGTTTACGGTAATAAAAGTGTCTGAAGTAACCAGTTCTGCCGGGAACTCGTCAATCAGCTCCAGGACATACTGCATTATCAAAACCACATCACTGACATTAACCTTACCGTCATTGTTGACATCAGCTGCCTCACGCTGATCGGCATCTAGAGTTTCCAGCCCTAAAACGTACCGCATCACCACCACTACATCGTTAACGTTAATGTCCTCTCCGCCGTCAATGTTTCCAAACATTCTTTCTGAAGCACTTACTGTGTTCAAGGGCAGGACAAAAAGAAACAAAAAAATAACAAGCAAAACAACGCCTGCCTTGATCCCCTGGTTCTTATGGACAAAAACGTTGCAAGTTGTCATCGCATACTCTTCCTTTCTGAATCGAATATAAACATATTACCACGTAAGTTTTATATGCCAGAAGCAGTCTAAAGCTACTTGAAAATATAATGCGTTGCTACAGTAAAGAAAAGGATTACCTGGGAATAGGGGCCCGCCGGGCGCTTGAACATCCAGGCGGGCCCTTTTAGTCTATTGCCTTCTTATTAACTGTGCTGTGGTGTGTAGAGTAAACTGGCCACCAGCACGATCTCAGTTACTGATCAACTCCATTAGAAAATCGTCACTGGCCGCCCCGTCAAATTCGACTATGATGGGTGCTATATCGTGAGATTCATACTTGGTGGTTCTAATAACATCCTCATATTCACTGCCACCCCAGGAACCGAATGTTTTGTCAATCCATGGAGTGCTGTTAGGAACAGCCTCAATATACGCCGCCGCAGCCAGGGTTAGGGTCAAGGTCTGGTTGTCGGCGGATCGAACTGCTGCGGAAGCAGCGTTCCAGTTGCCGGCATCTTCAGCCGCAATGCCCCAATATGCCGGTTCAGGAAGGGTTATGCTCATCTTTGCGCCTTCATAAAGGTTAAATCCTTCAAGGGTAATCCCCTGCGATTTATAAGGCACGTAAGAGAAGCCGTCAAAATCTGTATTATCAACGAGAGTTATATCAGCAACGCTTGCAGTAATTGGTGTTGTAAGGGAAGTGGCATTATTCTTCAACCACCCTGCGATCGAAATAATATCCTGGTTGTCAATGACTCCTTCAAGGGTAAGTTCTTTACCGGATGGCACATCTACGTAGTCATAACCGGACCAGCCGGTATTGATCAGGGTTATAGTCCCATCAATTGTTAATGCGCCATCTCCAACGAAGTTGTTGTTGCGGCCGTCGACAGTTCCCGTTCCTTTGAGGGTGAGATTATCGGCCTCCAGTTCTTCATTCATGATCCAAAGGGCGGGGCCCATGGTTATTGTAACATCATCAGCATTAAGGACATCGTTAGTTTCTACAGTACCCATGAATTTAACATCATGCCCACCAAGGTCTAAGTCCGGTATAATTTCTACATCCTTGATGGTAGCATCATCTGCATTAACCTGCACTTGTCCGCTGGAGCCGTAAACTCTAAACCCGTTACCGTCAAGCACAGCTTTTGAATGATCCAGGACAATATTGTTGCTGGCTGTTTCCAGTCCAAAGTCAGATAGCAGCTGCATGGTGGCATTACCAACAACAACATCCTGGCTAAACTGACCCGGAGATATGTCTTTAAAGAAGACATCACCGGCTACAACATTGATATCGTCTCCAGAAACATGGAAGTCCAAAATGCGGATATCATCTCGCAAGTTGAGCCTTCCACCGCTGACAATATCAAACGAACCTGAGCCTGTGAATGTGCCTAAATAGTCGGCCTCAGGATCAAGGTAACCTAACAGAGCACCTGTATCGATCTCAGCATCAATGGTAACTTCAACATCAATATCGACATCGTTATTAAAGCTGACCGTCCTATTATTCAGTACGGTAATGCCTACAGTTTCATCCTTAAACATAAGGTCGACGTTGGAGTTGAAGGTTATATCTCCCATTCTGATCCGATTGTAAATTTCAACATCAACACTGTTGAAGGTTAAGTTGTGAAAGTCTGCCCTGCTATCATCAATCGGCCCATCAGCTAAGGCAACCAACCCTGCTCCGCTGATCGTTGTGTCTTCAGCTACGCCCAGGAAACCATAATCATCATGCGGGCTATAGGGGAATGTATTACGAGCATTTAATGTTAAGCTGCCGGAAGCTGCCACTTCAATGTCTCCAAAATAAAGCGTAGTTCTCGCTCTGGAGACCCAGGGCATACCAAGGGTGATTGTATTATCTGATTTAAAGGTAACATCTGCAATCAGTGGATCTTGCAATCCGTCACGAACTCTGATCCACCACCCGTCAAGAGTACCGCCTGAGATTTCTGCATCTGCAGCGTCGATTAAGATTTGACCTGGTGAATTCGATGCAAGAGTATAATTGTTAAGGTCAATCAGGATACCCGGGTAGTTGAGTTCCAGGTCAAAACCAACCGTAATGTCGTCATCAAACATAATCCATTCAGCCTGGTCTACAAACAGGGCATTGTAGAGCTCGGTAGCATTAGCCACCCGGGCTTTTTCAAGATCGTAATGGTAAACACTGCCGTGGCCTCTGCTGCCGGTGTAGGTCAGGTTATACTCCCTGGCGTAAAAATGGACAAATCCCTTATCGTCTGCGGCACTGCCTGTAAGTGCGACGTCGTTAGACAGGGTCACATTTTTACCATAAATGTGCAGGTTACCAGTAATGGCAGAGCCCTCTTCACCATCGATGGCTACATCATCGGCGGCAACAGTAACGTCCCCGTCTATCTCATTACCGTTAAGGTCAATGGTAAGCCCTTCATGGTTGATAGTTATATCTTCTTCGACATCATCATACAACGTAACAGTATAATCTTCATCTGCTGCATCAAGAGCATCCTGAAGCTTGACGAAGGTTTTCCAGACATTGTCGCCGTCATCATTGATTAGTGCAGCGGCGCCAAAGACCATCTCAATATCGTCTCTCCACTCCGGATCAGTATCAACGTTTTCATCGACCCTGAGCTCCAGGACATCTTCATCGTTTACTCTTACTTCATGGAAGGCATATTCATTTTCCAGGTTATCTAAAATCCTGGTTATGCCCTCTGAAAGTGTCTTGCTAAATACCCCTGTATCCCTCAGTTCCCAGACTCTTTCGCGCACACCATCTTCCATCAGGTCAACAATGAAGTTCTCGGCAATTACATCCTCTTCCTGGCGGTTGTGGAACATTAACTGCATTTCTCTATCGGATTCACCGTGGATCAGGTACAGGATATCGCCTTCGTAAACATCTTCAAAATCTTCACCGTTATAAAACACTCTGACGAAAGACTGATTCACCGGTTCACAAGGGAACCTATCGATAATATCCAGGGCGTATTGCATAATCAAGCTTACGTCCTGCACGTTAACCTTACCATCACAGTTAACGTCGGCATACTTTTCCTGATCCTGATCAAGTTCCTCGATCTCAAGAACGTGTCTCATGACAAGGACAACGTCCAGCACATTAACCTTTCCGTCATCATTGATATCACCGAGCTTGCCCGGTTCGGCAAAGGCAATTGACGAAATCAGAAACAGGAAAAGAAATATGGAGAGCAAAACAAGAGTCGTTTTTGCTCCAACTCTCTTCCTTGTAGATTTCAGCATTTCTGAACCCTCACTTTCCTAATTATTAGATATGAACATTTCCAGAATTTAAATCATAAACGCAAACAAACTATGTTTCTCCCTGATTCAGATTCACTATTACGCTTAACTAATGTTTACCCTTCTTAGAGCGTTTTAAGATCATAAAGCCGGCTGGGGCCAAAACCGCCAAACCCAGAAGCATAAAAACTAAAATGCTGGGATTGGTCTGACCACTCCCGTTTAAAGCTGCTCTATCATCTTCGGTATCTTCTTCCCATTCAAGTTCGTCTTCTCCAATTTCGTCCTGGTCCACCTCCAGGTTTCCGACAGTTATTTTTCCTGAAACCGGGGTGGCCGGTTCCATGTCCTCAGGAGAAATAATCAAATCTTCGAATTCAAGCCTGGTTTCTCCTTCGCTTAAAAGCTCGAACTCTATGCTGCATATCTCTCCCTCATCTGCGGTATCAGCATAGACAGTAACCCACATAAACATTAGCTGCCCTGCTTCGTATTCCAGGTTGACCATGTGCAGTCCGCTGGCAGCTTCTGTTACCAGAGAACCGGGCTCGACAGATACCGGCCTGATCAGGGCAGGATCAAAATTGAGGATGAACTGTCCCCCTTCTGAGCCGGCGGCATTTTCAGCCCTGATGATAACAGATACTAGCTCACCGCCGGTCCCTTCATTTTCACTTGCCACCAGCTTTAGACCCTCTGCAGCCTGCAGCGCACCTGTCGCCAGGCTGATCAGGAAAAGCATCACCAGCATGAACAAGATCTGCTTCAATCCTGCCTTGTTCCTTTTTCTCATAGCTGTCACAAACCTTGTCAGGATATTTAAGATGCAATTGATAGTGTTATAGTGTATACATTTTTTCTCTTTACAGCTATGATTGCCGCGGCGGCGATGCCAAATCACCGCCGCATGCAATCGTTTTTCATACAGCTCAACTTAAACGCCCTTACCTGGAAGCCAGGCGGCTGCGCTTAATGAGCAAAAACAGGCCGCCCAGAATTACCAGCATGCCTAACGGCAAGAAGTAGTTCATACCACCCGTCGGCGGGGTCGGCACTTTTTCTTCCAACTCTCTGATCCGGTTTTCAGCCGCTCTGAGCGTGGCCAGATAAGTAAAATCGTCATCTGTTGCCCCCATATCCTTGGCCTTGTTAACCAGGGCCCGGGCCGCCACGACATCAGGCTTGTCATCAAGGGTCAGTTCATCGAGCGCCGGCAGGGCCAGGATAGCGTCATCAGCAGCCTTGATTGCCTCCAGCAGCTCGATTTTCTTCTCAGCGTCTTCCAGCTTGCTCAGTTCGTCAAAATCATCGTCTTCTGCCCCGAGTTCTTTAGCTGCATCAACCAGTTCCCGGGCTTTTTCAACATCCTCTTTATAGTCTAAAGTTAGATCATCGACATCGGGCAGATCGGCAATGGCCTTGTTGGCGGCATCGATTGCTTCTTGCAGTTCGTCAACATCTTCTCCTTCAATACTGCCGGAAACCGGAGCAGCTGCCTCCATATCATCTGGAGAAACTACTATATCGCTAAAGGTTAGATTAGTTGTTCCTTCGGCAAGGATTTCAAAGACGATGGTGCAAAAGAGGCCTTCTGCTTCGGTATCACCATAAGGTGTAGTAGATATAACTTTTAGCTTGCCTTCTTCTTCAATATAATTTGATAAAGTTAGACTAGAAAGTGTATCAGTAAGAAAAGCACCTTCTTCTGTGTAAATCGTAATCATTTCGCCTTCAATTTCTTTTTCTTCTATAGCTTTTGGTTTAACTAGGTCGGAATCGAACGATATTGAGAATTCTATGCCTGTAATACCCTCGGCATTTTCAATATTAACCTTGACTGTTACTTCATCCCCGACTGCTCCACTTTCATCACTGGCGCTTAGCTTCACTCCGTTTGCAGCAAAAGCGGCCTGTGAAAACAAGAGCAGAAGAGATATGCACATAACCATGGTGATCAACAGGGTCTTTCTTTTCCTAAGTAATCTCATCACATTTACACCCCTTTATTAATAAGAATATCTAAAGCAAATTAATGAGGTAAAAATTCTTCCCTCCTTTAACTCCTTGATAATACCGGGCTCAAATCAAACCGAATCAAACCACTTAAAAGCAAATATCATCAATACTTCTTAAAACCTATTTTTGCGCTTGCCCCACAGCAACAGGCCGGTTCCGGTAAGCAGAAGTCCTGATACTATGGTAGTGCTCATCGCTCCCGTCGGGGGCAGGGGATCCGGTTCAGGATCCGGGTCATCCACATCATCGAGCCTGTCTTCGGCATCCTCCAAGACTTTATAACGCCAGCAGAGATCAAAATAAGTGGCTCCGTATTGCTCCATGGCTATAGCGGTAAGCCGGCGCGCTTCTTCAATAATATTTCTATGTTCTTCAGTGATTTGCAATGGAGGAGGGATTTTATCAATAGCATCTCTGGCAGCCTGGATAGCATCCATTTTTTCCAGCTGCTTTTCTGCTGCTTCCAGCCTGTTCAAGTCGGGGAAATCGCCCCTGGTGGCGCCATAATTTTTCATGGCGGCATCGACAAGTTCGCGGGCCTCTTTAATACTGTTTTCAATAACAGGATCTACATGTCTGAAATGCTTGGGAACGCGGCTGATAGCATGATTAGCTGCTTCGATCGCTGCTTCTTTATCGGCGTCGGTCGAACCTGCAGTGGCTTGAACCGGTTGCGAACTAACTGCCAAAACTGCTAAGCAGACCATTAATACGATGAAGAAAATTCCGTACCTGGCAAGCTTATTCATATTCTTCTCTCCCTTTTCTGAATTCATGCGCCTTTCTCTCTATATTTATGACTTTTTGCTTTATGCGCATGTTCTTACTTTTAATTTTATTTCCTGCTTCACCTCCATCTGTCATGACCTTTGTTTTTTAGTTTATAATATCCTTAACATCACAAATAAAGACACTTTTCCCTATTTTAACACACTTCATGCTGTATGTATTTAAGAACCGGGACCAATATACTTCCTTTACGTGTCAATATTTTTCTAATTTGGTTTTTGTTTAAAGCTAGTTTATACCCTAAATCCTAATAAATCAAGCTATTTATTTAATTTGCATTAAAATGATCAGTCTTTCTATTGCTAAAATTGGTATAAGTTACCGAGAACTTGTTTTTCCTACTGGTGTTTCCGCAGATAGGCTTCCAACCCGCGAAAGAGCGCTTCTGCCGCTGCGGCTCGCGCTTCCGGCTTTCTTAACAGCTCTTCTTCCTGCTCGTTGGTTAAGAAAGCGAGTTCAACCAGGGCGGAAGGCATCTTTGTTTCTTTCAGCACATAGAAACTTCTGGTTTTGACGCCCCGGTCCCGCAAATCCAGCTCAGCAATTAATTCGCGCTGCAGCTGTTGAGCCAGGTATTTTGAAACATCCCGGTTGCTGTTCTCTGAACAGTAAAAAGTTTCGGTGCCGTTAGAGGCCGGGTTGGAGTAAGCGTTGGCATGGATGCTGACGTAAAGATCCGCCTTTGCTTCATTAGCCATTTTCACCCTGTTGCTATTGCTAACGGACTGATCGCCGCTGCGGGTCATTATCACAACCGCCCCGGCATCTTCCACCATTTTTTTTAGCCTTTCCCCCACCTCCAGGTTTACTTCTTTTTCTTTCAGGCCGGTCAACCCGATGGCCCCGGAATCGATGCCCCCGTGGCCCGGATCAATGACCACTTTCTTTCCCTTAAAGGGGTTCTCTGTTAGATCGACAGGCCTGACATAATCGCCGTGCACCCATCCCTCTAACCCTTGCAGGGTAATCACTTCAAACCAGACCCCGTCCCTGCCGACTACTTCGAGCACAGTCCCCCTGACCAGCCGGTCCAGAATATCGTGGTCAGTGCTGGGCCCGCTGCGCAGATGCAGGATGGTCACCTCGGAAACATCGACCGCAATATGCCTGGTTTCAGCAAGTTTTTCCTGGTCCGCCTTTGATTCCTCAGGTTCTTTCTGATCCGGCTTAGCTTCAATTTCCATATCTATCATCTGATCCAGTAGATAAAGGATTTGGAGATGGTAGTTTTCATGCGGGACCCATTTTCCGCTCAGATCCTCGACATTGATTACCGCCCCGGCCCAGGACTGGGAAGTGACAACCTGGTAGCGGGCGTGCGGTTCGCCGATCGGCTTCAGACCTACATAGGCTGACAAATGATTAAAATGAGCCCTGACTCCTGCCTCAGAATCGGCAAATTGTTCATAGCGATCGGCTTCTCCGCCATCTAGCTCAGCCATTGAAATGCCGGCCCAATTGTTATACTCGGGCGGCAGCCCTCCGGAATAATGGCCAAAGTCAGTTCCGTAAGCGGCCTGGGCGTATAAGACTTCCGGGCGGAGACCGGTTTTTTCCCCATAAGTCCAGTATAGTGGGGCTATTTCAATCATTCTTTGATGGGCATCATGCTCTTGAGCCCACTTCCGGGCCGTTTCTACCGTCACCTCGGCCGCCCCTACAATCGGAGTCTGGGTCGCCGGCGGTTTAAATCAGGGGGCGGATTATTACCGGCAGCTGTTTTTATGGTGGTATAAACCACCTTCCCGTCGTTAAGCCCGGCCAGTTTTATTTCAGAAGTTAGTTCGGCTTTTTTGGCCTTGCCGCTTTCCGTATAGCCATCCAGTTTAAATTGCGCTCCCCCGGCCAGGGATTCTGCGTAATGATCCAACACATCTTTGTAATCTATATAACCCTTAAGACTGTCTTTAAGGGCATAAACCTCTTTTTTGGTATAATCTTCATAAAGTCCGTTCGACTGGCCCAGCACTTTCAGGGCATAGGAATCAAGCAGTTCGTCGTACTGAT
>SL_5KL_010_SEDDRAFT_10002163_pt1 | contig 11195 bp, 10 predicted proteins | sample SodLakKL_010_SED_FD_9118 | JGI IMG/M metagenome (IMG submission 9118)
CCGATTGTCATGCATGACTTCCTGACTGGCGGGTTTACCGCTAACACCACCCTGTCCCACTGGTGTCGCGATAACGGTCTGCTGCTGCACATCCACCGCGCCATGCACGCCGTGATCGACCGTCAGAAAAACCACGGTATTCACTTCCGAGTACTGGCCAAGTGTCTGCGCATGTCCGGGGGCGACCACATCCACACCGGTACTGTGGTCGGTAAGTTGGAAGGTGATCGGGCCAGCACCCTGGGTTTCGTTGACCTGCTGCGCGAAAACTACATCGAGCAGGACAAGTCGCGCGGGATCTACTTCACCCAGGACTGGGCTTCCATGGGTGGTGTGATGGCTGTGGCCTCTGGCGGTATCCACGTGTGGCACATGCCCGCTCTGGTGGAAATCTTCGGCGATGACTCGGTTCTACAGTTTGGGGGTGGTACCTTGGGTCACCCCTGGGGTAACGCGCCTGGGGCAGCCGCTAACCGCGTAGCCCTAGAAGCTTGTGTTCAGGCCCGTAACGAAGGCCGGAACCTGGCCCGCGAAGGGGGCGATATCATCCGCGAAGCCTGTAAGTGGTCTCCTGAACTGGCCGCCGCTTGCGAACTGTGGAAGGAAATCAAGTTCGAGTTCGACACCGTTGATACGCTCTAAGCTGGCCAGCAGGTGTTTCAGGCCTGCTTTCAGGCGAGTTGGGGGGCTCTAGGTAACCCTGGGGTAATGGGCAAACATTCCAAAACCTTGAGAATGCTGTCTAAGTTACCGAATCTTCTAACGCTTCGGGGTTAGATCAGGGCTACCAATCGCCCCCTGGTGGGGTCTACATCAACCGTTCAAGAGACACCGATGGACCTTAAGCAAGCGGCTAAAGACACCGCTAAGGTGCTGACAAGCTACCTGACCTTTCAGGCCGTGAAAACGGTGCTGAATCAGCTGAAGGAAACCAACCCTGCCCAAGCCTATTGGTTAAACACGTTTTCTACAAAGGAAGCCCTTCAGGATGGTGAAGCCTACCTGGGTGCTCTTTTGAAAGAAAAGGCAGACCTAGCGATGCGAGTTATGACCGTGCGGCAGCATATTGCCGAGGGAATTTGCGAATTCCTGCCTGAAATGGTCGTACTTAGCATCCAGCAAGCCAATATGGAACATCGCCGCCAGCACCTAGAGCGCATTACCCAACTTGGGGAAGCAGAGGATGTGGTCGAAGCGGAACTGATTCAAGAGCCGACCACCGACTCTGATGCCTCGATGGAGTAAGTTGATCCGTTTTAGCCTTGGCCCTCACTGTTTGGCCGAGGCGACCAGGATTAAGCGTATTCCAGCTAAACAAAGACCGCAGCATGGACGCTGAACTCAGCCAAGTGAGTGGGTCTAGCCAACCAACATATTAGATGGCGTCATTAGCTGGAACACTCTAAGCCCGGTTCAGTTCAAGTTCTGTCGGTCACCACCGACATTGACCATTTCACCTAGCGAGGACCTATGAAAACTCTGCCTAAAGAGCGTCGTTTTGAAACGATGTCCTATCTGCCCCCGCTGACCGATGCTCAGATCGAGCGGCAGATCGCCTACATTCTCAAAATGGGTTATTTCCCAGCGATTGAGTTCGACGAGAACTCTAACCCCGAGGCCTACTACTGGACCATGTGGAAGCTGCCCCTGTTCAATGCCACTTCCACTCAGGAAGTACTGAGCGAAGTGCAGGCTTGCCGGTCTGAGTACTCTGATTGCTACATTCGAGTCGTGGGTTTCGATAACGTTAAGCAGTGTCAAATTGCCAGCTTTATCGTCCACAAGCCCGGCGCTAGCGGCTATCGGTACTAAGAAGACTCTGAAGCAAGCAGATCCCCCGTTTAGCCAGCGATCGTCGCTGCAGTAGGGTGGACAGTGCCTACTTCTGAGACAACTTAACGTAAGGCAACGAGGCAACCGGTCGGCAGATGCATCTGCCGACCGGTTGTGGTTTTTCAAAAGACATGTGGCAGCCAAAAGCCCTTGATAGCCCTGCTACGGCTCGGGCACTTCGATGACTACGGTTGATTCAATCGCCTCACCATTATGGGTCAAGGCTTCATGGCCATTGGCATCGTTCAAGTAACATGGAGCCTCTCTACAAATACATCAAGGGCTAGCTATCCCACGGCAGCTGTGGAAGTTTGCCACTCATTCAGCAGGGTCAAAATATAGTGATGCAGCTGCGGTTGTCCCTGCGATCGCGCGCAGTTGGCTGCCTGGTGCAGGTCGGCTATGGCCCCAGGCGCATCACCCAGGGAGCGACGAATTAAGCCCCGCTTCAGGTAGGTCTGGGCATGGCTAGGGTCAAGTATGAGCACCTGGTCCAGATCGGCTATGGCCTCGGCCAGGCGACCCATCTGGTGACAAGCGCAGCTGTGGTTAAACCAGGCTCGTGTATCCTGGGCATCGATGTCGAGGGCCGCTTCAAAATCGTGCAACGCCGCCTGGGGATGTGCCGCCATCAGCTTGGCCAAACCGCGATCGTCATAGATATCAACCAGGGGGTTGGGGTCTGCAGTCAGGGTCGCCGCCTGGTCAAAATCAGCGATCGCGGCTTCAAAGTCATGCAGCGCCACCTGCACCAACCCCCGGTTATAGTAGCCGCGGAAATCCTGGGAATGGCGAGTCAAGACAGCGGTGTCGTCAGCTAACGCCTGGGGGAAATGGCCCGTGCGATAGAATGCCAGCCCTCGGTTCAGCCAGGGTTCTGGCCGTTGCTCATCTAGCTGGATGGCCCGACTACAGACGGCAATGGCTTGTTCATAGTGCCCGAGTTGCACCAGGTTCAGGCAGCGATCGCCCGCCTCTTGTAACTGCTCCATCGGGGTTGAGGCCGCAGGGGCTTCCACCCCTGTCACCGGACTAGCCCCAAGTACAGCCGCCTGGGCCATTTCCCCCGGACATAGCCATAGCATTAGCCCTAACCCTAACCCCAGAACTTTACCTAAATCCATGTCCCGGCCTCCTTGGGAACAAAAAACCCCAACCCTTTGCAGACTTGGGGCGATTGAACTGGACATCAAAACGGCTTTACCAACCTTGCTCAGCCTGGTTGAACACATAGGCCGCCACATCAGCCATATCTTGATCACTGAGCCGCCCCTTAAAAGCAGGCATCGCGTTTTTGCCGTTGGTCACCTGGGTGGTAATCGCCTCAACGGAAGCCATGCCATTGGCATCCAAATCAGCCTGCTTTAGGGTTTTGGCCCCATTGACCACATTGCCGCCACCAATGTGGCAAGCCGCACAGTTACTCGCAAAAATTTGCTTCCCATGGCTTAGATCCGCCGCCTGGGCCATCGGAGCCATCCACAGGATAAGAGCGGCCACCACCGCCGCCATTGCCAACACAAGTTTTCCCATTGGTTTTACACGTAAACAAAAAACTCCTCTCGCCAGGTATTGTCTATGCCCAGGCCAGGGGAATCAAACGACAGCCTGTCGAATATTACAGAGTGCAAAGCAGAAATCGAGAAGAGGTAGGGTGATAGGCTTAGGAAGCCGCTTAGAAAAATTTTGAATTTTGAATTAAGACCCTGCCAATAAAACGCTTTCACTTGGGAGTTAAGAATTTTGTAGGATAGGCATTCTGCCTGTCCCAGCTAAGCTGGCGAGACGCCTGCCCTACAAGACCTACGGGAATTACGACTCCAAACTCCAAAATCCAAAATCCAAAATCTCCCCATCACCCCATCACCCCATCACCCCATCCCCCATGTCCCCTCTCCCTCGCCATCGTCCCCGCCAACTGTCCCTCGGCCCCTTAGAAGCAGAAATTCTTGCCATTATTTGGGCTCGGGGTAGGGTCACCGCTAAAGAGATTCACGACCATATCCTGGCCGACCCCGATCGCGATCTGGCCTTGGCTTCAGTGACCACGGTGCTACAGCGGTTGGCTAAAAAGGGGTGGCTTAACCGGGAAGTAGTTCCCCCCGAGGAATCGGGGCATTCTCGGCGGGTGTATTGTTGGCAACCAACGGTGTCCCAGCGAGAGGCCAAGGTGTTAGCGGCGCACCAGCAGCTGCAAAGCTTTTTGGCCGTCGGTAGCCCTGATCTGGTGGCGGCCTTTGCCGATAGCCTGGATGGGACAGATCTGGATAAGCTCGATGCGATCGCTGCGCGGCTGCGCGCCCTGCGCCAGGCTCAGTCGTCTCACCCAGGGGAGGGGGAAGCCTAATGCATAGCAGTTTTCTGTTACTGATGCTGGCGATCGCCGTGGTTTGGCGCTGGCAGTGGCGATCGCCGACGGGCGGTTCTTGGCAAGCCCGCTGGCAGTCGGCCCTGGCGGCCTTTTGCCTGCCACCGCTGATGGTGGTGCTGGCGGCTGGGACTGTACTGTATATGGGCCACCACGGCACCATGATGGGCTGGTCAGTTAGCCCTATGGGCTGTTGGGCCAGCCGAGGAATCTTAGGGTTACTGGGTGGCGTGGGGATCTATGCCCTGGGCCAAGCGGTGAAAACAGAATGGTGGTTGCAGCAGCAGCCGATGGTGTCTCTGCCCACGGGCGGTCAGGCCCGCTGTTTAGCCATCGATCTGCCAGTGGCGGCCCTGGTAGGGGTAACGTCATCGTCTCTGTTGGTTAGTCGTGGCTGGTTAGAGCAATTGACTTTGGCTGAGCAGCAGGCGATGGTCGCCCATGAGCAAGCCCATGGCGACTGTGGCGATCCCCTTTGGTTTTGGGGGCTCGGGATTATTCGCCGCTTTGCCAGTTGGTGGCCCAACAACCAAGCCCTCTGGGAAGAGTTGCTACTGCTGCGCGAAATTCGTGCTGATCAGCGGGCCGCCATCACCCATGACCCGTTACTCCTGGCCGAACTGCTGGTGAGTCTCTGCCGCCAGATGGCTCTATTAAACCAGGGGAGCTCCGCTGACCTTGCCCCTTATCTGGGGTTTAATGAATCCCTATGCCCCAGTCGTCTAGAGCAACGGGTAAACGCCCTACTGGATCCTGAGGTTACTGCTGCCCCCAGTACTTTGCGACTGAGCCCCCTGCCCTGGCTAATTGCCGCATCCTTGCCCCTGGCGGCCCCCTGGTTTCATACCTGATATGACGATAGAAGGCAACGGCCTGATTGAGCTATCGCAACGGCGGGTGGGGCTTACCTAACTTTTGCAGCAATTTTGGTGCTTGCTCTAGCCGCACGTATTCCAAGAGATAATCGTGAACCAACTGGTAGCGATCGCTGGGGCTATCGGGCAATAAAAACACCAGTCCAGAGCCCACCAAAATCTCTAACACCAGATCCAGTTGATCTGGCCCATAGACCACCCCCCGCAGATCTAAGTCCTCTTGCAGATCCAAACGACTTTTTTGCGGGCGATACAGACCATTATTGCGATCGTCATCGGTGAGTAAGTATAAAACCAGGTTGGCCAGATCAGCCTGTTCAGGGCCACAGTCATGGACTACATTGCCCAAAAATTGCTGCACCAGGGTTTGCTTGGGGTGGTCACCCAGTTGACCATAGGCCGCCAGGGTTTGGATGCGATCGCGCTGTAACTGCGCCCCGACCACCTGGAGCTCGATCGGGCTAACTTCCCCGGCTTGATTGGCTAGATCGGCAACCAACTGATTCACCAAAGCCGGCTCTAAAAAAAATTGAGCCTCACTGGTTAGCCGCTGAACCAGCGTCTTGGCCGCCTGCCGTTCTAAGTTACCTAAGTAATAGCGGTAGTCGCGGCTGAGGATATCGTTATTCAAAATATCCACCTCAAACCCCCGCTCAATCTCCAGCAGGTAATGTAAATAGTCCTCCCGCAGGGCTAGCACCACCTTCAGGTAAGGGGCATTCAGGCAGTCGATCAAAAACCGATAAAACTCTCGCCGTTGGGATAAGTCAGGGGCCTCCACAAAAAATTCTTCAAATTGGTCAAACATCAGCACAGTCTGCTGATAATTGGTGTCAATTTGACGGCGTAGCCGCTCAAACAGGGTGAGTCGATCTATAGAGGCAGCCGGTGGCACGATCGCCTCATCCGCCTCAGCCCCTCGGTCCAGGGCCGCTTCCAGGGCCTGATTAATGGCATCGGGCCAGTCTCGATAGCTCTGGACCAGCACCGGTAGGGTAGTCCGGCCCTCAGGAAACGAGCGCCTGAGCACCGGTACTAGGCCAGCGGCCAAAATAGAACTTTTACCCACCCCGGAGGGACCATGTACGGTAATCAGGGGATAGCGGGCCTGCCCCAAACGCCAGACCAGAGTTTCCACATCTTGCTGTCGCCCAGAGGCGGCGATTTCCAGGGCCATACCACTACTGTCTGGGCTGGTGACAGCCGCCGTTGATCGCGTCTCTGGGGGGCGAATCTGGCCAGCCCCTAAAAAGGCCCGCAGCTTAAACTGGGTTTCCACCTGGCGCTGCTCTAACTTAGTTTGAAAGGCCGCCCGATAGTCTTTTTGCTGAAAATACTGTTGGCGCAGAGTTTCGAGGATATGCCGATAGAGGGGCAGATCAGTCTTTGGTCGAGTATGGTTCAGCGCAGCCTGGATCAGCGGTATGCTGGGCTGCCCCAGGGCTTGCTGCACCTGGGCCAACAAAAACAGGTACCATCCCCGCTGAAACTGATTGGCTACCCCCAACCCTTCATCGTCACCGCCAGAGGTGGCGACCACTTGGGCAATGGTCAAAATTTCCAGCGCCCGTTCCGCCTCCGCCTTAGCCCCCAGGGGGTCTCCATTGGCCAGAGCCACTTCAGCCAGGTAGCCGTGGTCTCGGGCTAAGCGCACCGGATCGTGGCGATGTAAGGTAAGTCCCTGCCGAGCCGTATGCTCCAGGGCAACCCAATCCGCTAACTTTTGTTGCACTTCCCCCAGGGCATGGATGAACTTGGCCACCAGATCCAGTTGTTGGTCCTGGCGAAAGATCGCCAAGCAGGCCTCAAAATAGCTCTGGGCCTGCTCTAGGTAGTCTTGATAAAACGGTCGGTGCAATGCCCCCAAGCTGCGCCAAGTCGTGCCCAGGTAGAACAGCAGGATAGCCTGCTTTTCCTGGGGTGTCGGTGCCGGTGCATGGGAAAGTGAAGGAGTAGAAGAGCTAACGCGACCCATCTCCTCCCCCCTTCGACTCCGCTCAGGGCAAGCCTCTCCCCCATCTCCCCCAGTCTGCCAATACCTCAAACTGGTCTCAAACTGAAACCGAGCCACCTCTAAATCCCCTCGACTCAAGGCGTCTCGACCTTTGAGAAAATTCAAGCTGGCCTCTAGCTCGGCATCCAGGGAATCGTGGTGGCTGGCGATGTCGGCTAGGGCAAATTCCAGTTCGGTGCGCAGGGCAGATCCGGGCTGATAGGTCGAAGCGGCATAGGGGCTGTCATCCCCCAGAGACAGCATGGTAGCAAACAGAACATTGGCGTGTTGATGCAGGGAATAGAGCAGTTCCCCCGGTGGATAGGTAAATCGGATGGGGGCATTGGCAAAGCTGGCTAGATCAGGGGCATGGCGACTGATGTGCTGTAAGCTGCGATCGCTGACCCACAGCACCACAGGGACCGAAACCCCTTTGGGTAATTCGTCGCGCCCCAGATTGGCCGCTCGGAGCATCGTTGGCAGGTGTGCTACCGCATCTAAGCCGGTCACCATCAAGGCGGTTTTGGCCGGTAGGGGCAGGGCTTGGGCAAGGGCCTGGCTGAGGGTTTGGGTGTGGGGCGGCAGGGGCAGTTCCACAATGGGGCAGGTCGCCTTCAGCTGCTGCACCACTAAGGTGCGCAGGCGCCGGTAATTGCAATGGGTCAGGACCAGGGAAAAGCGATCGGGGCGCAGAGTAATGGCTCGCTCTAATTCTGTCAGGGCGGCTTGATTATGGGCCAAAATCGCCTCGTTACTGTAGGGGGGAGCGGGGGAAATCATGGGTTGACCTGCTGGGCGCGCCAGTGCTGATACCGCTGGGTTTCGGCCAGTAAGGGGTTGATGCCAAACCAGCGCCCCTGGGCATCGCGATATTCGTAGAGAAATAGGCTACGGACCAAGATGTTGTAGTCGTCGTTGCCCTGTACATCTTGCCGTGCCACGGCTTGCAGCAGCAGGTCCCATTCGCGATCGCTGACCAGACCCATCAAGTTATCTCGCTCGTTACGAATCACTGCGTCTAGTACCTCTCGGGGGAAAGGGGGGTCCTGTTTGCGCAGACAGCCATCGAGCAGGCGAATCAGGTTTCGCATGTGGCCGCCACTGATCTGACAGAGGCGATCGAGGGTGGTCAGGTCGTCAAACACATGACCCACCTGTTCAATCCGCTGATTCACGTTTAGATCGGGGAAAGCACGAATCATCACCATTTGTCGCAACAGCGCTAGCCCCTGGGGGTCGGGGTGCCCCTGGCGATCCTGCACCGGCACCATCGGCAGCACCAGGGGGTTGGTGCCAAACCGATTGGCCAGACGCACCAGGTCGTTGGAAAACATCAGCTCTAGGGGAATGGTGTAGACCAGGTGACAGTCTAGCTGGCGCAGTTGCTCCCCCCGATCAACAAAGATATATTCCGAGTGCAGTCGCCCGGGCGATCGCGGCGCACTATCAATCCGGTCTAGGTTATCCATAATTACCACCAGCCGGTTTTTGCCTAGCCGTTGCAACCCCTGGTTGGCAGGCCCCAGCAGCTCGTCATTGATGGCGCTGATGATATTGCGGGTGCGGGGTTCTAGGTACTGCCGCAGCTGGCTGCGCATGTCAGGGCTCTGCTTAGCGGAGGCGGTGAGGCTGGCAATACCCGCCGAAAAGCTGACGCTGGAAATTTCCATCGGGGTACGCAGAGTATCTGCCAGATTTTGAAATAGGGTCTTCAGGTAGTTGGGCTGGGTGGCAATGCCCAGGCTGTCCAGGTGTTCGCTGATGTTGTGGGCAATGCTGAGCAAAATGTCAGCGATTTCCACATCGGCCATTTCCAAATCGCGATCGGACTCGAAGTAAACCACCTCGTGGTTGCGGCGCATGAGGCTATCTTTGAGACGTAAAAGCTCGGTGGATTTGCCGCAGCCAATGTGGCCGGTAAACAGTTGGGTAGTAGCGCGATCGCGGCTGAGCCGGGTAATTTTGCGCTCCAGTTCTTGCACCAGATCGCCTCCCCGCACCGTGGAAAAATCAATGTAGTACCGTCTGCCCCGCAGGGGCTGAGTGGGGTCACAGGCGTCGTAAAACTGCTGCAAATCCAGCATGACCGTGGGAATAGATGCGCTGTCTTTAGGGTATCGCACCGATCAGCGTCGACACTGAGGTCGACGCTGAATCAGTGACTAATGTTGCTATTTAGTCATGGCCGTTAGTCGTAGGTTTAAGAACCATGGCGCTGCTGCGATATCGCTGGCGATTTGATCTTCAATGGAACTAAAGCCAACAGCAATTCTCAGTATGACTCTGCTGATTGATAAAGACCGCTCAGGCTGAGCCTGTCGTTTCACAAGCGACAGGAAACAAGCAGGGGCTCCCTGAGGAAGCAAGCCTGGTCACCCTTCCATAGGTTGCTCCTCTGGGACCGCCGTGCGAACAGGGCGAACGGCAAATTCCACAAAATCAGAATTGCTGCTAAAGCCAATTCAAATTCAACCTTTGACTTGGTATAGGACCATGTTGTAACACCGTTGATTTCAACCTAATTCACTATGTTTATATCTCGATCGCACCGCAAGATGCTGGGGCTAACCCTGACCTTAGGACTGCTAGGGGCTTGGGGTCTACGGAGTCTAGCCCAAGATCAACCACTGGGAATTTCCTTGAGGAATGTCGTCACCTATTACGATGGGCAACCCCACCAAGACCGGGCCATAGATGTATTGCAACGCCAGATGACTCAACTAGATGCCAACTTGCTGGCCGGGGATGAGATGTTTGCCAATGTCTGGCGTGATGGGGAAACCCTAGCTGGCCATCGAGATATTTTGGCCGAGATTGCTGTGGGCGATCGCACCGGTTCCGATCCCCTCGAACTGGCCCTAGCCCAAGTAGGACGGGACCCTGGCACCCCAATCACCCTAGAGCTGTTGCCTGCTCCAGGCATCGAAATGCCGGATATGGCCATGACTACGGTAACCCTGACGGACCTGCTAGATGATTCGGTGACCGCCATCCGTTACCGGTTTGATATCCGTCGTCAAAACGACACCTGGGAGATTGTTCGGGCTGGGACCCAAACCATCTGCCAGCCTGGTCGTGGGCACCAAACCTGGTCCGGAGAACTCTGCATTTAGAGGGTGCCTGCCCCAGGGCTATATGTCGAAAAAGTTACAATTGCCTGGGGCTTGCTCATGGTCTTAGTGTCTGTTCCAATTTCCTCAAACCCTTATATTTCAGGCCTTTCAATTCATTGGCTGAGTTTTTTGTAAGGGTTTATGGTTGAGGGGCATCGCGCTTAGATGAGAATTTAACTTTTCCTGATGCCCCCAAGTCGCTAAACTAGCAGTGATAAAGAGTCATCCCCGTCATATCAACTATGTCTGTTGTTAGCCAAGTTATTTTGAATGCCGACGATGAGCTGCGCTATCCCACCAGCGGCGAGCTCAAAGCAATTGAAGACTTCTTGAAAACTGGCGAGCAGCGGATGCGCATCGCCACAACCCTAGCCGAGAACGAAAAGAAAATCGTAGACCAGGCTAGCCGAGAACTGTGGCGTCGTCGCCCTGACTTTATTGCCCCCGGTGGCAACGCCTTTGGTCAAAAGCAGCGGGCCCTCTGCATTCGCGATTACGGCTGGTACCTGCGCCTAATTACCTACGGGGTGATTGATGGCGACAAAACTCCCATCGAAAGCATCGGTCTCGTGGGGGTTCGGGAGATGTACAACGCCCTGGACGTGCCCGTTCCCGGTATGGCCGAAGCTATCCGCTGTCTGAAGGAGGCTTCCCTCAGTCTGTTGTCGGATGAAGATGCCGTTGAAGCCCAGCCCTACTTTGACTACATCATCCAGGCCATGTCCTAGGACTTGGCTCAAACCGTGGCTAGAACCCTCTAAAATAAGTACCCATGTTCTTTCACGGCTACGATGATGGATCTGTTCTCCCAGGGCCGCTGCCGGATTGGCAAGGTGGTCAAGTCTAATTCCCACTGCGACTACGTCGTACAGGTGGATGATGCCCAGGATGTGGTGACCCCTCCCTGCCCCGAAGATTGTGGCTTTGGTCAGTTTGTTAGTTTTGACAATGACAGCCGCCACTGGGCTGTGGGGTTGGTATACAACTCCCAATTGTTTAACCCCCTGTTTTCT
>SL_5KL_010_SEDDRAFT_10002164_pt1 | contig 11195 bp, 9 predicted proteins | sample SodLakKL_010_SED_FD_9118 | JGI IMG/M metagenome (IMG submission 9118)
AGCAGGAGAGCGCCCCTGGCAGCTTCCAGCGCGTCCATCGCCTCCACCAGCTTCGCCTCCAGGAGAGGAGAAGCGGGAAGGACGGACCCGAACCCCTCCAGGAGGTAGAGGGCCGGGGTGGGGGAGGCGGCGATGTGACGGAGGGCCCGCTCCGGCTCCCGGGTCTCGTAGACGGAGCCGTCCTGGTCCAGTCGGGTGAGCCCCCGGGCCCGGGTCCACCGGAAGAGGGGCAGCCCCATGCGGTCGGCAAGGTGGAGGAGGAGGGTTCGGGTGCGGGGGCGATCGTCGCTTTCCACCACCAGCAGGGGATGGCCGGACCGGATCAGGAGTTCGGCGTCGCGAAGGGGGTGCTCCAGGGGCATGGGGACTCCGGTCAGCCGGCGCGGGGCAGGCGGGATGCCGCCTCTTCCACCACCGGGTCGAAGTGGACGTCGATCTGCGGGAAGGCGATCTCGATGCCGTCTTCCTTGAGGGCCCACCAGATCGCTTCCCTCAGTGTCGACGCCAACCCGGGGGCAGTCCAGGCGTTGTCGGACCAGATGGAGATCTGCCAGTCCACAGTGGAGTCGCCGAAGTCGGTGAGGTGGACCACGGGATCTCGATCCGCCACCCGCTCCTGGACGGAGCGGGCGGCCCGGGTGAGGCAGTCCCGGACCACTCGCATGTCTGACCCGTAGGCGACTCCCACCGCTGCGCGGATCCGGAAGAGGGGGTCGCCCAGGGTGTAGTTCTTCACCGTGGACTGCACCAGGCTGGCGTTGGGGATAATGATCTCCTCCTCGTCCCGGGTCCGACCGATGGTGGTGCGGATCCCCATCTTCAGCACTCGGACCACCCGCCCTTCCACTTCCACGATGTCCCCGGGCTTGATGGCGCGCTCGATGAGGAGAATGAGCCCGGACACGAAGTTCTGGGCGATGTTCTGCATGGCGAAACCGAGCCCCACCGCGAAGATGGCACCGGCGGCGAAGAGAGCGCTGAGGCTTATCCCCATGGTCTCCAGGGCAATCCCCAGCCCGATGGCCATGACGGCGTAGTGGAGGAGCCGTTTGGTGATGGCGGTGGTCCCTATGTCGTCCACGCCCCTGGCCCGGAACCCCTTGTCCACCGCCCGCTGCAGGAAGCTCGAGAGGGTCCAGGTGGCGATGAGGAGAAGGCCCACCGTGAAGATGAGCATGAGGTTGATGGGGGTGCCGCTCAGTTCGAAGAGCTCGAAGGAGATGACCCGCTGGACGAGTTCGAAGAGCCCGCCCAGGCCGAGTTCCTCTCCGATTCCCTCCAACGTACCGGTCTGCTCCTGTAGGGGAGATGGGGTGGGGGTGCTCATGGTCAGGGCTCCTTCAGAGGAGGTGGGGACGGGACGCTCGTGGTTCATGCGCCGGTGAGGGAGGTTGGGTGGGGCGGCTCATGCTCTCTCGTCTTCCATGCGGTGAAAGAGGGCCTCAACCCGGGCGAGCCCCGCATCCAACTCGTCCCGAGGTGGACCGAAGCCGACGCGGATGGTCCCTTCCACCCCGAACTGGGCACCGGGGACTACCAGGACGCTCTCTTCGACCCGGAGGCGCTCGGCCACCTCGCCGGAGGGGGTTGTGCCCCGGTAGCGGAGGAAGGCGATGGCGCCGGCATCCGGGGGGTGATAGCTGAACCGGTCGTCCTGCTCGGCGACCCACTGGGCCATCCGTTCCCGGTTGGCGGCGATGATCTCCCGAGTGCGGGTCAGGATCCGACTTCGCACCGTGGGCTCCAGCGCCACGGTAGCCAGGCGGTCCGAGAGGGTGGAGGGAGTGATGGTGGTGTAGTCGGTGCGAGACCAGAGGTCGTCGGCCAGCTCCGGGTTCGCCACGGCCCAGCCCACCCGGAGGCCCGGAAGTCCGTAGGCCTTGGAAAGGGACTGGGTCACCACCACCCGAGAGGCGGTGCCGTGGAAGGAGGGAGTGGTGACGCCGTCGGCCTCGGCCCCGGAGTATACCTCGTCGGCTACGATCCAGGCCCCGTGGTGCTCGGCGTGGGCGGCGATGGCGGCGCGGCGCTCCGGGTCCACGCGGATCCCGGTGGGGTTGCCGGGGTTCGTGATGAGGAGTGCCCGGGCCCCTGCCTCGAAGGCCCGGCGGACGTCATCCGGGTCCGGCTGCCAGCGCTCCTCCTCCTGGAGGTGGATCTCATGGAGGGTGCCCCCCAGGTTCCGGACCATGCCCGGGATCTGCATGTAGGTGGGGAGGATGGCCGCCCAGTCGCTTCCTTCCTCCAGGAGGCGCCAGAGGGTGACGAAGTTCGCCTCCGCACCACCCACCGTGACCAGGACCGAGTCGGGGCCGGCGCCCGGGTAGAGGGCGGCGATCCGCTCCCGGAGGAGGTCGGAGCCATTGCTTTGTCCGTAGCCGTGGCGGATGTCCAGGAAAGCCTCCTCCACGGCCCGGCCTTCCTCTCCGGCCATGGCCAGGAGTTCCCGGGTGGAAAGGGGGTGGACGCCGGATTCGGAGAGGTTGAAGTGGACCCGGTGCTCATGGGTCGACTGCCACCGCTCCATCTCGAAGGGGAAGAATGCGGTCATTGGGGTGTGTGGGGTTGGAGGGAGGGGGGAGGGGACGGCCACTCAGCCGCTCCGGGCGGGATCGTATCCCGGCGTTCCGGAGGCGGCAAGCCTTTCTTGGAGGGAGTCCTTCGCTATACTGAAGGCCGGGTTGCGGGTCCCATTGCCGCCGTTCCCATCCGTCGGCCGCCGAGTCTGTTTCGGGGAAGGAGCCGCCTCCCTGCCTGCTGGCGATGGGGGTGTCCTGAGCCTCCACGATCCCACTCATTCTATCAGAATCCAGCCCGGAGCGACGCCGACCATGCCCTCTGCCAGGATCCCCGATGACCTCGTGAAGTCCGGTGGTGGCCGGATCGTGCTGGTGGTGTTGGACGGACTCGGGGGGCTGCCCCACCCGGAGTCCGGTCTGACGGAGCTCGAGGCCGCCCGCACCCCGAATCTGGATGCCCTGGCCGCCCGCTCCTCCCTGGGGATGCTGCTCCCGGTGGCACCCGGGGTGACACCGGGGAGCGGGCCCGGCCACCTGGCCCTCTTCGGGTACGATCCCCTTGAGACGGTCATCGGCCGGGGGGCCCTGAGCGCGCTGGGGGTCGGATTCGAGCTGGAGGCCGGTGACCTGGCGGTCCGGTTGAATCTGGCCACCCTGGACGAGGAGGGGCGAGTGGTGGATCGGCGGGCCGGGCGCCCCTCCGACGAGGTGGGGCGGGCGGCGGTGGAGCGGCTCCGGGACGGGCTCCGGGAGGGTGTGGAGCTCCCGGAGGGCGGGGAGATCTTCGTGGAGCACGAGAAGGAGCACCGAGCGGTGCTCATCCTCCGGGCCCCGGGCCTCGACGACCGCCTCCGGGACACGGACCCGCAGACGGAAGGGGTGGAGCCGAACGCTCCTGAAGCGCAGGACCCGGCGGCGGAGGACGCGTCCCGGATCCTCGCTCGGGTGCTGAGGCGGGCCCGGGAGATCCTGAGCGACGGAGATCCCATCAGCGGCGTGCTAGCCCGGGGATACGCCGTGCATCAGGGCCTCAAGGGGCTCGACGAGCGCTTCGGCCTGAGGGGAGTGGCCATTGCCCGCTACCCCATGTACCGGGGGGTGGCCCGCTTGGTGGGGATGGAGATCGCCGGCCCTCCCTCCTCCGATGAGGAGGCGGTGGAGCTTCTGGGCCGCGGGCTCGAGGACTACGACTTCCACTTCCTCCATCACAAGGCTCCGGATGCCCGGGGAGAGGATGGGGATTTCGATGCCAAGGTGGCCTCCATCGAGGCGGCGGACCGGTGGATGGAGGGGGTAGCGGCGCTGGAGCCCGACGTCCTGGTGGTCACCGGGGACCACAGCACCCCGGCTGCCATGGCGTACCACTCGTGGCACTCGGTTCCGGTCCTTATCCAGTCCCGTTGGGCCCGCCCCTCGGCGAAGACGTTCGGGGAGACCGCGTGTCGCGCCGGGGATCTGGGCATCCTGGAGGCACGCCACCTCATGGCCCTCTGCCTGGCTCACGCCGGGCGACTGGAGAAGTTCGGTGCTTGATCCGAACGGACCGGAGATCCGGGTCCCGGACGACGCCGAAGAGGCGGTTCTCCAGCGCACCCTGGAGATGGCCAGGGACGGAGAGTGGGATCAGGCTGTGGACCGGCTCCGGGATGCCCTGTCCGACCACCCGGAGAGCCCGTACATCCTGTGCTGGCTCGGGGTGGCGGAGCGTGAGTTGGGGCTGGAAGGGATCGCCTACGAGCGGTTCAAGCGGGCGCTGGCGTTGGAGCCTCAGGATCCGGTTCTCCTGACCACGGTGGGAAATGCCCTGGCCCGCTTCGACGATCCCGAGGCGGAGGCGGCGCTGCGGACGGCAGCCATGATCGCACCCCAGTCGGCACCGGCGCGGTGTGCCTATGGGGCCTACCTCTCCCGGGAGGGGATGTTGGACCGAGCGGTTGAAGAGTTGGAAGCGGCCCTCCGCCTGGAGCCGGCCGATCCCCTGGTGCATCTGGAGTTGGGGGTGGTCAGGGCGCTCGAGGGGGAGATGACCGCGGCGGCCCACTTCTTCGGACAGGCGGCGGAGTTGACACCGGACGACGGGTGGGCCCACATCCTCCTGGGGCTCGCCTGGGTTGAGCTGGAGGAGATGGAAGAGGCGGCGCGGGCGCTGGAGGAAGGGGCCCGCCTCCGGCCGGATGATCTGGAGGCCCAACTCCTGGCCGCGCTGGTCCTGGCTATTCGGGAGCGGCACTCGGAGGCCCTGGAGATGCTGGAGCGGGCCCGGCTCCGGGCGACGGAGGTGGATGAGGCCCTGGTCCTGGAGGTGGAGGACCTCCTGGAGGATCCTGGCGGGGCGGCCCGGCGCTTTCTGCTCCGCACCCTGGCGCCGTCGTCGTTCCGGGAACGGCTGGTCCAGCATCCCTGATCCTCGGCGGAACCCCGGTGCCCCGTCGGGGTGCCCAGTGAGACATCCCTGGGGACGTCCGGTGCACAACGGTAGGGCTGCCCCGCAGCACACCCTCCGGGCTGGTTGGTAGCTACCGCCCGGGATCCCCAGCGGCACATCGTCGACCCCCACCGCCAGAGGCTTCGTGCTCTCCTTCTCCTTCGAACGACATACCCTGGACAACGGTCTCACCGTGATCCTGGCCCCGGATCGGGCAGTGCCTGTGGTAGCGCTGAACCTGTGGTACGGGGTGGGATCCCGGAACGAGCGGCCGGGGCGGACCGGGTTCGCTCATCTCTTCGAGCACATGATGTTCCAGGGGTCGGCCCACGTCCCCAAGAACCGGCACTTCGAGTTGGTGGAGGGCGCAGGGGGATCGCTGAACGCCACCACCTGGTTCGACCGGACGAACTACTTCGAGACCCTCCCCTCCCACCATCTGGATCTGGCGCTCTGGCTTGAGTCGGACCGGATGGGTTGGCTCCTTCCGGCCATGACCCAGGAGAAGCTGGACAACCAGCGGGACGTGGTGCTGAATGAGCGTCGGGAGCGTTACGAGAACCAGCCCTACGGAGACTGGGACGAGCGGCTCCAGCGCATGGTCTTCCCGGAAGATCATCCCTATCACCACACCGTCATTGGCTCCGCGGAGGATATCGCGGCGGCGGATCTGGATGACGTGGCCGAGTTCTTCCAGGTCTACTACGCCCCCAACAACGCTGTGCTCACCCTTACCGGCGATCTGGATCCGGCTCTGGCGCTGGATCGGGTCCGGGAGTACTTCGGCGAGATCCCCCGGGGCGACCAGGTCCCACCCATCCCCGGGCGCCTGGATCCGGGAGAGCGGATCGGCGGAACGGTGCGGGAGACGGTGCGGGCCAGGGTGCCTCTCCCCCGGGTGTACCTGGGGTCCAGGGTTCCGCCCTTCACCGTCGATGACTTCTACGCCGCCGATGTGGCCACCTCCGTCCTATCCGACGGACGGGCCTCTCGCCTCTACGAGCGGCTGGTGCGGGAGCGGGGGATCGCCAAGGATGTGGTTTCCTACGCCTTTCCCCTGGCCACGGGGCGGAGCTTCATGATCTCGTGGATCACTGGATATCCGGAGTCCGATCCGGCTGAGTTGGAGACCGCCCTGGCGGCGGAGCTCGAGGGGTTGACCGACGTATCCGACGGAGAGGTGGAGCGGGCACTGGCGCTGGCCGAGACCCGCTTCCTTCGGCAGGTGGCACAGCTCGCTACCAGGGCTGATATGTTCAGCATGTCCGAGCAACTCCTGGGGGATGCCGGGCGGCTGAACACGGAGATGGAACGGCTCAGGGCCGTCACCCCCGCGCAGGTGCGGGACTTCGCAGAGCGATGCCTGGGAGCCGACAACCGGGCGGTCCTCACCTACCTTCCCGAAGAGGAGGCTTGATGAGCTCGCCCGACCCCCTTCGCCGTCACGCCGGTCCCCCGGAGCCTGGGGCCATCAGGCCCTTCCACCTTCCTCCCGTCGTCTCCCACAGCCGGGGAGACGGGCTTCGCGTCCTCTCACTGACCCGCCCCGAGATCCCCCTGGCCAGCGGGTGCATCGTCCTGGATGCGGGGGAGACCACGGCACCCGCGGATCGCGGAGGGCTGGCGGTGCTGGCCGGGGACATCCTGACGGGGGGTACCGAATCCAGGAATGCCGCCGAGCTGGCGGAAGCGCTGGAACGGTTGGGGGTGAGCCTTCGGGTGTCCACCGGGTGGGACGCCACCACCATGAGCTTCACCACCCTCGCCGATCGCCTCGACGACACCCTGGAGGTGGTGGCCGAGGTGCTGGAGAGCGCCGTCTTCCCTGAAGCTGAGGTGGAACGGGTGCGGCGGCAGCGTCTGGCAGCCATCCGTCAGCGGAGGATGGACCCTGGACAGCTGGCATCCGATGAGTTGAACCGCACCCTCTTCTCGCCGGAGCATCCCTATCATCGCGGGTTGTCGGGAGAGACGGAGAGCGTGGAGGCCATCCAGCGCTCGGAGGTGGTTTCCTTCGCCCACCGGCGCTACCGGCCGGACCGGGCCGGTTTCATCCTGGTGGGTGATCTGGCCGCCGAGCAGGTCCAGGAGGCGGCGGAGCGACACCTGGAACGGTGGACCGGACAGGTGGACACTCTGCCTGAGATCTCGGAGGAGAAGCTGCCGGAGGCGCGCCCGGTGGTCCTGGTCCACCGCCCGGGAGCGGTGCAGTCGGAGATCCGGATCGGGCAGGTGGGGCCGGCTCGGAGTCTGGAGGGGGAGGCGGAGTTGGATGTGGGGAATGCGGTCCTGGGAGGATCGTTCACCAGCCGCCTGAACCTGAATCTGCGGGAGAAGCACGGCTTTACCTACGGTGTGCGGTCCGGTTTTGCCCGGCGTCGGCATAGCGGGCTCTTCTCCATCGGCACTGCCGTACAGACCGAGGTGACCATGGCGGCGCTCCAGGAGGCGTTCTTCGAGTTCCGCCGCTACCTGGCCCATGGCCCCGACGCCGACGAGGTGCGGCAAGCTCGCGATTACCTGGCCGGCGTCTTTCCCCTTCGGATGGAGACGGCGCCCCAGCTGGCGGCCCGCATGGCGGAACTCCACATCTTCGGCCTGCCCCTGGAGTACCACCACGGCTACCGGGAGCGGATCCGAGCGGTGACCACCGAATCCATCCACAGGGTGCTGGGAAGAATCTTGGATCCGGAGCGGTGCGCCGTGGTCATCGCCGGAGACGCGGACGAACTGCAGGCCCCCCTGGAGGCGCTGGGTCTCGGGGAGGTGGAGGTGCGGAGCGGAGACGGGGCCACGGCGGGGGTGTCTTCGTGAGTGGTCAGTCCGGTCCCAACGAGTGGACGACGCTGCGGGGGGAGTTTCGGCTGGAGGGTCCGCGGAAGGCGGAGCCCGGTGAGCCGGGTCGGCTCTCCCGGACCCTGGTGCACCACGGCCGCGTGGTCCGGCTCGGCCTCGATGAGGTCCGGTTCCCCGACGGGAGCACAGGAGAGCTGGAGTTGATCCGCCACCGGGGAGCGTCTGCGGTGCTGCCTCTCCTGGATCCCCTCCCCCACCCGGATCCGAGGATTGTCCTCCTGCGCCAGTATCGTTACGCCTCCGGTGGCTTCCTCTACGAAGTTCCGGCGGGGATCCCGGATCGGGACGACGAACCCTGGGACGCCTGCGCCCGGCGGGAGTTGGCCGAGGAAACGGGGTACCGGGCCCGGGACCTTCGGTATCTCACCGCCATCTTCACCACCCCTGGGTTCACCAACGAGGTGATCCACCTCTTCGCGGCCTCGGGACTCGAGCCCGGCGCCATGGACCAGGACGAAGACGAATTCCTGGAGGTGGGAAGCCTTCCTCTTTCCAGAGCCGTGGAGGCGGTCTACCAGGGGAATGTGGTCGACGCCAAGACGGTGGCGACCCTTCTCTTCGCCCACGCCTTCCTTCCCCGGGCCTGGGACGCCGCCCGCCCGGTGCCGCCTCGCTCCCCTGTCCCCTGGGACGAGGTGCGCCCGTCCTCCTGAGGGGACACTCCCCTGTGCCCCCTGGTGGGAAAAGGGGCCAATTCCCTGTCACATCGGCGGATCCATTTCTGGAACGCTTCCTGCACAATACCTGGTCAGGAGGCCGGGAGCGGTCTCCAGCCAGCGGGAGGGCATGCCTCCCGGGAAGGGAAGTCCAAGGGGGAATTCCATGGCAGCCAACGCAATCGACGTCCGAAACGGAAACCACCGAGCGACGCCGGCCCGGACCACCCGGGAGGAGTTGGGCTCACTCAACGACAGCCAGGTGGTGCAGCGCTTCCTGGATGGGGAAGAGCGAGCCTTCGGGGAGTTGGTGGACCGGTATGACAACCGTCTGCTGAACTTCGTCTACCGTACGGTGGGAGACCGGGAGCGAGCCCAGGATCTGGTTCAGGAGACCTTCGTCCGGGTCTACCGGCATCTGCACCGGTTCGACCAGACGAAGAAGTTCTCGACCTGGATCTACACCATCGCTTCCAATCTTGCGAAGAATGAATTGCGGAACCGGTCCCGGAATCCGCTGGTGCTTTTTCAGACCATCAAGAAGAACTGGGACGCCGACCACCGCCCGCTGGAGTGGGAAGACGAGAAGCTGAAGCCGGACGATCTCTTCCGGAAGCGCCATGTGAAGGACGTGGTGGAGAAGGCGGTGAAGGAGCTGCCCGAACATCACCGGCTGGTCTTCGTTCTCCGGGAGCTTGAGGGGAAGACGTACGAGGAGATCGCCGAGATCACCGACACCAACCTGGGGACGGTGAAGAGTCGTCTGAACCGCGCCCGGAACAACTTCGCCAGGATCGTGGCGCCCATGGTCGACTGACCGTCGACGGGACAGCGCCCCGGTTCATCCGGAGCGCCCCTCGGCCCTACCTGGCCCGAACGAGACGGGTCGGCCCGCTCCCCCCTGGTGACGCCGCCCGCCTCCGCCCCCACCGGTGACTCTGTCCCGGTGGGGGTGTTTGTTTTTCCGTCTGCTCCGGAGTTCGTGCGGTGGGGCGTCGGGTGGCGGTGGAGGACGAGATTCGTGACCCACCGCCGACGCCCTCAGAGGTGGGCCTGCGTCCCCTGGAGGAATCCCGGATCGGGGAGGCAGGAACCCCCCGGCGGGATCGCCAGTATGATAGCCGGGACCGGGGAAGACTCGGGTTGCCTTCCGGCGCCCATCCAGGTCTCCCCGATGGTTCGATTCCCGAGCGAGGTGTGCCGGTCCATGACATGCGATGACTTCCTAGCACGTTACTCCGATCTCCAGGACGAGAGCGTCCCGGATCGGGACCGGGAGGTGCTCCTGTCCCATCTGGAGAGCTGTGAGTCGTGCGCCAGGTACGACGCCGTCGTGCAGCGCGGCGTAGGGATCCTGCGGGATATTCCCCAACTCAGCGTCAGGCAGGATTTCCGGGAACGAGTGCTCCATTCGGTCTACACGGTGGATGAGCAGGAGCGGTTGAAGCGCTTCCGCCCCCATGCGGCCACCGGCGGTGGTACCATGGCCCTGATGGCGGCGGCTGTGCTGGTGGTGGTTGCGGTGTGGAGTCCCAATCTCTGGCAGACCACGCCTTCCGTGGAACTCCCGGCCCTGGTGGTTCATGGGCCGGACACGGTGGAAGATGGGCTTCCCTTCGTCCTGGGCGCCAACCCGGTGACGGTGCCCATGGGGCGGCCCTCTCCCGCCGGTCCATCGCTCATGGTGGATAGCGACTTATGGTCTGGTTCCCACATCCTTCTCTATGAGCACTCGCCCCTCTATCATCGATACCGGAATCCTGCGCTGGTGAGGGCCGGGCTACACTGAGCCAGCCCCGCCCGGCCTCCGTCCCCTCATCCACGGAAGGCGAATGTGATCCCCAAGGAACTCCGCCGCGCCCTCGGTTCTGATCCCGGGGGCGTTTTCTATCTCCACGGAGAGGATGAATTCCGGAAGGGGGAGGCTGCCGCCGCACTGGTGGCGGCCCACCTGGACGAGGCCACCCGTGACTTCAATCTGGATCGCTTGCGTGGGTCGGAGGTGGATGCGGAGACCCTGGCGGCTCGGCTTGGAACCCCGCCCATGATGGCAGAGTGGCGGGTGGTGGAATTGCGGGAGACCGAAGGGATCGCCGGCTCGGCACGAATGCGGGATCTCCTGTTGGACACCGTACGGAACCCGCCTTCCGGACTGGCGCTGATCCTGGTATGTACCGTCCCCGCCCGCTCCTCGGCCCGGTTCTACCGGGATCTGGCCAAGCTCGCCCGTTCCGTGGAGTTTCGGGCGGTGGGGCAGGATGACGTCCCAGGCTGGCTCATGGAGTGGGCCTCCGAACGATTCAGTCGGACGCTGGAGGTGGAGGCGGCTCGGGCCATGGCTGTGGGGGTCGGAAGCGACCTGGCGGTCCTTGCCCAGGAGGTGGCGAAGCTGGACGCAGTGGCGCCCCAGGGGGAGCCCATCACCCTGGCCCATGTGGAGGCGGCGGGAACCCGGATTCCCCGCCAAGATCGTTGGGCCTGGTTCGACCTGGTGGGGAAGCGGCGCTTCTCGGAGGCTCTGGAGGGGCTTCACACCCTCCTCCACCACGGCGAATCGGGGGTGGGGCTCACCATCGGGCTCGCCACCCACATGCTTCGGATCGGCGTCGCCGTCCATGGCGGCCAGCGCGCTCTGGAAGGCGCCCTTCCGCCGCGTCAGCGCTGGCTGGCCCGATCCGTGGCAGCCCAGGCTCGCGGATGGACGCCGGAGGAGGTGGAGGAGGCGGTGGAAGGACTTCT
>SL_5KL_010_SEDDRAFT_10002165_pt1 | contig 11192 bp, 9 predicted proteins | sample SodLakKL_010_SED_FD_9118 | JGI IMG/M metagenome (IMG submission 9118)
CCCGGGGCAGCACTGGACTAGGGGTGGCCATGCCCCAGTGGAACCCTCGCCCTGGGGCTTCAGCCGCTCGGGCGAACGGTGACCCAATCATCACCCCATCGGCCCCACAGGCAATACATTTACAGATGTCGCCCCCGGTCACTAAGCCACCATCAGCAATCAGGGTGACATAGCGCCCTGTGGTCTGAAAATACTCGTCACGGGCAGCGGCACAGTCAGCCACGGCGGTAGCCTGGGGCACCCCAATACCGAGCACACCACGGGAGGTGCAGGCTGCCCCTGGACCAATGCCCACCAGGACGCCAGCCGCTCCAGCTTTCATTAAATTCAGGGCCACATCATAGGTGACACAGTTGCCTAAGATCACCGGCATGGGCATGGCGGCACAAAAGTTAGCCAAGTCTAGGGGAGCAATCGACTCAGGGGATAGGTGGGCTGTGGAGACCACGGTGGCTTGTACAAATACCAGGTCGGCCCCAGCAGCGGCCAAGGTATCGCCAAACTTGGTAGCTCCAGCGGGGGTAACACTGACGGCAGCGATGCCGCCCCCAGCTTTGATGTCTTGAATTCGCTGACTGATCAGGGCTGGTTTAATCGGCTCGGCATAGAGCGACTGCATCAAGCCCACAAACTCGTCTTTACCTACGGCTGCAATTTTATCGAGGACTGGGTTGGGGTTCTCGTAACGGGTCTGAATGCCCTCTAGGTTCAAAACCCCTAGAGCCCCCAGTTGAGATAACTGAATGGCCATAGACACATCGACGACACCATCCATGGCACTGGCGATAATCGGAATCTCCCGCTCAATCCCACCAATCTGCCAACGAGTATCAGCTAAGCTAGGATCCAGAGTCCTGGGACCAGGTACTAGCGCAATTTCATCAATTCCGTATGCTCTACGAGCTGTTTTGCCACGACCAAGTTGCATATTCACGTCGATTTGTTCCCCGAAACCATTAGGCTAGCCTAGCAAAAAAGGATTCTCAGCGAGCAAAGAATTCCATCGGCAACTACGGTTAGTAGTGAATAATGGTACTGGTTAGGGGTTGTTTCAAAGCTGGCCTGTTATTGTCTTGTGGGCATGTCTGTGAACCTATCATCATTGAGTTTTCTCCGGAAAATGCGATCGCCGAATCGGCAGTTTGCGGTTATTGGTTTGGGTCGTTTTGGCCGGGCCGTGTGCGGTACATTGAATAGCTTAGGCTATGAAGTGTTAGCGGCCGATACCGATGAACGCCGAGTCAGCCAGGCTCTGACCGATCAAATCGCCGCCCATGCTCTTCAGCTGGATACCACCCAACCCAGCGCCCTGAAAGAGGCGGGTATCACTGACTTTGATACGGTGATTGTGGCGATCGGCAACTACGTGGAAGAAAGCATCATTACCACCCTTAACCTGAAGGAAGCAGGGGTGAAAAATGTGGTAGCTAAGGCATCCTCAGAGATTCATGGCAAGCTTTTAGACCGGGTAGGGGCTGACCATGTGGTGTTTCCAGAACATGAAATGGGCTGCGAGCTGGCCCGGTCCCTCACCTCCCCTGGGATTTTAGATCGCTTTGAAATTGACCCTGACCATAGCATTGCTGAGGTGGTGGTGCCGGAAGCCTTCGACCAAAAGACTATCGTGGATCTGGATCTGCGCAACCGCTATGAACTGACCCTGTTGGCCATCAGCCAAAATGGCCAGGCTGACAAGTTTGAAATTAACCCCAGCCCTGTCACCCGCCTGCAATCTGGGGGATTAATGGTGGTCATTGGCAGTAATAAGGGGCTAGAAAAGTTGCCCGTCTAGTACCGAAAGTCGGACATCGCAATTATCGCCGTTGTTTCAGGCATTTTATCCATGCGGGTTATTGGGTTAATTAGCGGTACATCAATTGATGGTATTGATGCCGCTCTGGTGGATATTGAGGGGGCAGGGTATGTCATCAACGTCCACTACGTCGATGGCCTCACCTATCCCTACCCCACTGACTTAAAACAGCAGATTACCCAGGTGTGTGCTGGACAGCCCCTGACCATGGTCGATCTAGCCACCCTTGACGATGCCATTGCCTATGAGTTTGCCCAGGCGGCCCAAGCTTTAATGGCCCAAGCTGGCTCGACAGACTTAGTGGCGTCCCATGGCCAAACGGTGTTTCATCGTCCGGTCGAGCCTGGTAACCGCCTGGGCTACAGTGTGCAACTCGGTCGGGGAGCGGCGATCGCCCGTCAGGTCAACTGCCCCGTGGTCAGTGACTTTCGCCGAGCCGACCTGGAAGCTGGCGGTGAAGGGGCTCCCCTGGTGCCGATTGTGGATTTGTGTTTACTCAGCCATGCCCAACAGCGGCGCTGTGTGCAGAACATTGGCGGCATTGGCAATGTTACTTATCTGCCCCCCTGGCCACAGCGGCAGGCCGTTCCCCCTAAGGTGTTAGGGTGGGACACTGGCCCCGGCAACTCACTGATTGACATTGCCATGGCCACCCTCTCGGAAGGTACCCTAACCTACGATCGCGATGGCACCTGGGCGGCCCAGGGTACGGTATGTCTAGACCTGGTACAGCAGTGGCTAAAGCACCCCTATTTTACCCAGTCCCCGCCCAAATCCACTGGACGGGAGCTGTTTGGCTGGAGCTTTTTTAACCAGTGCTATCCCATGGCCCAGCAGCGGGGCCTGAGCCCGACCGATCTGGTGGCGACCCTGACAGAATTTACGGCAGCCGCCATTGCCCAAGAATACTCGACCTTTTTACCCGATCAGCCAGATACCATTTTGGTGGGGGGCGGTGGCAGTTGCAACCCAGTGCTGATGGACCGACTCCAGGCCTACTGCCCTGACTGTCCCGTGATGTCGACGGATGCGGTCGGCCTATCAGCCAGCTATAAGGAGGCGATCGCCTTTGCCGTCCTAGGATTTTGGCACTGGCAGCGGTTCCCAGGGAACTTACCCACCGTGACCGGGGCTACTTTGCCGGTTGTTCTAGGGCACCTCAACTATCCGTAGAGGGCGTATTCTTATCAGGTAGGACGTTATGCCCGTAATAGAATTCAGGAGTTAGAACCCAAAAATGGACTGGATTCTGGCTGCTGGCCGCTTTAGAATGTCCCGGCTTAAATTTTCCGCCTGTTTGGCAGCACTATCACCCTCTTGGTTGAGGGTATCGGGTGCCAGGTGTCAGGGACAATTGGCCGACCGATGCGGCTAGAGTCCTAGATGCTTGGTGCGACCCAACGATAGGGCTGAATTCAGGGTCTATCCTACGGACGTCTTTGTGAGATGGAATACGCTCAGCATATTCAAGCGATCAGCGTCAAACGCCAGCTTAGACTTGGGCTAAACTTAGTCAGGGAGCATAGTCTGGATGCTGCCCAAAATGATACGTGGTAGATCAGTTGGTGCCAGAATAATGACCGCCAGAGCATAGTGGGGATGTATGGTTTGGGGAGCAGCCCGTGGTTCATAGCTTTTTAATTGAACCAGGACGTTGGACATTGCAAGGCAGTTGGATTGAGCGAGACCGACTACCGGTCCCTGTTAAGGGGAAAATTTTGGTCGCCTGGAGCCGTGATGACTGGTTTACTATGGTGATGAAATTGATTTTGCCCAATGCCCAACCCCAGGAAATGGCCTTGCAGTATCGGGGTCGGCTAACCAGTGGAGACTGCCAGTATACCTTTGTGCTACAGCACAGCTTATTGGGGCGGGTAGAAGGAGAAGGCTGGGTGGCTCCCGACTCCATTATTCAACGGTATTGGGCCCTGGGCGATCGCCAACGCCGAACTGGCTTTGAAACCCTTTATCGGCTGAATCAGCAGCAGTATCATTTATCCAGCGGCATTATGACCGGGCACTACCTGACCAGTGCGATGGAAGCGACTTTACAATTACAAGGTGCGGGTACATCTGGGAGTTAGTATCGGGTTAGCCTCTAAGCACGAGGGGGGTGTGGGGGGCCAGGGTGTGTAAACGATAACGATCAGGACAACCGTCCAAAGCTTAACAAGAGCCTAAGACCTGGTGTCAGTTTCGGTCTAACGGTTGCCTGAATGGGAATGTTAGAGATATCACCCACAGTGGTTAGCTCAAAGCTAATGGTTGATTCAAACTTAGGTTGTCAGTTAGCAAATCGCTACGAACTCATGGAGCCCCTAGGTCAGGGGTCGATGGGCAGGGTTTACTTGGCCGAGGATACCCTGCTGGGCGGGGTCAAAGTCGCCGTTAAATTTCTATCGCAAACCCTGCCTGGGGAAAGTCTAAGGCAACGCTTCATGCAAGAAGCAATGACCTGTGCCCAGCTCGGGCAAAAAAGTATTCATGTTGTCCGAGTCACAGACTATGGCGTCAATGAAGACGGGGTCCCGTTTTACGTCATGGAGTACCTCAAAGGGCAAAGTTTAAGCCAGTTAATTAACCAGGAACCCTTGCCTATTCCGCGGTTTTTGGGGCTCATCCGTCAACTGTGCCTGGGGCTACAGGCTGCCCATGACGGCATTATCCTCAAAGGGCAAGCCGAACCGGTGCCGATTATTCATCGGGATATCAAGCCTAGCAACATCATGATCATCCAGGATCCGACCCTAGGCGAACTGGCGAAAATTCTAGATTTTGGCATTGCCAAGCTGGTACAAACAGGCAGCGATCAAACCAACTGTTTTATGGGCACCCTGGCCTATGCCTCCCCCGAACAAATGGAGGGCTTAGAACTCGATAACCGTTCCGACATTTATAGCCTGGGCATCTTAATGTTTCAGATGTTGACGGGCCATTTACCCCTGAAGGCCAATAGTCATACCTTTGGGGGCTGGTACAAAGTGCATCAGCAAGACACCCCAAAGCGAATCAGCGATGTAGACGGTAACCTGAAGATTCCTAAGCTTCTAGAAGACCTGGTGATGGGCTGTATGGCTAAACAGCCCAGCGATCGCCCCCATAACATTCAAACTGTCTTGCAAGCTCTGGAGCCACTCGAGTCTCGCTATGTTAACGGCTTTCGCATTAGCCAGCGGATTGGCACCACCCTGAACCGGGTACCGGTGACTCGCCAGCCTTCCCCAGAAGCAGGGTTGGCCGAAGACCAAGCCTGTCGGCTGACCGTCTGGCCTCAAACCAAGCCGGTCGCTGAAATTGTCTTTCCTCACCTGTTACCCAGTAGCCAAGGGAATCTAGTCACCCTATGGGCGATGATGCCTGACGTAGAGATTAACCGACGGTTGATCAGTACACGCTATAACACCTTCATCTGCACCATGTCTCCCCATCCCATGATGCTGTGGTTAACCGTGTTATATAGCAGTGCCCATGGGGCTCGCTGGCTACCCTGCTACATTGACCTCAAAACCTCCCAGGGACAAGAAATAGCCGGTCTCCTGGGGCAGACCGGTGCCTATAAACTTCTCTTTTTCGCTCTGGAGAACCCCCGCCACTGTGCCCATGTGCTTACCTGCACCATTGCCCCACCCCAATGCAGCATGCTGCAAGAATGGGCGATCACAGCCCGCAGCCGTCCTTCCCTCGGCGCTACCGCCACCAGCCGAGATCTATTGCGCAATGAATTGAAAACAGCCCTTAAGCCTCGGGTGCTGCAAAAACTAGAGTCTATCTATGTGGATACTGGCGCTAATTGGTCAGAATAGCAGTAGTGTCAGAGAAGGGGTGTATTAAGACGGGATGTACAGCACCGGGTGCCAACTCTGACGCAACACCTCTCGGGCCAAGCTCGGGGCCGACCATTTGAACAGTCCCCCACCATCGCTCGAACAAATGGCGATTGCCCCAATATCATGCTTTTCAGCTACGGTCATAATTTCCTGAATGGGATCCCCTTTGACGATGTTAATGTTAACTACCAGGTTCAAATCCGCCAAGTCTGCTTGGACTTGCTCCAACTCTTGCTGGGCCTCCTGTCTAGGGTTATCCCCCTGTAGTTCTCGACGGACAGTATCATCGATCACCCGCAATAGCCTGACCCTTTCCAATACTGAATTCGGGTTGCTTTGCACTTGGTCACGAATATAGTCAACCAGTACCTTGCTGCCAGGAGAGCCGTCATAGGGGAGCAGCAGATACCGGAAGAGATGACGACAGCGCAGGGACAATTCTTCTGTCGTGTAGGTAGCAATCAGCTGAGGACGCAAAATGATCAGTGGTACGCCAGACTTTTCTGACAACTGTGTGGTTGTGCTGCCAAATAGCTTTTCTTCCAACATCGTGCGGGTTGGCGTTCCCAGAAAGATGACATCCACCTGATACTGCTTGGCCAACCTCACAATGTTATCGCCAGGGCGCCCCATCAGGACTTCAACGGTAACGTCTATGTCCTCTGGCACCTCCCGCAGCAGTTGGGTCAACTGGTCTTTAGCCTCCGCCAGTTTTTCGGGCTCTTCCCGAGGAATTTCCCGCTCTGTCTCGATCGCCACATTGTGAAAAAAGATCAGTGACTGAAACCCTCCCTTGGCCAGGCTTGGTACAAACTGAGCCAAACGATAGATGCCATCGGTAAAGTCCGTACAAATCAGAGCCCGTCGAAACATAATCTCCTCTTCTGGGTAAGACAATGGATACAAGGCAAGCCGATTGCCATCCACACTGACCGTGCCCTCAAGGGGCTACAGCTTCGGCCCTATTTATTACCATAACCTCTGAACGAGGCATTTAACCCAGAAGCCCTGACCCGTTCATTAGCTGTGCTCAGCCCTGTGCAGCTGAGGCCGACACTCTTTTGAAGATAGGTTTCTAGAAAAATTGTTTAATGAATACAGACTTCAATCGCCAAAGGATCAGTCAATGCAATGACAGCCATCCTGCGGATCAGTGATATGACATCCCAGATCGTCTTGACATCTACCTGTCGACTTGGACCTTACCTTGTCCAGCGTCTCTTTGAATCAGGTAATGCTCTAGCACCGACTCTAGCCGAATCATCAAGCTAGGTCTTAGAAATCAGTGAAACGTAAAATTATAGAACTAGTGACAAGCATCGAAGCTGACGCCCCAACATCCCCAGCCTGATTCCCAGAACCTTGCGAGAGAGGGAGGTCGCCGTCTTCAGTGCGTTAGCTCGGACGGTCAGCCATGAGACTAAATTTGCGGGTTAGGGCCAATACCCCACTCATGCTTCAGAAAGTGCTTATACATGGTTTCCCGCATCATCATTTGCTCATACAGCTTGACCAGGAACTGCTGAGCCTGTTCTCGGCTCATTTTGTCAACCTGGGTCTCAAAAGACTTGAGGTTGAACTGCTGCTCCAAAGAGAGTTGCATAGGTTCGTTCATGAATTTACTCCTGAGAGAGAACAACACCGCCAAACGGGGGCCAATAACCCTAGACCAGCCCCAAGCCTGTAAAGGTTTGGAAACTGGGTGGTTAACCTAAAAGCCACGACATGAGAGATCGGGCCTGACCATAACCGCAACAAGGCAATGTACCGTTGCTGATCATTTTACGAAATATAACAATCATTTGACAACTGCACACCTATCTTGAGGCTTACAAGGGACTATAGCAAGTCATCCCTTAAACGTCACCTCCTATCGTTGGCTTTACAGTTTTTTACCAACTGCCTCTAAGCAAAAATGCTCAGAGCAAACTTCTTTCTAAATTCTTCAACCCAGGGCAAGGGGTGTCCAGTGGCCCATCAGATGAGCCCCAGGCCAGCCAATAAGCCCACTGTTATGACGCAGAAATACCGGTTTCGGCAGGGTGCAGGCTGATCACCACAACGGTAATGTTATCCCGTCCTCCCCGTTGCTTAGCCGCATTAATCAGAGCTGTAGCCGCAGCTTCACAGGCTCGTACTGTCTTCAGTTGGGAGGCGATGAGGTGATCCGACAACTCTTCAGTGAGGCCATCGCTGCACAGCATCAGGCGATCCCCAGGCTGCACCTGAATAGGCTGCACCTCAATCTGGGCTAAATCTGCTCGTCCTAGGCATTGGGAAAGGACATGGCGCCAGGGATGATTGCGAGACTCTAGGGCCGTCAACTCCCCTTCTCGAATGGCTCGGGCGATCCAGGTGTGGTCTTCTGTCAGCTGCTCAAGCAGATGACCTCGAAGACGATATAGGCGAGAATCGCCGACGTGGGCACACCAGGGTTGGGAGTCTTGGTCACGAAAGGTCAAGACAACCATAGTGGTACCCATATCTGCCCGTTCAGGATGGCGACGCTGGTCGGCTAAAATAGCAGTATTCGCTTGACCAAGCGCTTTTTTCAGCAGTGCTTCTGTCGGTATTTCACTGTGCCAATGCTGTTCTAGAAAGGTTTTGATAGTTATTGTGGCTAATCGGCTAGCCTCTTGCCCGCCAGCATGCCCACCCATGCCATCGGCCACAATAAAGAAACGCCCCTCAGGATCAAGGTAGTAGTCATCCTGGTTGCTAGTGCGCACCAACCCAGGATCAGACAATCCTGAAAACTGGCAATTTATCATAGCGCGTGGGTTACTCAAGGGTTAGGGCAGTCGGTCAGCCCGGTTAACTTTGATCACGGATCGGATAAAGGCTATCCCCGTGACCAGAGCTAACGCCCCAGGCAGTAGTGCTAACCAGGCTAGCTCAGACAATAGTAACCCAGTTGCTGAAAGGGTGAACGCGCCCACCAAAATAGCATAGTTATTAGCCATGCTAACCCCACTAATGCGCCGCAGTGCGCGATCAGTTTCAATTGATCGCACCCGAACTCGAATATCTCCCCGTTCTAGCTTATCGAGAGTATCTTCAATGCGTCTGGGCAAGCCTAGGGCCGATGTACTGACCTGGGCTGCTTGACGACTGATTTCCCCCAATAGGCTGTTGGTACCATCGGTCGAATTGCCAGTATTCATAAGCTGTGCCGCAAACGGCTTAGCCGCCTCCATAAAATTAAACTCGGGATCAAGACCTTTACCAACCCCTTCCAGGGTAGAAAACGCCCGCATAACAAAGGTGAAGGTGGCTGGAAATCGAAAGGGCTGGTCGTAGGCCACCGCGTACAGGTCATCGCTAATGGCGTCAATGGACTGTTCCTCAAAGGGTTTGTCCATGAAATTATCCAAAATATATTGGATAGAACGGCGGACTGGGCTCATGTCTTCCATTTCAGCTAGAGCCCCCAGCTCAATTAGGGAGTCCATAACCTGATCAGCATTACGTTGGGCAACGCCCACGAACGTTCCCATTAATCGCTGACGCGTCACCGGCTGTACCTGGCCCATCATGCCAAAGTCATAGAAAATCAGAGAACCGTCTAGGCTGACAGCAATGTTACCGGGATGGGGATCAGCATGAAAGAAACCCTCCCCCAATAGCTGGTGTAAATAGGCTTGAGCGCCTAGTTGGGCTAGTCGCTTACGGTCTAGACCAGCGGCTTCTAGGGCATCGTAGTGACTGATTTTAATCCCTGGCATATATTCCAGGGTCAGCACCTGAGGCGAGGTAAATCGCCAAAATACCCGGGGCACATTCACCCAGTCTGCTTGGCGAAAGTTTCGCCTGAAGGTATCGGCATTACGACCTTCATTCAGATAATCAATTTCTTGCCACAAAATGCGGCAGCATTCTTCGTAAATACCGATCCAGTCACGGCCTTTACCCCAGCTGGGATGATTTTGGAAATAGTGGGCAATGCCTTTGAGAATAGATAGATCGATCGTGAATAGCGCCTTTAAGCCTGGCCGCTGTACCTTAACCACCACCTCTTCACCATTGTGCAGCTGGGCACGATGCACTTGACCAAGGCTGGCTGCGGCTAGGGGAATTGGATCAAAGGTGCGGTAAAGGGTTTGGATAGGCTTGCCCAGGTCAGTCTCAAGGATCTGTCGAGCTTGCTCATAACTAAAGGCTGGTACTCGGTCTTGCAGCTTTGAGAGCTCTTCAACAAATTCAATCGGGAAAATATCTGCCCGAGTCGAAAAAAGCTGCCCAACCTTAATGAAGGTGGGACCTAGTTCCAACAGCGTCTGTCGAATCCAAACAGCCAAACGACGGCGACGGGCCGCTTGCTTCTCTGGAGTGATAGTGCCCCCATAGCTCCAAGCTTTACCATACAGCCACCGAGCCCCTAGTAACCGCAGCACAAATCCCCAGATATCAACGAACCGTCGTTGTCGGGAATAGTGACCCCGGTTCCACCGGTAAGCATCTTGGGTAAATACTAAAGGTTTTTCTACAGTAGAAACCGCAACATGGCCGCTTGAGACAGAATTGTGGGCCGACGAGGCCCCCATGATCTCCGGCAGGTTGTCCTGAGATTGGCCCACGGCATCCTTCCCATTCCCTTGCGGTAATGAGTCAGCTACAGGCGGTGCAGATGAATCTGAAACAGCGGACACTCAAACTCCTATACCCTTAGTCCGGTTCTATATAAGACAACAATTCAACCCATTAAAAACCTTGGCTGTCACCCCTTTAACACAACAGCCAGGTTGATTGGGTGACGGGCCACGGATGGCCCCTAGCCCTCAGACCGTGGCGCGATATTGCTGCAACGCAACCCGCACTTGAGCCACCTCTGCCCGTAAGGTATCGATGGTGGCTTGTAAATCTTGGGTTGATGGGCCATCTGTACCAAAGCCAGCGGTGGGAGTCATCCCAGAGGTAGTCTGAGCCGCTGCCGCTTCAGCCTGCTGAGCCCGGACCATTACATCCTCTGTAAAGTGTCTCAGACGTTCTCGCTGCTCAGCATCAAACTTACCAAGCAGACTTAAGCTGTCTGTGACTAGACGCTCGGCCTGCTCGTTGAGCGCCTCGGCCAAGGCGCGGCCAACGAAAAATGCGTGCAGCATAGGGTCGCTCATAGTTATCCTCAGTGGATGCTTACCTAGGTTTATAAAATTATAACCCTCTTGACATCTTCGGCCCATGATAGACCTTGAGGGTGACTGGGTTCCTGGGCCAAAAAATCTCAGCAGATATAAGCCCACTTCCACTTATGAGCTCAGCCATCTTAATGACAGGCCTAAACTAGAGTGTTTGCTGGCATGCACCTAAGGACTTGCAGAAAAATAAAGTACCCGCTAGAGCCGTTAGGTGACTTCTAGAAAACGTTCTCCCCTGTGGTGGGCAATGCCCACTACGGTAGCTACGATCGCTGACTTAAAGCGGGGATGTTCTTTCTCGGACATCTCCTTACCCTATAAGGGCTTCCTGCCTGCCCGGGAATGATGTTGGGACCTTATTCACTTGCGAGTCCCTTGGGGCAGGAGCGGCAGGACGAGTTTGATTGGTTGGAGGGG
>SL_5KL_010_SEDDRAFT_10002166_pt1 | contig 11186 bp, 7 predicted proteins | sample SodLakKL_010_SED_FD_9118 | JGI IMG/M metagenome (IMG submission 9118)
GGGGAACAGCGCGGAATGCTCGCGGCCGCGGAAGGTCACGATCGCGATGTCCTCGGGCCGGTAGCCGGCGGCCTGGCACTGGCGAAGACCCTCCTTCACCTGCGCGGCCAGACCGGCGCCGTCGGCGTAGGTCAGCACCTCGACGTCGGCTTCGAGGAACGGTCCTGCGGGCTCGATCGCCTCGCCTTCCGGCAGCAGTTCCCAGAGGAGTTGCACCACGCCCCGCGGGCTGCGGTAGTTGCTGTTCGCGCGCAGGCGCACCCAGCCGGGCAGCGGCACTTCGGGCAGGTCGTAGAGATTTTGCATCGGATCCTCGAGCCAGAGGATGCGGGCATTCTCGCGCGCGTGGCGGAACACGAGGTCCCGCCATTCCACGCGGAAATCCTGGCCCTCGTCGACAACCACGCTGTCGAACTGCCAGTCCGGGCGGATCGCCAGCGCCGCCGCCTCCTCCACCAGTCACTCGAACGCCTGGGGGCGGTGGAAGTCCGGGGTGAACCCATGGTCGCGCAGGAACTGGCCACAGAGCATGTGCAGGGTGGCGGCCACGCCGCCGCGCGGCGCGATCTGCGCGAAGTGGTCGGCGAGCGGGTGATTGAAGCAGACATATAGCGGTCGACCGCCCGCCTCGATCGTCGCCTCAAACTCCTTCAGCGCGAGCTGCGTCTTGCCGGAACCGGCGGCGCCCACCACGCGAAGCCGGAACGGCTCGATCTTGTGGACGAATCAGCGATGTTCTGCTAGCGTCCCGCTCTGAAGAGTTTGGTAAACTTCTGGCATGCACCGCACTGGACACTATATGCAAAACCTGAGCGAGTACTTGAAAACAGCAGACGCCGCGAAACTTCTTGGTGTTTCGCAAAACACTCTGCGCACGTGGGCGAAAAGAGGGAAGATTCCCGTTCATCGGAACCCTGCCAATGGTTACCGCCTGTTCAAGCGGCAGGACTTGGTTGCATTTCTTGAATCCGTTCAGAACTAAACGCTGTCGAAGCAAACACAGAAATATTGGCTTATTTCCGCCACAAGGACTTTAGATGCGTGATCGGAACACAACAATACGCACTGACACCGTCCTTCCGACATTCAGAGGGGTTTATTTAGACCGCTTTCTCCGTCTGATCGAATCGATCGACGATATGGACGCCCGGACGCAGAGAGAGGCAGTGCGCAGTGAATTGGCCTGGTGCGAAGCACTATGCAACGGAGGGATCGATCGCAAGAAATATCTCGGGATGCTCATGGTACTCCGAGATGTTCTCGGCCAGGGTTGGCGAACTCAGTATCGCCAGCGAAGCATTTACCTCACGCGTCCGGACTACACGCATGGAAGGCATCTCGGATTAGACCATACCTTGGTCAAGGAGCAGATCCGCAGAGCCTTCAGTGAAGAGCGATTGGCGAAGATCAACGCGACCAGCACGGCTAGATTCATTCGCAAGATGGAAGAGCCCACAAAGGGAAAACTTTCTGTACTTGACCTAATCACGCCGGGTGAAGAATGGGTACCTGCGCTACGGACCTTGCCGGAGGCTCCCACAGCAAAAGACTTGCGCGGCATCATCGATCCTTACCTCCAACTTGCAAGGTCCAATGTGCGAGATTCGATCAGCGGCCAGCGCCTTATTGATATCTGGAGATATTTTCGATACCTCTGGGCCATTCCCTACCAGTCCACTCCCGGACGCAACCTCTTCTATCTCGTAAGAGATGCGGCAAGGCCAACACATCCTGTGATCGGCATCGCAGCACTAGGCAACTGTGTCGTGCAACTCTCAGAACGAGACCAGATCATCGGGTGGAGTGTCGAAGCGATTGAATCGAACCTGCAACGCAAACACCGCATTACGGTAAGAGAACTTCCCAAGAGTTCCACGCTGCGCCGGAAGACCGAGACCGTATACCTTGAAACCGAACGCGAACACCAAATAAGGGTAAGCAACTATGCAGATACGCTGGCCACTTCCATGCTCAACGCCTTAGACCATGAGCAATCTTTGATCAATCTCGACGGCCTCACCACCCGACGCGAATGCAAACACCCCACTGAACAACTAATTAAACGGTTGCTAAGCGACGCAAGCGAATCCGAAAGGGCCAGACGCGACCAACTGCGTGATACCCACGCTCGGGGCGAGGCTGTCAAGCGCACTGAAAGCGGATCATCCATTGAGGGAGACACCCAGTCCCATCTGTATGTACGCAAACGAGCCCAGGCGCTCGCCGATGTGCTCTTTGCGCGCATGACGCTTCAGAAGGCAGGCATCGAGAAGACGCCCCTGCAAGCACTAGAAACACTCCTCACTACCGATGAAGGACGCAAGGCTCTGCGTATCGGATTGCATTCCAACAAGAAGACGAAGATTGGTTCCAGCATCATGGACATCATCGTCTGCGGAGCCATTCCGCCCTACTCAGAAATGCTCGGCGGAAAACTCGTCGCGATGCTCATGGCCAGTCCGCAGGTCACCTGCGAGTATCGGGAAGTCTATGGTAAACAACCAGGCGAGATCGCATCCCGCCTTGCTGGCCGCGATGTGGTTCGGCGAGCTGACCTCGTCTTTCTGACCACAACCAGCCTCTACCATGTGGGCAGCAGTCAATACGAGCGTATCCGCATTCCGGGCCCTCAAAATCGAGACATCACCTTCGAATATCTTGGGCAGACGGAAGGCTTTGGCTCGACGGCCCTGTCAAGCGAGACGACAGCTTTTCTGCGGCGACTCATCATCGAAAGTGAAGGAATGAAGCGGGTGAACAACATCTTTGGCGAAGGAATCAGCCCAAAACTCCGTATGACGCGGGATGGGCTTGCCCTGATCGGCGTTCCGCAGGACCTTGTGCTCCGTCATAACTGCCCGAGGCTCGTTTACGGCGTGCGACTGGCCCGCAATACGTTCGAATATCTCCGCGGCGAGGACGATGAACCGGACTTCATATTTGATATGAAGCGAAGTGAGGCCGGTACGCAAGCGGTCGTCGATCACTGGCTGCAACGATGGTTCTCCCGCCGGGCAAAACGTGAGGAGAGCCTCCAGAAGGTCGCGGCATTTCATCCCGAAAGCATCAAGGTAAGCTGCGAATTGACCGCAGACAAGGACGAGGTCGATAAGGAGGCAGGCCATGTCGCTGTCAGTTGATTTCATTTCCGGACTCTACAACAAACATTCATGCTACGCAGATCGCTTGTCACTAGACGAGTTGTCGGATATTCACATCTCCACCGACCTGGATGAATCGCTACGCAAGTGGCTTTCCGCAAAGAAGGATATCGTGCTGCTGGGTAATCCCGGTGACGGCAAGACCCACCTGATACGCCTTGTCGAAGACGTCATCCAGCGAGTCAACGCCGAGGTCGTGCTCGATGCCACAGCGGAAAAGGATTACGGGCGCTTGGTCCACAAATGGAAAGCCGCATCCAGAGCATCGCGACCCTTTTGCCTTGCGATCAATCAGGGACCATTGAACCAACTGCTGGCACATAAATCGAGCGCACTGCCGCAAATCGAAGATGTTGCCCAGCAACTACGGTCACTGATCTACTACGATGCTCCGCCCAAACAACCGCAAGAGGTTGTCGTCGTTGACCTCAATCTGAGATCGGTGCTAAGCCGCGATATAATACAGCTTGCGCTTCAGAATATTCTCCGCAGAGACGTGCTCGACGGATGCCCCGAGGTCTTTGACGACGAGACCAGCGACGGATCACTTAATCGCGTCGCCATGTCTAATGGCCAGGTCCAGGAACGCATCATTCAGTTGCTGACGGCTGCCAGTTACACAGGCCACCATGTCTCCATGCGAGACCTGCAGGGGTTTCTGTCCTACCTGCTTCTCGGTGGTCGCTCTGTAAAGGAAATGGTCAGGCAGCCTTCCGACCTTGCATACCGATACTTCAACCTATGCTTCGAAGGCGAAGGCGAACTATTTCAAGCTATTCGCGAAGTATTTGAACCAGAGCGGGCAACCCTGCCGACGATCGATGAGCAACTTTGGGAAAATACCGGTGTGCGCGACGGTTGGCTGTTCGGCAGGCCGCCATTTACGCCGGACCATCTTGAAGATGCGTGGGAACTGTTCTCCACGATCAAACGACAGTATTTCTTTGAGCATGCAGATGGCGGCAAACTTCTGGGACTGCAGCGGGACGACAACGCAGCGTTTCTTGAACTGCTGAGTACAGGCGGCAATGCGTCGGAGCGTCATCTTCCGAGGGTGCTCAAGGCCATCAACGCTTTCTTCTGCCCTGAACGCGATGAGGACGGCATGACGCTGCGACTTTGGGGCTCGCAGCAATACGACGGGCACTCCCCCCGCGTGCTCGTCTCATGCTACCAGATCCCCCGCGAGAAATTCGAACTGCTTGTGCCGAAACTGACACCTTTGCTCACAGGAGCAATTGATTACCGACCCGATCATCTGCTTCTTCGATACAAAGGCGACGGCGGTAGTGTGGGACTCCGCATCGACCGCGGGCTATGGAGAGCGCTCGCGCTAGCCTCACGTGGAATGCCGCTCAGTCTGAGATCGCCGCAATACGCAGTAGCCCTCCAGACATTCATCACGCAACTTTACCGAATGGAGGCCAATCCCCAGACCCTTGAGAATGCGTTCATCTACAACATCGGACTGGGACGCCTAACGCGAGTAACTGTCGACCGGCATAACGGGGTGTACGTACAGCAATGAGTAACCTCAAAGACGCCTTTGATGAGATCAACAGAACCGAATGTTTCGGGTATCTGCCTACGTCCAGCAGTACAAAGCCAGCACACGTAGCCAACGGATGGTTCCGCAGGGTCCGCGAGCGAAAGTATGACCCGGTCCTACTCAACCAGACGGTCGTGCACTGGACAAAGAAGGGTGAGGTCAATCCCTCCGACAAACTGCTTACCGATTTTGCCAGCGTGTTTGAACCATTCAGGCCGCAGAGCAACCGGCGGGAATTCGCCGAATTTCGGGCAGACCTTAAGTTGCTTGTGAGCCCGGTCGGCGGCGCCGTCAACAAAGGAAACAACTTTTCATCCTACAATGTGACATCCGATCGCCATCTCACCGAAGACCGCAGCGACTCCGGGACCGGCCTGTTTCTTTACTATCTGCTCGCGACCGACCTCCGCGCAGGCCCGTCGGATGCGATCGACCTGCTAAAGCAGATACTGGAGAACCCCAAGGATGAAGTATCGGCTATCACCGCGCCGCTGACCCATTCAGCGCAGCAAACAGCCATTGCGATTGGCACCTATCCGGCGGAGAGCGTGTTCAAGAAGCGAGGCAAATCGTTTATCTCGCCAACGCTTATGAACCTGCGCCTCGGCTTTGACTCACTCACGAAGTTCGAGCGAAACTGCGGCGGCGGACTTGATGCACTTCGCCGGTTCGTCGCATTTGGCGTGTTCTCGATCCTGCTGCATCTTCAGAACCGGGCATCAGAGCTTGACGGCGAAAAGAAGCTAAATCCAATGCTGCTCTATTTCGCAGAGAGGCATCGAGACACCGCTTACCAGGCCAGCCATGCCACCTACAACCTCAATCGCAGGGCGATCGAAACACTCTACACAGGCCGCTTCAAAAGCTGGCTCGAAGGAAGGATCGGTCTCAGGCCAACAGAGAAGAAGTGCGAGATCTTTCTTTCGGAGGTCGAATTCGGAAAGAACGACGACAATAACCGCCAGCAACTACGCAGGTCATTTCAAGCATATAGGGGCCAGTACGAAAGGCTTGACGCCATGGCCGAAGCGGTGCGCGAGACGGTTTTTCGCAACCTGTCAGGTACGCCGCTGGATTTTTACCGTGGCCTAGGAGTTCGATGCGGTTTCGTAAGGCCCGCTGGCAATAACGCTGTCCGCAAATATTACACACTTGAAGGAACGCTACTGGAGGCCGTCCTGGCGTCCGTCCTCCCGGGCGGCGAAATGGCGTATCAGGAGTTCCTGGCTTTGATGTTCGAGCGCTATGGCCTGTTGGTCGGTGGAAGACAGGAAGACGTAGAAATACTGATGGAAAGTGGAATCGGCAGTGCAACGGTCCAGGACCTGCGCAGGAATAGTCAGGCGTTTCGGCAGCAACTCCTCTCACTGGGATGGGCTCGCCAGTATGCTGACGGCGTCCTGATGGTACAGGTACCGGAGGGCATGCGATGAGCAACGTTGAGTCCTTTATTGGAGAGGTTGCAGCAGGTGTGGTGCGACGCCTCATCGATCGGGGCCATCCCGGCGTTCGACTCCAGAATGTCACAGGTTTCAGTCCGGCATCATTGCTTCATGGACTACGCAACCTGAAACCGGTTCCACGCGTTGCTGTTCCCGGCGGGGACGCGGCAAGCCTAGTTAAAGCATCGAAGTATCCACAAGACGCATTGACCACAGATCTTGCAGTTGCCACCGAATGGCGCAACGATCCAAAGGTCCAAGACTCGGTCATAGTCGTTTCATTTGGTGAAGAAGAGCGACTGGGCAGTTTTCATCGCTTCACTGAGGTGCGGGACCGGGATCTCTACCAGGAGATCTGTGAGATCGCGTTTGCAACCGTCTGCCCGAACGAAGTGCTCAAACGCTGGTGGCAGGTGCTGGAGCGAACAGATGCAAGACGGCAGATCTCTGTCTTCAGGCTCGCCTCCTATCTCCTGTATCTCAAAGGCAGGCCGGGACAGATACCGGAGGCGTCCCGCGAAGGACTGTTCCACCTGGGATTGCTTCCCTCCAGGGAGTTCTTTGAGAATTCAACACCGGCTGGGCTCAAACGCAGTTTCAATGCCAACCGCCTGCTCATCAATCGTATCGAAGTACTTGGCAACGCCGACAGGGACCGGCTTAGCCGCAGTATTGAAGCGGTCAAGCCTACCCAAAGGCAGAAGTACCAGGAGATACTTGGCCGAATCTTCAAATACAACCGGTCTGGTACTGACGAAGACCGCCAAGTGTTGCTCGCCGAGGATGTCCGCTCGCTGTTCGAACCAAAGAAGACGAGCAGCAGTTTGAGCAAAACGCCGCGCGTTGTTCCGATCGAACGGGCAGGCGTCGATGCCATACTGCACGGAGACGACCAGGAGCTTGAAGATCTGGGACGCAAACTCAAAGAGACGATCGACGCATTTGAGGAGAACGAAACGCCTACTGTTACGCTCGACCTTACCAATCGCAGTGAGCAGGCTTCGGCGAAGATCCCTCCTGCCCTCGTTCGCCTACTTAACCGGTGCGTGACCCCCGACAAGTTCGGCGGTGTTTTCAAATTCCCAAACTCCGACAATTTCGATGCTGTCCTCGGTGACATCGACAGTGCCGAATACACGCCGTTTTGTTTCGATCGGGAAAAGTCATTCCACACGCTGCTGACTCGCGTCATTGACCTTGGGATCATCGAACCTGAAGTGATGGACCGTTGGGACGCCTTCGTCGATGCTAGAAAACTTCTTTCAGAACATTCTGTTGCTATTGCCATCTCCCCAATGGTCGCCCTTTCGAGCGACAAGAAGCTTTTGCAGGCAGGCCAAACCTATATCAACACATATTCGGAACTCTCCGGAGCCATACGTGATCGCTACGAAGCCGTAGCCACTCAGTCATCGACGGGTGCCCGGCATTTGTGTGCGCAGCTACTTGTGCTCGATACGATCTACTTCGAGACACCCAGCACCGTTTATGCAATACTCTCCCCGCTGCACCCACTGCACCTTTGGAAGTATGTAAGGCTGGCGGAGCAACTGCGGGATGAAAAAGGAACTCTGAGTGATGAGCAAAAGCAAGTTCTTGCCGAGAGCACGGTCAAGCTGCCCCACTTTGTGACTGCGCTGTTCGTTCCCGAAGGTCTCGTCTCGAACTCCCACCCGCTCGTACTGCCAGAAAGTCAACAAATCGCGACGCTGCCCTGCTACCAGCAGGAGAATCCGCACTATGCTGGCACCGAGGGACAGGAACGGCTTATCCGCATATTGAGGAAATTCCTCGTCCTCTACCCGCACTCAAAGCGCAGTTTCCGTCTGTGCCTGGTCGATCCTCCCGAACTGCCGGGATTCCTTGAGCAACTTGCATCACAGATCGCCATTGAAAGCCTCCCGGTCGACGGCATGAACCTAGTTGTTTTTCGCACACTGGACAGGCCGGTCTCCATCGGCAATGACGACCAGCAGCTAGAGACCATCGCCTCTGTGTTCGCGGCTGAGGATTCTCCGCGATTTGTCCTCAATATCCGCCAGGCAAGGACCACCTATGCCGACATCAAAACCCAACTTGAGCAAGACCCGGTCCACGTCCTTGCCATATTCGATCCCTCTCGCTCAACGGTCGGACGTTTCACAAGTCGCGAAACGGGCTTCGTGCATCCGCTCGTGCTTCCTAAAGAGTTCCAGTATGACCCCATCGAAGACCAACTGATCATCACCCCTGCTGCTACCGGCGACCTGTTCGATGTGTATTACAGCCTGCAGAACCGCCTCAACAACGCGCTCACAGGATCGCACTTCGGCATCAGTTCGAGCTTCGGGCCAGACTTTCCGAAGATCGCTTCGCTGCTTTCGCACTGCACATGGCTGGTCCTCGGTGACAAACTAGTCGATTCGCTCCCGAGCAACGGAGGGCAGATGATCTCTTTCGAACCCGGCCTTCGCCGCGACATCATTGTACTCACAGAGAATCTCACAAAATTCGAGCGGGCGTTCGACTACTACTTGAGGAAGGCCAATCTCGACCCGACAGAAGAGTCCCTACGCGAACTGATCACCGCTAGCGCGGAACTGGTGGGAGAAGGACTCCTGGGACTTATAAGGCCGGATGGAGATGAATAATGCATTTTGATCAAAACAAAACGGTCGGGGCTCTGGGCACTCTCATCGTCGCAAAGTGGTATCGCACCTACCATCCACAGCACCTTCTTATCAGCCTGGATAGTGCCGAGACGCGGCGCTGGATGAATCTGGATGATGATTCGCGGCGGGCGGACCTGCTCGGGCTGTCCTGCCAGAATGGGAGGCCCGTCATCGATATTCTTGAATGCAAATCTGGCGTCGATGATGCAACCAGCGTCTATAACCTTGATAGTTCGGGCAAGATCACAGGAAAGCCCGTCGACCAGTTGCACAACACTGGTAGGTCCGTTGCCGCTATCTTTGGCCTCAACGAACTGAAAGACCATGTCCTTACGCCGCCGCGCAGGGAAATACTGAGGAACCACCTTTACCGCCAGGGACTTTCCGGGAGGAGGACACCTGAAGAGAAACAGTTCTGGAGCCGTTTCCTCAATGACCTCTTCGCAGGCAACGCGAAACCGGCAATCAACCTGAATCTGATTCTCGTCAATCTGGGGCTCAACCAGGAACCGCTGGATGAAGAGGTTGTCTCGGACCAGGGCAGCATACGACTTGTCCACCTCAATGAAACCGTCGTAAGCCTTCACCTGAGCCAGGGCCAAATGGCGCAGGACCGCCCGGCACCTGCCGTCGCACGCGACGCGCGCGACTTATCGAACACCGATGAAGACGGTGACGAGGACGGTATGGAAAGCGGCGAGCATGAAAGCACTGGCGCCAGGTACGCAGCCGCCGAGAACTCGGTCGATCTAGACGAACATCTGCGGGAGACCTGTGCCCGCATCAAGGCAGCCTGCCAGGATTTCGGCATCAGGGTAACCGAGATCGATCCGGCAAGCGTCGATGTCGGTCCCTCCGTGCTCCGCTACAAGATCAAACTGGCACCGGGAGAAGAAGCCTCACGCCTTCGCAAGAAGGCCGAAGATATCGCTCGGCAACTTGCGGCGACCTCGATCCCGATCATCGGATTCCTTCCTGGAACGCACTACGAGCATCTGGACCTGGCACGCCCCGACCGGCAAACGGTCGAGTTAGAACCGGTGCTGAAAGCCGAAAAGCTCCGGGATGTGAACCACCTGCCTCTCCAAATCGGCATCGATCCAGGAGGCCAGGCCGTTTGCCTCGACCTTGGTGACGATAAGCTACCGCACATACTGGTCGCGGGCGGTACGGGTTCGGGAAAGACCATCTTCCTGTACTCGGTGGTCTTAAGCCTCATCTCTGTGCATAGTGACAAGTCGCTGGAACTGGTCATCATCGATCCCAAGCAGACGGACTTCACCATCTTCGGCGGCCTCAAGCATTTGCGCGGGGGCGAGGTCATAACCGAAGCAGATCGCGGGGTAGAGGTTGTAAGACAGATTGCCGAATACGACATGAAGGAGCGGTCCGACATCCTGCAGAAGGCCAAATGCCGAGACATCAAATCCTACAACGCGTCGCACCGAAAAAATCCCATGCGATCACTAGTTGTGGTCATCGATGAATATGCCGACCTGATCGCCGTGCTCAGCAAAAAGGAAAAAGAGGAATTCGAGCGCGTCATCAGTCGGATTACAGCACGCGGCCGGAATGTCGGCATCCACCTGATCCTCGCCACACAGCGCCCAACGGCTGACATCGTCACCGGCAATATCAAGGCGAATATGGCGTGCCGGATCTCCTTCAGTCTGCCGTCAAGCAGGGACTCGCAGGTGATCCTCGACGAACCGGGGGCCGAGCGACTGCTACGCCACGGCGATATGCTCCTGATGCACGAAGGTAAACTGACGCGCCTGCAAGGCTACTTTATTGACCCTGGTCGTATCGAGTCAGTCCTGAAGGGCACTCCCAAATAGTTCCATCAATACCTTGTAGAGGAGTTGCTGGATGTTGAACTGCCTGTCCTTCAAGTTCGCGGCCTCAATATCGGGACGACGTCTTCCGGGCGCTTGCCCTGCTCACCAGCGGGAGCAGTGATCCAATTTCGCTATGAAAAACGCTACCCGACGCAGGCAACATACACCGACGTTGAGGAGAACTCCGCAAAGGGCCAAGTGGCCCTTATCGTCTATATCGACCAGGCAGCGCAGGAACGCTCGCCCGGCTTTGTGCCTTGCCGCTATGACGATAATAAGAGCGTGGCAGAACCCGGAACCACCGCTAGTATAGAATTCATCGTCCTGCACGCAATCCTGACCGACTCGATGTTCCCTCCCGAAACGGTCGCGACGTCCCAGGAAATCGTTAACCCGGAACTGGGCGGCCACCCGGGTACCGGCAGTGCCGCTGGGGCTTCGGCAAGAACGGCGCCGACAGAGCCCTTGAGCACCTGCTCCCCGACAACGTTTCGGACTGCCCGGGCCTGGAGACCGCTGATGCCACCGCCCGCGACGGCCTGCGC
>SL_5KL_010_SEDDRAFT_10002167_pt1 | contig 11181 bp, 12 predicted proteins | sample SodLakKL_010_SED_FD_9118 | JGI IMG/M metagenome (IMG submission 9118)
CCTCCCCCCTGCACCCACCCGGAACGAACGCCCGCCTGGGCACTCCTTCCGCCCGGAAGGATCGTCCGGTCCGGCAGTTTCGGCCGCTCACCCACAAAGACCTCTTTTCCATTTTTCGAGAGCCGTAAAACCCCTGGTTGTGACCGGATAACATAAATCCAGGGTTTGTTTTACGAACTCATCTGGCTTCAGGGCACAAGACCCCATTTCACCATTTCTACGCCTGGAACAACCCTTGCGAAAAGGAGTGCCGAGTTCGTAGCCCCTTTCGCAGGAGTTGACCCATGCTAAGTCGCCTTCTCGGCCCCGGAACGACGGTGCCCAACCTGAAACAGGGGTTGGACCGCACCTCCGCCGATCTCCGCGAGGTCACCCACAGGATCGCCAACGCCGGCACACCGGGCTTCCAGGAGATCCTGGATGCCCAGGGTTTGCCGGGGGCAGGGGTGAACCTGGAAGACGAGATGGTGAACCTGGCCGATGGGCAACTCCGCTTCGAGGCCGAGGCCCAGATCCTCCAGAAGATCTACCACCAGATCCGCTCCAGCGTCGGGCCCGGCCGATGAGTGCCCTGGGTGAAGGACCGGGCGTGCGCGGTCTCCTGCGGGGACTCTCCGCGCCGGCATCGGGGCTCAAGGCCCAGAAGACCCGGATCGACACCATCGNCNTCAACCTGGCCAACGCCGGGACCACCGCCCCTCCGGGCGAGGTGCCCTTCCAGCGTCGCGTCGTGGAGTTCCAGGAAGGGACCCNGCCGGTCCGGACCCCGGGGCTCACGGCCCCCACCACCCCCATGGTCCCCGGCGACTGGGACGCTGCCCGCGCCACAGGGATCGACCGCGCCATGGGCGAAGAGGGGGTCCGGGTGGCGGGGATCTTCGAGGATGCCACCGAAGGGCCCCTCATCTACGATCCGGGCCACCCGGATGCGGATGAGCAAGGATATGTCCGCCTCTCCAACGTGGATCCGACCCAGGAGATGATCGAGCTCCTGGAGGCTCGGCGCCTCTTCGAGGCCAACGTCTCGGCCTTTGAGGCCATGAAGACGATCCTCCGTCGCTCCATCGACATCTGACGCCCAGGAGACCCCCGTGTCCATCCAGCCAAGCTCGCTCTCCGGGATCAATCCCCTCCAGCCACGCCCGGATCTCCGACCCGGTCGGGCCGCCATCCCGGACGGCACACGCCTCCCCGACGCCGGGCGTCCGGCCGGGGACGCCGCTGTCCGGAGCGATTCGGTGGAGGTGTCCCGGGCGCAGGGCGCCGAGAGCGCCGATCCGCCCCAAGGAGTCGATCCCCAGCTCTGGTCGCTCCTCACCGCCGAGGAGCGAAGCTACTTCGCCCGGGCCCGGGAGCTGGGCCCCCTCACCTACGGCCGGCAGTCCGCCGCGACGTCCCAGACGTCCATTCGCGGCGCCCGCCTCGACGTGAGGGTCTGACCAATGGACGCGATCCGAGCCGCCGGCTCCATCCACAGCCAGGCCCTCCGGGCCATCCAGCAGGCCGCCGGTGGCGGTGCCGCCACGCCGCAGCCCGAGCCGGGCACCGGCTTCGCCGACACCCTCAAGCGGGTCATCGGCGATGTGTCCGAACTGCAGGTCGAATCCCAGAACGCCATCGACGCCTTCGTGCGGGGTGATCCGGTGGAGATCCATCAGGTCATGGCCGCGGTGGAAGAGGCGGGGATCGCGCTGGAACTCCTCATCGAGATCCGCAATCGCCTGACCGAGGCGTACCGGACCGTCATCCAGATGCAGAACTGAGGATCGAGCCGTGGCCATGAGAGAGATCGTCCAGCGGATCGAGGGGGAGACGGGAAACCGTAGCCTCCCCCTCATCGTGGTCGGCGTACTCACGGTGGCTCTGATCCTGGGGGTGACCCGCTGGGCCACAGCCCCCGAATGGGTCATGATCGTGGGGAACGAAGACCCGAACCAGGTGGGGCAGATGGCCCAGAGCCTGGACGACGAGGGGATCCAGTACCGCTTCGAGAGCCGGGGTTCCGGTCTCTCCGTTCGGGAAGCCGACCTGCCCCGGGCTCGGGTCACCCTGGCCCGGGATGGCGTAGCCCTTGGTGGTCGCCCCGGCTTCGAGCTTTTCGACGAGCCCAGCTGGGGGATGACCGACTTCACCCAGCGCATCAACTACCGTCGTGCGCTGGAGGGTGAACTGGAGCGTACCATCGGCCGGATGCGCAGCGTCGAGTACGCCCAGGTCCACCTGGGGCTCCAGGAATCAGCGCTCCTCCGGCGCTCCGGGCGGGCCGCCCACGCCTCGGTGGTGGTGGCCCTCCGGGGCGGAGCCCCCGCCGATCGGTCGCTGGTCACCGGGATCGCCTCCCTCGTCTCTGGGAGCGTGGATGGGCTTGAAGCCAAGGACGTCCGCATCATCGACGACACCGGTCGCCTCCTGAGCGACGAGGGGTTCGCCTCGGACGAGGACGCCCTCACTGACCGTCAACTGAGGGTACGGCGGGAGGTGGAACAGCATCTGGAGCAGAAGGTGGAAGACCTGTTGGTGGCGGTGGTGGGGGAGGGCAACCTCTCGGTGCGGGTCTCCGCCGATCTGGACTTCGACCAGGTCGACCGCACTACCCAGACCGTGGACGGTGAGCAGCCGGCCATCCTCCAGGACGACCAGTCGGAGATCGTACCGGGAGCGCCGGAGCAGGGAGCGGGGCAGTCGGCCCGGAGCACAACCTTCGAACCTAGCCGCAGCATTGAGACCCTCCAGCGCAGCGGGGCCCGGGTGGCCCGCCTCACGGCGGCGGTGGTGGTGGGGCATCACCTTGAACCCACCCCCGAGGGCGGCTTCAACCAGACTCCCAGAGAGGAGGTGGAGCTCGAGCGGATCGAGGCGCTGGTGGCGTTGGCGGTGGGGATCCAGCCTGAGCGCGGAGACGCCATCACTGTCACCAACATGCCCTTCCTCCCCTTCAGTCGGCCGCCGGTCGCCCCGGAAGAGCCCGCCCCCACCGGCGTCCTGGACATCCTCCGGGAGTTTCACCGGCCCATTCTGGGTCTGGTCGGGCTTCTCCTGGCCGCCGGTCTGGGGATGGCCATGATGAAGAAGGTGGGCAACGGAAGCCCGCAGGGCCGGGCTATCCCCGCCGGTGGCGCCTCCCCCAAGGCCCTCGGCGCCGGTGAGGAGTCTGGAGCCGCCGCGGCAGAAGCCCAGGAGCCGCCCAAGCCCAAGTCGCTGGACGTGCGCCAGGAGTCCCAGGCCCTTCCGCCCATGCCGGAAGCGCCCCGGGTCCAGGATCCCGAACTCACGGCCCGGGTGATCCGGTCGTGGATGAAGGAGGCCTGAGATGCCCGCGTCCTCCGTTGTCCCCGCAGGCGGAATCCCCGGTCAGGAGATCCCCGGCCCCCGGAAGGCCGCCATCCTCCTCATGGCGCTGGGCGATGACGTCTCGTCCAAGATCACCCGCCACCTCCCCCAGGAGGAGGTCGAGGCGCTCTCCTACGAGATCGCCCGCATGGACCGGGTCGATCCGGCCCTGGTGGAGAAGGTCCTGCAAGAGTGGGAAGAGACCGAACGGGCCGCCCACTTCGTGGCGGAGGGCGGGACCGACTTCGCTCGCCGAATCCTCACCAAGGCCTTCGGGAAGGACCGGGCCGAGCAGATCCTCAGCCGGATCCAGGTCCAGCTCTCCGAGACCCTCACCCTGGGGCCTCTCCAGAAGGCCGATCCCCAGCAGGTGGCCGGTCTCATCCGCAACGAGCACCCCCAGACCATGGCCCTCGTGCTGGCCCACCTGGACCCCCAGCAGGCCGGCCTCATCCTGAAGGAGCTGGACACCACGAAGGGCGCCGACATCCTCATCCGCATGGCGCTGGTCGACAAGGTCCTCCCGGAGGTGCTGCAGGTGGTGGAGCGGGTCCTCGGTGCCGGAGGCGAGGTCTCCCTCTCCCAGGGCGGCGCCACCCGCGGCGGACCCAACACGGTGGCCAGCGTCCTGAACGAGTTGGTGGGAGGGCTGGAGAAGGAGCTCCTGGAGCACATGTCCGAGGCCAATCCGGAGCTGGCCCAGGAGATCAAGGACCTGATGTTCGTCTTCGAGGACATCCTCAAGCTGGAAGAGGATGCGGTCACCCGGATCATGCGGGAGGTGGATGTCCGCGACATGGCAACGGCGCTCAAGGTGGCGTCGGAGCCGCTGAAGGAGAAGATGCTCGCCGTCATGACCACCCGCGCCCGGGACGCCCTCCTGGAAGAGATGGAGTTCATGGGCCCGGTGCGGATGCGGGAGGTCGAAGAGGCGCAGGGGAAGGTGGTGGCCACGATCCGGTCGCTGGAAGAAGCCGGAGAGATCGTCGTGTCGGGAGGCCGAGATGTCATGGTGGGATGAGACGGCACCGTCGTCACGGATCGTCCCCACCGGGGATGAGGTGGAGGCCTGGAGTTGGGCCGTGCTGGAGCGCACGTCCCGCGCCCGGCCCGACGCCGCCGCGTCCATGGACGAAGAGGCCGTTCGCGCCGACGGCCTCCGCCAGGAAGGCTTCGAGGAGGGCTACCGCCAGGGGCTGGAAGACGGCACCAGGGAGGTGGAGACCCTTCACGCCCAGGTAGTGGAGCTGGCCCGCATCGTCCAGCAGATGGAGGAGGCGGTCCGGGAGCGAGAGGCCGGAGTGGAGGAGCGGGTCCGGGTGCTGGCCCTCGCCGTCGGGCGAGTGCTCATGGAGCGGGAGATCCAGGCGGAACCGGTGGAGGTCACCCGGATCCTGCGGAGGGCCCTGGCCCACTTCCCCCCCGATGCCCCTCTGGAGATCCGCATGAACCCCCGGGACCTCTCGGCGCTGGTTCAGCCCGCCGAAGGCGAGGAGCAGGCGCCCTCCATGGGCCCCGAATCCACCTTCCGCTGGCAAGCCGCGCCGGAGCTTGGTCCCGGCGAGATCATCATCGAGGCGCCGGACCGGATCCTGGATGGCCGCGTGATCCCCATCCTGGAGCGGATCTGGGAGGAGTGGCACTCCAATGACTGAGGCGACGATGGCGCCCCCTCCCGAGATCGTGGAACGCCTGAAGGAGGTTCCTCGCTTCCTGGTCCACGGCCGAGTCACCCGTGTCGTCGGACTCGTGGTGGAGGCTGTGGGGGTGGAAGGGGTGGTGGGCGACCTGTGCCGCATCCGCCCCCTGCGCGGCGGTGAGGTGGTGGTGGCCGAGATCGTGGGATTCCGCGGCGACAACGTCCTGCTCATGCCGCTGGGGCCGGTGGAAGGGCTTCGTCCCGGGCTGGCGGTGGAACGCCACGACCGGAGCTCCGGCGTCGCCTTCGGCCCCGAGCTCCTTGGCCGGGTCCTGGACGGGCTCGGACGGCCAATGGACGGTCAGGGACCTCTGGTGGGCCTCCGCCGGGTCCCCATCGCCGGGGAGCCGCCAAACCCCCTCACCCGCCGCCCCATCGAGGAGGTCATGGGCACCGGCGTCCGGGTCATGGACGGCTTCCTGACCCTGGGGCGCGGCCAGCGCATGGGGATCTTCGCCGGGAGCGGCGTGGGGAAGAGTACCCTTCTCGGGATGATCGCCCGCCACGCCCAGGCCGACGTGAACGTCATCGCCCTCCTGGGCGAGCGGGGCCGAGAGGTGCGCGACTTCATCGAGCAGAGCCTGGGGCCTGAGGGGCTCGCCCGCTCTGTGGTGGTGGTGGCCACCGGCGATCAACCGGCGCTTGTCCGGGCCCGTGGTGCCCTGGTGGCCACCGCCATCGCCGAGGCATTCCGGGATGAGGGCAAGGAAGTACTTCTCATGGTGGACTCGGTGACCCGGGTGGCCATGGCGTGGCGGGAGATGGGGCTGGCGGTGGGTGAACCTCCCACGACCCGGGGCTACCCGCCCTCGGTCTTTGCCCGCCTTCCTCGCCTGCTGGAGCGGGCCGGGAACGGACCCACCGGCGGAATCACCGGCATCTACACCGTGCTGGTGGAAGGGGACGACTTCCAGGAGCCGGTGGCCGACCACGTCCGCGCCGTGGTGGATGGGCACGTGGTGCTGAGCCGGAAGCTGGCCTCGGCCGGCCACTACCCCGCCGTGGACGTGCTGGAGAGCACGAGCCGGGTCCGCGACCAGATCGTGGACCGGGATGTGATCCGGGCAGCCAATCGCCTCACCGGTCTCCTGGCCGCCTACCGCGAGAAGCAGGATCTCATCGCCGTGGGCGCCTATGAGGAAGGGGGTGATCCGCTCCTGGACCGGGCCGTCCGCTTCCGCGCACCTCTGGAGGCGCTCCTGACCCAGGAGATGGACCAGAGTAGCGAACCGGATGAGGTCTTCCGACGCATCCTCGAGCTGGACCGGGCGGTCCTGGAGGACGGGTGATGAAGGACTTCAAGTTCAACCTGGAACCCATCCTGGAAGACCGGGAACGGCGAGAGAAGGAGAAGGCCCGAGACCTGGCCATCGCCCGTCGTGAGATGGAGGAGGCCAGCCTCCTGCGGGAAGCGCTGGAAACCCGCCTCCAGGACGAACGGGCCTATGCCAGCGGCGTCCATGGCACCGAGACGGCAGGGATGCTCCGCAACCGCCGCGTGGTGGTGGAACAGCTCCGGGAGATGGTCAGCCGGGCTCTCGCACGGGAGACCCAGGCGGCGACGGAGCTCTCCCGGGAGAAGGCGGCCTTCCGCCGAGCCCATCAGGACCGGGAGGCGCTGGAGCGGCTTCGCGACCGGAGAAAAGAGGAGTGGCAGACCCGGAGTCGCCGCCAAGAGCAGGCGACGCTGGACGAGTCGGCCCGCGTACGTCATCTGCGCAACGACGCCTTGCGCCAAGAAGAGCACGGAGGCCGGCCATGATCACTCCCCTTCCCTTCCTGTTGCCCGGTTCCTCGGGTGGAGCCGGGTCCGGTTCGTCCGTGGCCCCGGGGCTCGGCCCCATGGACCCCGGTGAATCCAGGGCCCGTCCCGTGGACGTGACCTCCCCGGAGGCCCTCCGGATGGGGCGCCCCCTCTCTCCGGAGCAGGACTTCCTGGCCCGCTTCCTCCTGGCCATGGAGAGCGCCGCCGCCGAGGGCGAGGTGGAGGGCTCCCGGGAGGGGTTCGGTCGAGGCTTCGCCGATAGCGACGGAGCGGATGGGGATGCCGCCGAGGGTGGCGGGGATGGGCTCCGTGCCCTGGCAGCGCTGGCCTTCCGCACCCTGGGCCGCCTCCCGGACGCGGCTCCGGCCGAAAAGGCCGCGGCTGACGAGGCCGGAGCGCCCGCCTTCGGCGCCCGGACACCGGGACCGGCTCTGGCCGCCGCCCTGGCAGACCCAGCTCGACCGAGTCGGAGCCTGGAGGGGGTGCACCCCGAGCTGATCCAGCGGATGGAGCGGGTGGTGGACCGGATGTGGAATGAGCACGGCCACCGGGTCGAGTTGGTGGAGGGCTACCGGACCCAGGCCCGCCAGGATCACCTCTACACCCAGGGCCGAAGCCGGCCCGGCCAGGTCGTGACCTGGACCCGGAACTCGGCTCACACCCGGGGCCATGCGGTGGATGTGAAGGTGAACGGGGGGTGGAGTGACCTCGAGGCCTTCAAGCGCCTCCAGGTCATCGCCAATGAGGAGGGCCTCCGGACCCTGGGGATGCGGGACGCGGGCCATATGGAGCTCCCCCGGGCCGTGGCAGCGGCGAACCCCTTCACCCCTGACATCCCGCCGGTGGCCCACACCGTCGCGACAGCAGCCGAAGGTGCGGAAGGGCGTGCGGATGAGCGTCAGCCCCGGGCTCCCCAGACCCCCCTTCCCCACCCGGCGGCGGTGGGATCGTCGCTGAACGGGGGGGGCATGGGCGGGGGCGACCTGAATCGACCCTGGGAGCGGGCGAATGGGGAGCGGGGCTTCGAGCGCGCCACGGAGCGGATGGCCGAGCGCGCCGCCGAACGGGTGGCCGAGCGGGCCGCGCCCCCCTCCCGCCCCGCCCAGGGGGCCGGATGGAGCTCGAACGGCGTGGCCCGGGTCGCTCGGGTCGCCCAGGTGGCGCAGGTGGCCCGGGTCGGAGGCGGAGTGCCGAACCAGGGAAGCCGCATGGCCGGAGCCGCCTCCGCGGCGGCCGGCAACGGAGCAGCCGGCGTGGACGGCTCCACTCCCACCGGGGCATTGGGCGCCGGAGCATCCGGGGCCACGGCCGGCACCGGCGGGACCCCAGCATCCGCATCACCTTCGCCCATCCCCCCGGCCCCACCCCCTGTGGAGGTCCAGCCCCCCACCCTGCCCACAGCGGCCCAGACCGCAGCCGCTCAGGGCGGAGCCGCCCAGAGTGAGGGCGAGGTGAGGGCAGGGTTGAATGGCAGCGCTGCCTTCTCCCAGGGCGGATCGGACAGCGAGCCCGACACCCGGGGTCGCGGAAACCCCGCCTCCACCCGGATCGAGCGGGAGGGGACCCGGAGCCGGGATGCCCAGGCCCAGGCCCAGGCCCGCGCCGAGGGCGAACCCTCGACGCTTCGCCCCGGCGCCTCGGCCGGCGAGACGGAACGGATCCAGGGAGAGCGGACCCGCGCCGGGAGCGCTGAGCGCTTCGAGCTTCCCCACCTGGCCACCGCCCAGACCGCCGATTCCCAGATCAGTCGGGTCGGTGGAGCGGGCGGCGCGGCAGGGCCCGACGGTCCCTCCACCGCCCAGCGGGTTGAGCAGATCCGGGCGCTCCAGGACTCGTCCCGTCCCCCCGGGCTCCTCCGGATGGATCTGACGAATGTGGACGGCAACGGGACCGACCTGCGCCTGGCCATGCAGGGCCGGGGCGTCTCGGCCCAGATCGATGTGGCCGACGCCGTCCGGGCCCGCTTCCTCCAGTCGCGCATCGGTGAACTCCGGAGCGCCCTGGAGCGTCGCGGCCTCGAGCCCGAAGCGCTCATGGCCCGCATGACCACCGCCGGCACGGACCAGGGACCGGTCCGGGAGGCCACCCGATCCGAATCGGGTCACCTCCACAACGGCGACGAGAAGGACCGGCAGGCCGAGGACGAATCGGCTGCCGACCCGAACCAGGACTACTCCGAGAATTCGGCCAGGAGGAACGATGATCAGTGAGATCGGCGGCAGCTTCATGTCCAACGGGGCCGCCCCGGCCGCTCCGTCCAACCCCGGAGGTGACCTGGGCAAGGAGGAGTTCCTTCAGCTCCTTGTGGCCCAGCTCCGGAACCAGGACCCCATCAATCCCCTCCAGGCCGAGGAGTTCGCGGCGCAGCTCGCCCAGTTCTCCCAGGTGGAGCAGCTCATCAACCTGAACGAGCTCGGGGTCGAACAGCTTGCGGCCTCCCAGCGCCTGGCCGAGGCCCAGCATCGAGCCACGGCGCTCGGGGCGGTGGGACAGGAGGTATTCGCAGCCGGCGACGGCCTGGTCATCCCGGAGCACGGCGAGGTGGAGATCAGCTTCGCAGTGGAGCAGCCGGGAGGACCGGCGCTCCTCCGGATCCTCAGCCCTGGTGGCGCCGAGGTGGCCCGGATGGAGATGGGCTTCATGCCCGGTGGTCGCCACGACATCCGCATCGATGGCATGGTGGCGGATCTGGAGCCGGGGAACTACCGCTTCGAGGTAGAGGTGGTGGGCAGCGACGGCAGTGAAGTGGAGGTCACGACCTTTACCCGGGCCCGGGTGGAAGGCGTACGGTTCAGCTCTTCGGGCCCCGTCCTGGTGGCAGCCGGGATCGAGATCCCCCTGGGCTCGGTGATCGAGCTCAGGGAAATCATCCTCCCGCAGGCGGATGCAGGGGAGGACGCCGACACGGACGACGGTGAATCCGACACCATTCACGAGACTTCGGACGGCTAGTCCGATCCGCGCACAACCAAAGGAGAATCAGCCATGATGCGCTCGATCTTCTCCGGGGTCTCCGGGCTCCGGAATCACCAGACCCGGATGGACGTCATCGGGAACAACATCGCAAACGTGAACACGGTGGGCTTCAAGTCCAGCCGCGTCACCTTCAAGGAGGGCTTCGCCCAGATCCTGCAAGGCGCCAGCCGGCCTCCCGGCGATACGGCGGAGGTGAGCGGCGGTACGAATCCGGTGCAGGTGGGGCTGGGGATGAACATCGGCTCCATCGACCTCCTCTTCACCCAGGGCTCCCTGGAATCCACCGGGGTGAACACGGACCTGGCCATCCAGGGTGAATCCTTCTTCATCGTGGCCGATGGGGCTCAGAGATACTTCACACGGGCCGGAAACTTCCAGCTCGACGCCGATGGCCGTATGGTGGCCGCCACCAACGGCGCGGTGGTGCAGGGCCGGCTGACGGACGACACGGGGGAGCTCACGGACCAGATCCAGGACATCGTCCTCCCCTTCGGCCAGAAGTCACCGGCCCGGGCCACGACCCAGGTAACCTTTTCCGGAAACCTGAATGCCGAGGCCCCTGGAGGGGCTACCCGGGAGACCACCATCACCGTGTATGACAGGATGGGCGTGGCCCACGATGTCCGATTCCGGTTCGAGCGGTCTGAGACTGCGGACCGGACATGGAACCTCGAGATCTTCGTCCCCAGCGCAGAAGGACAGGATCCCGACAATCCAACCCCCATCGTTACGGGGGGAGCGCTGGTATTCGACAACGAAGGACGGCTTGAGAGCTTCACACCTGAGGATTTCTCATTCAGCCCCGACTCCGGGGCCGACGACGTGGACATCGAACTCAACTTCGGAACCATCGGAGGCCTCCGCGGCATCACCCAGTTCGCCGGCCCCTCCACCGCCGTGGTGCGGGAGCAGGACGGGTACATGCAGGGTGACCTGGAGCGGTTCTCCATCGACACCACGGGAACCATCTTCGGCGCCTTCACCAACGGGGTGACCCTCATGCTGGGACAGGTGGCGCTGGCCGACTTCAACAACCCGGCCGGTCTGATCCGGGTCGGTGACAACCAGTACGCCGTCTCGCCCAACTCGGGGCAGGCCGTCATCGGCTTTGCCGGTGAGGGGAGTCAGTCCACCATCACCGCCGGCGCCCTCGAGATGTCCAACGTGGACCTGGCCCAGGAGTTCACGAACCTCATCACCACCCAGCGGGGCTTCCAGTCCAACGCACGGGTGATCAGTACCTCCGATGAGATGCTCCAGGAGGTGGTGACCCTGAAGCGGTGATGACCCAGCTCTCCTGAGCTCGGCACCATGAACTCGCTCCTCTGACCCCGGGACCTCCGGCGGGGGCGTCGCCCTGACGCCCCCGCCGCCCCGGACGAAATGCCCGGGCCACTCGCCCGGAAGAACC
>SL_5KL_010_SEDDRAFT_10002169_pt1 | contig 11170 bp, 9 predicted proteins | sample SodLakKL_010_SED_FD_9118 | JGI IMG/M metagenome (IMG submission 9118)
CCGTCGTCCTCGGCTCCACGGCGGACGGCGTCGCGGTGTTTCCGGGCGATCGGGTCGAGTTCGTCGGTCGGTGTCGTTGACGCCGTCGAGGTCGATTCCGTTTCTGCGACGAGTCGGTCCATGCGGTTGAGGACACGGTCCGGGTCCGTCTCCGGTTCGACGACGAGTGCGTCGTCATCTGCGCGGACCTCGACCTCGGTGCCGGCTTCGAGTTCGAGCCGCTCTCGGAGCGCTTTGGGGAGAACGATCCGGCCTTTCGAGTCGGCTGTCGGCATGTTCCCACGTAGAGTGGAAATAGATATAAATCCGGTGTCGATGGCGGTCCACGTGCTGCGGAACACGGGAGTGAGATCTGCGCCGTCGCGCTCGCTTGCGATTGGGAACCGACGGTCTGACCAGCAGGTGTTACTCGTAAAGAACTAGGTTGCGTCGGTGTCCGCCTCGTAGTTTGTCGAGGTCCACTTGGAGTACTAACCCGACACATAGACAATGGGTGTCTTCGACGTGCCACCTGAACTCGTAGAATTATTATTTGTAATAAAATATATGATTTATTCTAACACAACGAGTTGAGAAAAGGTTGCGGAAGTGACTATAGTCCTTATTCAGCAATAACAGTCAGCGTCCCGCCAATATCATTGTCGGTGAAGAAGTCATCAACGGAGAATGTGAGAACAGCATATACAGATTCTCCCGCGTCGACATTATCGATCGTGACTTGTGCTTGGTAGTTACTGCTGTCATCTGTGTCTCCAATAGCGTTTCCGTCTGAATCAACGAGTACTAATCCGACATTACTGGGACTGCTGCTCCGGGATGGGTTATCGCCCTCAAATTGAACAGTTATATTTTGTTCCTGTGTGCTTTGATTCCGTACGCTGAATGCGTGGTCGTCCTCATAAGCGCCATTCTCCTGAGTCACCAGAAGGCGATCGAACCAGTATGGTGGTTTCTGTATGCTTTCTGGAGGGGTTCCGATCTGGTACGTGGAATCTGGATTTACGCCAGTATCCATACTGTCATAACCATTACTCAAATCGATTACGAGTGCATCCGCATCGCCTGTAAATGACCCGTTCGAGTTCCCTTGTGATTCTGTAGTCACAACGTCGCCTGTTTCTGGTCCTGGCTCTAATCCAACTAAGCTGGCTGAGTCATCGGTGATTTCAACATTAACTGCCCGCTCAACCTCGGCTGCACTGAACGCACCCGTCCCCACTGCAGCCGCGCTACCCGTTGCCAATGCCCCTGCGCCGATGATGAACTTGCGTCGTTCCATGGTTGGTTGACCTCGATTACCGCATGCGACCCGCATCCGGGAGCACGGGACATCCCGCGTCACCCTGGGTCGCTCTACTACACCCATGGGGCCTACCCCACATCGTTATGAATCAGCAGAAGATCTTCCGGCAGTGGCTGAACGGATTTCTGGCCACGCCTGTAGCGTTCTGGGGTAGTCTGAAACCTTTCTGGCTCACCCTGAAGCAAGCTCAGATGGCGGCATCAAGTGGCGTAGCTCGTCTCAGCGTGCACGTATCGCGCTACGAGCTGGACTGCCCATCATGCGCGCGAGAGGGTCACTCCGCGACGATCAGGATCGTCCCGTCGAGGTCGACCTCGCCGCGTCCGCGCGTGTCGATCACGAACGTGAGGTCCCACGAGTCCCCGGGACCGATGCGCGGGCCCTTCGTCACGTCGGCGTCGGTCTGCTGGAGGTTCCCGCCGACGATGCTTCCGGAGCGTTCCTCGTCGATCGTCACGTCCAGCGGGCCGTCGCTACCGTAGCTGCTTCCCCAGATAGGGTCCTCGTTCGGCGTCCCGAAGTCGTTGTTCACGTAGACGTACACCGGGCGCGTTCCGTCGTTCGTCACAGTGACGAGGTCTTCGAAGGTGACCGTCGCGTCGCGATTGACGTCCTCGAAGGAGAGTTCGAGGGTCCCATCGACGACCTCGGCGTACACGCGCTCCTCGCCGTCGTACTCGGGGTTCGGTGTGAGTCCAAGCGCCGCGCTCGCGTCGTCGTCCGCGGTTTCGATCGCGACGCTCCGTTCTGCACGCGTCGAGGAGAACGCTCCCGTCCCCGTCGCCGCCGCCGCAGTCGTCGTCAGTGCGCCCAGACCGATCAGGTAGGTTCGTCGATTCATGATGTGATTCGCCACCGCGCCGCCCGCGGCGCTCAATTTCCCGGAGGTGGGGTACCGATATCGACATGTGCAGCCTGAACTCCTCCCCGGTCATCCTGAAGCGGCGGTATGGACGTCCTACCTGCTTACGAGCCGGAATATAACTAGCAGTGGCACACCCACAAAGTATCGTCACGATTCTGTCGTGCGGTTCCAAATCACACACCGCTGAACCGGCACTAGGCGGTTAGACGAACGCCGGCCCCGCCACCGATTCGTCCTCCGCCTCCCGCCAGGAGTGTTCGGCCTCCCAGCCCAACAGCCGCGCTGCCTTCGAGCAGTCGAACGCGGACTCATCGCCCGACAGATCACACGCCGCCGGCAACTCGCCATGGACCGCCTCGATCGTCGCGGCCGTGTCGCGATCGAGGAAGTTCTCCGCCGCGACGATCAGCGCCGCCTCGTGGCCGTCGACGTCGACCTCGATCGCCGCCGTCAGCGCCGAGACGAGGTCCCGCACGTCGATGTAGGACCACAGGTTGCCGCTCAACTCGGCCGTCTCGGGATCGAACCCCTCGCGCGCTGCCCGGGTTCGATACTCCCCGGGGTAGTTCACCCACGACGGCCGGATCGAGACGACCTCGACGCCGTAGCGCCGCGCGACTCCCTTGGCTACCTCCTCGCCGATGACCTTCGAGAGCGCGTAAGGGTCCTCGGGCCGCATCGGTGTCTCCTCGTCGACCGGCAGGCCCTCCGGCAGCCAGTCGTCCTCGGAGAAGACCATCCCGTAGGCGCTCTCGCTGGAGGTCCACGCGATCCGCGCGCCCGTCGCGCCCGCGGCGTCAAGGACGTTGTACGTGCTCACCGTGTTGTTCTCGAAGACCCGCGAGCCAGCGTGGTCCTCGGGGTCGGGGATGGCCGCGAGGTGGAGCACGGCATCCGGGTCCGCGGCCTCGATCAGCTGTTTCGTCTCGCCGTAGTCGGTCAGATCTGCGGCCTTAAAATCGACGTTCTCGCGGGTCCCTCGGGGCGTTCGGAGGTCGACGCCGACGACGTCGTGACCCTCGCGAGCGAGGTGTTCGACCGTCCAGCTGCCGACGCCGCCGCAGGCTCCCGTAACGAGGATGGTGGACATCTACAGATATAAAAACGGGAACGGGACCTAACTCCGGCGATCACCGGCTATGGATCTACTGTGGTAGATCGAGTGCAGCGATACAACTCTTGTTCAACCGGTCTAGTCCGAGTCTCATGCTCAGAGTGACAAGAAACTAATTGTTTCCTCTGGTGTCGCCTTTTTTGGGCTCGGGCCAATCCTCGGGGAAAGCGATATCGCCTTCGTCGTGGTTTGGGTTGAAATAGACGAGGTTACGATCTACAAAGTAGACGGCAAGCAGTTTATTGCTGGGATCGAAGTCATCTGAGTCGTCCGGCTTCGCGTTTTTAAATTGCTTGTGCTCAGTTGTATTCCACTGAATCGGCTCTTCGGAACTCGGCTCGACCCGTGTATCGGCCTCTTCACCGGTCGGTTTCCCATAGAGCGCGAGTACTTCAACAGTGATGCCATCCGGTTCAAGGAATACATTTCCGTTCCCAGTAAACTCCGGCACTTCCGGGTCTTTTCTTTCAAACGCAATAGTAAATCGACGTGTCTCCGTATCACCGAATACCTCCGCTCTCACCCCCGTTCCTTCAACAGCAACCGTCACTGCGACCTCGACTTCCTCTCCAGGGGGGAGATCAGGTTCCGTAGTTATTGAGAACGAGTCACCTGGGTCCAGCTTGGTATCGCCGTTATCGGGGAGGGTTATTTCGTTTAAATACTCACTTCCCTCATCGATAGTCGCGTTGACAACGGTGACCTCCTGTGCAAACTGGTTCTTAACGGTCACCAACGTCACCTGATCGTTTTCAAGATCGTCCGGTAATTCCCGATCTTCGGATTCATAACCGACAAATGCGCGATCGTCATCGACGACGCTCACGTTCACCCCACGCTGCATTTCGGCGCTGGAGAACGCGCCGGTACCGACGCTCAGGGCCCCAGCACTGGAGCCGCCGAGCATGAGGATGAAATGTCGTCGTTTCATGGATATGTGAGAGCCGTTGGAGGGTCTCTATCAGTTCCCTCGTGCCCCATCGGGGTAGTTATACACTGGTTGAAGCGCCGGTAGGGAGTGCCTGAATCCACCGCTGACCTCGACGCCGTCTCCGGATTGGATCGCTCGATGCACGTGATCGTGGTGAACGAGACCGACCCACCGGAAGCGCCGACATCGCGTTCGCTCGACATCGTGAACGGACGCGGGCTCACGGAGATCACCGCAGTTCCGGCGGCTTCTCGTGGTGCCCGACCTTCATTTCCGTGGTGTAGTACTTGTGTGCGAGCGCTGAGAAGAGGAACGCGACGACGACCGCCAGCGTCCACGCCATGTCGGGGAGGAGGACGAACGGCCACGCCCCGAACCAGACGGCCGCCACCAACGCGGCCGCGACCCCCGACAGCCCGAGATAGTACTCGCTCCACGGGATCTCCTTGCCCTCGACGACGTCGAGATACAGGTCGACGTTCTCCAATGCGGCGGTCGGCTCGATAACGCCGCGACTCTTGTTGAACCGGATCACCCCCGCGCGATCCATCTTCGGCAGGTGCGACTGCTGGAGCGCCGTATAAACCCGCTTGCGCTCGTTGCCCGTGATCTGTGCCCGTTCGACCCCGTTTTCCCACGCGGCGATCTGTTCAGCCATCTCCCCGATGGGTATCGATTCCTCCTCCCGTTTCAACAGGTGTACCGCGAACCGCCGTCGTTGGTTCGCGAGCACCTCGAACAACTCGTCCTCCGAGACGTCCTGGGGCGACTCGGAGGGCCCGGCCGTTTGTGTCGCCGACGCCATGTCTTGTCATACATATATGAACCATCCAACATAAATCCCTGTGACAACCGATCTGAAACGAGTTGATGACTGTTCATTCAGCCGTATGTCGCACGTTCGCGTTCAAGTGTCGTAATACCGGACCAAAAGCCGCATAACCCGACTTCAGGGTACCCTCACCGACTTAAATACGTGGTATGTTTCAGTAACTATTCGATGCGAAGATCCGAGGTATGTCACCGTAGTGTGACTTTCAGGCGCTGCCTGAAACGGGTACTCGACCGTTCTGGGGGTGCCTGAATTCATACTAGGTTCACCGAAAGTAGGCTCACGCGGCCGTTTTACACCGAACCGGGCCCGACAGCGCGGTTGGCGCTGTTTTGAATCCTCCATCACGCAGGATCGTCGACAGACGGACCATCCCGATCGCTGAGGTACAGTATCGGGCACGACCGCTGATCGATGGGGTCACAACCCACCGGTGGAACCCGGCGGTCGACGTCGGTCGTGTAGGCCCTGTGAGAGCCCAAGGAAGCGTATATCGTCGTTTTGGGTGACAATGCGGTCGTTTCAGGGTGAGTATGCGGTCGCTTCAGGGTGACAATGCGGTCGCTTCAGGGGATGTATGTGGTCCTTCAGGGAACCCATAACTATGCCCCATACGTTTGTACCCGGATCCAGCGACAGCTCATGACTTCTCCCCTTCGCCGCGCGCTTTCGATCGTCCTACTCTGTGCCGTCGTCGTCTCACTCGGCGTCGCAACCGGGGCGACGGTCCTCTCGGGACCGGCCGATACGCTCGCGGACGACCGCGTTGCGATCCAACCGGTCGAGGACACCCCATATGCCTTCCTCGATGATGACGACGAGCTCGTCATCGACGTGACGGGTGCGGCATTCGACGACGCCGAGGGAGTAAACACCAACGCGGTCACCGGGTTCAGCGAGGTCTTCGAGATCACCTACACCGCCGACGAGTTCGCCGAGGTCTGGATCGAAACCGAGAACGACTCGGCGGTCACGTTCACCGCAAACGGCGACTCGTTCGAGACCGAGTCGAACAACGTGACGCTCGGCCCGAACGAGACGGTCGCCGTCGGGTTCTCCATCGACACCCGCGACGCGACTGCGCTCCCCGCGGATATCCACGAGGAGGACTTCTCGGTACACGCGAACGTGAAAGAGCCCGAAGCGGATGCGGATTCGGAGTCGGATGACGCAGGGGCTGACGACGTGGGAGGCTCGGACGATTCCGACGATGGGTCGAGCACGACCGTCGAAGGAACCGGCGACGAGCGTTCCGTAAGCGTCGCCAATCTCGACGGCGGAGAGACGGCCGTCGTCGACCTCGGCGGGATGGAACTCGACGGCGCGAACGTCAGTCTCGACCGGTTAGACCTCACAAGTTCGGGCGGCGGAAGCTACGAACTCGATATCCACGGCACCCCGGAGCCGATCGACGGGGCCGGCGCGCTTGAGACGGCCGACGGGGCCAAGCCACACGCCTACCTCGCGCTGGACTACGAGTTCGACCCGACGGCCGTCGAGGAGTTGACCCTTGGCGTAAGCGCCGATTACGCATACCTCGATGAGCGTGAGGTCGACGCGAACGACCTCGTCGTCTTCCGGCTCACCGATGATGGGGAATGGGACGCGCTCGACGGCGACCTCATCGAACCGGCCGACGCGGGCGAACGGGACCTCCCCGATGACCGCGCACATCTCGAAGCGACCGCGGAAGGTCTGTCGGTCTTCGCCGTCGCCAGCCACGTACCGGTGGCATCGGTCACCGACGCGACGGTCGAGGACACGACCATCGACGTCGAGCAGGAGACGGCGGTCACCGCGACCGTCGAGAACAACGGTGGTGCGGCCGGGAACGATACCCTCGCGCTCGAAGCCAACGGGACCGTGATCGACACGACCGCCGTCACCCTCTCGACGGACGAGCCGACCGAAGTGCGCCTGCCGGTCGCCTTCGATGAACCCGGCGTGTACGACCTCAGCGTGAACGGAACCGCAGCGGGGACGGTTACCGTCGAGGAGCCGCCCGTGGACGGGGAAGCAAGCCTTCCAGAGGTCGATCTGGATCTCGGCGACGGTGAAGACCCGGCCGAGGCGGCAGCCCCCGATGAGCCGGTCGAGGAGCCAGCTGGGTTCGGAGTGGCGGAGTTCGGTGGGCTCTCGGCGTTGTTGCTGGTGATCGTTTTCCTCCTCGTCCTCGTGAGACGGGCGCCCACGGGCGAGCGCTGAGGTGAGTGAACCACATGGGCGGGGCCGCACGTTCTCTCGGACGATATCGACGGCGACAGGGCTTTGTATCGGTCAGCCATCGGTGCGGTCGTTGATGGACGCCGAGAAGAGGGCCGCGGACCGCGGCGATCACCTCGACGGTGTCGAGCCCACCGACCGGGAGGTCGGGGTCGACCACGATACCGGCACACCTGCAGCCTCGCGTCCGCGGAACCCGGCGTTTCTAACGGCGCTTCGCGATGGCAGCCAGCCGCTTGATCTCGTACTGCTCTCGGTCGTACCGGTCGTACTCGTCGCCGTCTTTCAGCTCCCCGAGGAGGCCCGTCGGTCCTTGGCGTTCCTCTACACCGACCCAACGATAGTGACGGCGTTCACCTCCCATTACGTCCACCTCAGCGCCGACCACCTCCTCGGCAACCTCCTGAGCTACGTGCTGTTGGCGGGGTTCGGCTACATCGTCGCGGCCGTCTCGGGCTACAGAGTGTTCTTTTTCGTCGCGCTTGCGACGTTCTGTCTCGCATTTCCTTGGGCGCTCTCGGCGCTCAACTTGGCCGTGCCCCGCCACGCGCTGGCGTTCGGGTTCTCGGGGGTAAACATGGCCATCTTTGGGATGTTGCCGCTGCTGCTCGCCGTCATGGCTCGGGAACGACTCTTCACGGGGGGCTCACTTCGACCCCTCCCGGCGGTCTTTTTCGTGCTGATCGGCTGGATGGCCTTTCTCGCGTTTCCCCCGTCGCTAGAGGGGTTCGGCATCGCCGGCTTGGCGGTCTCCATCGCGGCCGGGGTCATCGCGGTGGTGTACCTGCTCAGTTCCACCCCCCAGAACCGATCCTTTCGGTCGTGGGGCCGGGAGATCATCGCCGCACGCGGGTATGGGGACTGTTTCGTCGTCGGTGTCGTCTTCCTCATCGGCTACCCGATCATCGGGTTTCCCGCGGAGCCGACCGGCGACGGGGGAATCGTGAACCTCTACGTCCACCTGCTCGGCTTCTGTTTGGCGTTCATCGTCTCATACGCCGCGGTCTCGACCGGACTGTTCGATGAGTGACAGGAGCGTCGAACTTATTACCGGGGCCCGATTTGTAGGTGCAGAGGTCAGCCAGCCGTCAGAAAATGTCCGCTCGACGATACATCTCCCTCTCGCTGCAGGCTCTCGCGGTCACGCTCGTGGTCGCGCTCGTGCTTGGCCAGTTCCTCGGGCAGCCTATCCTGTTGAGTTTCGTCGAGACGGGGAGTATGCAGCCGACGATGGATCCGGGGGATGGCTTCATTGCGATCCCCGCACCGCTGGCCGGAGCCGTCGGACCGGGTGACATCGTCACGTTCGACGCACAGGAGATAGAAGGCGGCGGGCTCACCACCCATCGAGTGACGGAGGAGACCGAGCAGGGATACGTCACACAGGGTGATAACAACCCGTTCACCGATCAGGACGGCGGCGAACCGATCGTCCAGGACGCCGACATTGTCGCGGTCGCCGCGACCTTCGGCGGCGACGTGATCGTGATCCCCCACCTCGGGACCGGCGCGATGGCCTTCCAGTCGGGGCTCGACTCCCTACAGACGTGGCTCGCGATAACCCTCGGTGCCCCGTCGCTGCAGGGCACACAGGGGTTGGCTTATCTCCTGTTCGGGCTCTCGGTGATCGCGTATGCCGTCGACTGGTATCTGACGGGCTCGAACCGGCGCAACGCCGAGCGGGACACCTCACGCGAGGATGGAACGTCGGTCATGTTCGTGCTCGTCATTTTGGCGCTCGTGCTGATGGCGACGGCGACCGCGGCGATGGTCGTCCCCGCCGGAACCGAGGAGTACGGGATCGTGAGTGCGGATTTCGAGTCGGACAACCCGACAGTGATCGAACGGGGGACGAGCGAAGAGATCGAGTACTTCGTCCCGAACGCGGGCCTCGTTCCGGTGCAGACCTACGTCACGCCGGCCAGTCAGGGCGTTTCCGTCGACTCCGAACGGGTCGATCTCGGACCACGGGACGAAACGACCGTCAACGTGACCCTCGAAGCGCCGCCGGAGACCGGGTATTATCGGCTGTTCGTGCAGGAACATCGCTATCTCGCCGTGCTTCCCGCCGGCGTCATCGACGAGCTGTATGGGTTCCATCCGTGGGCTCCGATCGTCGCGATCAACGGGCTACTCGGGGGCGGGATCATCCTCCTCGGGTTGGCGCTGGTCGGCGGGGAGCCGGGACGGATGCGCTCGCGGGCCACCCGTGAGCGACCACGCTCGCTCCGAGGATACCTCCGGAGGCTCTATCGGTGAGATGGGATACAGTCATGTAAGACGAGTGGATAGAGGGGGACGACACGCGGCGCGGTCGACGGGGCGAACGGGCAGGGATGTCCCAGCGGACGACTGCGAGTAAACGGGCGACAGACGAGACGGGACCAATCGACACGATGGATTCAGAAACAAACGACTCACGGCTTCGAACTCGGGCGATGTTGAGCACGCGATATACGGCGATCCTCGTCGTCTGCCTCCTGTTCGTGGCGGCCGGTGCCGGCGTGGTCTATGCGACCCACATCGATCCGGGCACCGAGACGGAGACACAACCGATCTCGTCGTACACGATAGAGACCGAATACGAACACGAAGCCGAGGTGACCGAACCGAACACGGTGTTCGCGACCGGCACGGTGCTCGCCGATCGGGAGACGTATTTCACGCGGATCGCCCCCGAACTCGACGTCGACGTGGTGACGAGGTATGATGCACAGCGCGCGTCGGACGTTACGGTCGACACCGAGTCGACGCTCATCCTCCGGAACAGCGACGGCGGCGTCGTCTACTGGGAGGAAACCGAGGACCTTATCGAGGAGACGACGACCGATCTCGGGGACGACGACGAGGCTCGCGTCTCGTTCGTGGTAAACAGCACGGCGATAGACGAGGAGGTGCAGGCGATAGACAACGAGCTCGGCGCTTCCCCGGGGACGACGGAGACCTTCGTCGAGACGACCGTGAGCCTTGAGGGAACGCTCAACGACGAGGACGTCGTTTACAGCACGTCCATCGAGTTGGACATCGATCATGGTGGCGACACCTACATCGTTGACGACCCCGGAACGAGCACCGAGACGGCAGAACAGACCGAGACGGTCGAGGTGGAACGAACGTATGGCCCCCTTCGAACGATCGGCGGGCCACTCCTCCTGCTCGTCGGGCTCGCCGGCGCGGGCGGGCTCGTGTATGCGCGCCGTGAGGGGGAGCTCGGGTTAACGGAAGCCGAGCACGCATACCTCGAATACCGCGATGATCGCTCGGAGTTCGCCGAGTGGATCACCCGGATCCGCCTCCCTCCGTCGGTACATGATCGGCCGGAGGCGACCGCCGAAAGCCTCACCGACTTGGTCGATTTCGCCATCGACAACGACCTCGGGGTGACACAGGATCCGACGACGGACGCGTACTACGTCGTCGCGGACGAGTATCTCTACGCGTACTATCCGCCGAGTCTGGAGGCCGAAACGACGGCCGCCGCCGGGACGAACGGTGACGGGGTCGATGAGGCGGCCGGCGGCGAGGAAGCTACCGACGGCGAGGAAGCTACCGACGGCGATGGGGCCCTCTCCGGACTTCGTGACCTGCTCGGCGACGAGACGAACGACGACGGATCAACCGACGAGGGAACTGAAGACACGCGGAGCGATCCGGAGACGGACACGGGTGATGATGCGGACGACAACGCGACGAATGGAAGTTGATAAGGACGCAAGCGTGCGGCAGGCCTGCATGACTCCGCTTCGATCGATTCGGACGATCAGTTCAGCTCCCACGCTGAAGGGATCGGCGGCGTATGGATTTGAGTTATCAGGAACGAGTATTGGAACGGGAACCGTTATGTTCGGACGGGTAGAAAAACGGTAAATGAACAACACACCCGACCGGATTGGGGCGGCTAG
>SL_5KL_010_SEDDRAFT_10002170_pt1 | contig 11162 bp, 8 predicted proteins | sample SodLakKL_010_SED_FD_9118 | JGI IMG/M metagenome (IMG submission 9118)
CTCAGACAGTCTCCTCTCATCGAGCCTCCTCTCCGGATGGTACCGCGATCTACTCACACCTCATTTCACCTGATCCTGCTCCAAGGCAGGACTGCATATCCTTTCCAAGCTTTCCAACAGCGTCTGCCCGGCACCGCTGGCAGTGCTTCATCTGCTTCACGTACGGTGCACAGCGATCATGCATCGCCCTCTTCTCTGCAGGGGTTGGTGGTGTGATCCCGGCAAACTTATATTGCGGGATGAGCGGGATGATATTGAAATTATAGACACCCATCTCCCCGACGGTCCTGGCAATCTCGGGGATATGATCGTCATTAATGCCCGGGATATAAACGGTATTGATCTTAATGATCATCTTCCGTTCAACAGCCATTTTGATCCCCTTCAGTTGTTGTTCAAGGAGAATCTTTGCTCCTTCCACCCCGGTATACCGCTTCCCCTTGTAGGTAATGTGCGAATAGATCTTTGCACCGATCTCGGGATCGATGGCATTCAGCGTGACTGTCAAATTGTAGACATCATACTTGACCAGTTCGTCGATGACATCGGGAAGGGTAAGACCGTTTGTACTGACACAGAGGATCAGATGGGGAAAGTGCTCATGGATGAGCCGCATCGTTTCCAGGGTCTCCGGGTTTGCAAGGGGTTCGCCTGGCCCGGCGATTCCGATCACCTTTACATACGGGAATTTCTCCATGACCTCCTTCACACGTTCAAGCCCCTGTTCAGGGCTTAAAATCTCACTTGCCACGCCAGGGCGGGATTCATTGACGCAATCGAAATCCCTGACACAATAATTGCACTGGATGTTGCATTTCGGTGCGACTGCGAGATGGGCCCTTCCGAAGGCATGGCATGCCTTCTCTGAAAAACATGGGTGATCTCTGATCCGTCGCAGTGTATCAGGATCATACGTGACCTCTTCCCCCTGAACTGTTGCTTTCTGATAACCCTCATCCGTCATATGATCAAGATAATGGAAGAGGACCCTATAAATACTGTTCTTCCTGCACATGCCATGACGCCTGTTGCGTAGCAGCGGTATGCATGCGCTACATACCATGCCAGATCATTCATGCGATGACGTCATATTTTTATTCCTGTGAGGTTATTCACATACTATGAAGAAATGGGTTATTGTCCTCTTTGCATTCTGCATGCTGGTGTCCTTTCTCTCTGGATGCACCTCAACGCCTGATGTGCCACCGGAGACTCCTGCTCCGACTCCAAAGCCTTATGTCCCCCCACCGGTTGAATCACCTGTGATTGTCATCCCGCCAGAGCTATCCGGGATACCAATCACACTTGGTGCAATCCCTCTCATCACAGAGAATGCTCTGCTCATGAATTTGGAGCTTGATGCCCGGTCAAAACGTGCTTTGCTTCCACAGGATGGATATTCGCTGATTATTGTCTTCTTTGCATACAATATTGATCAGATGCCACCAGGGTTCTCTCCTGCAAGCGCAGAAGAAGTTCGCTCTGCAGATATCCCGTACAAAACCCGTCAGTTCCGGCTCTATCTTGAGAATGTCCTCAATCATAAGGAACAGGTGCCTGAACGCGGATCGCCTGCCAGAATCTTCAATCCGGATGAGCCGTATGTCTACGGTGTTGTCATTGAAACGCGCCAGTGGTGATTTAATATGATCAGAATTCCGTTTATATTTCTTGTATTCTCCCTTTTGATTCTGCCTGCAGCAGGAGCCGTTTCCTTTTCCGATCATACGGAACTCCATAGTGCTCTTGGTGATACGGTAACCCTGACAGGCACCGCAAACCACACAACCGTGGTGTACCTGTTTATGACGGGGCCCCGAATCAATCCAAATGGTGTCTCTCTCACTGATATTCATGCCCTCGCAGAGCAGGGAAGAATGATCAGGGTCCCGGTTTCTCCGGATGGGGATTGGGAGTATATCTGGTATACCGGGGGAATCTCGGGTAGGGCAGCGATGGTCGCCGGGACGTATCAGATCTATGCGTCTGACACCCCTCTTCGCGCGTATGCACTGAGAGAATGTGCTGCATGCGGATACGACATTAGGGAGGTTACCTTCTCCATACCCCCGACTCCAACCCCTCCTGTAATGAAAACCGGGACACTCGATATTCGAGCGCCGGTTGGTCTCACAATTTTTATCGACGGAACTCCGCAAGGAACGACACCTGCTGTTCTTTCAGGTATTTCCGAAGGGAAGCGGATTATGGAACTCCGATCTGATTCATATTATTCATGGTCAGAGGAGGTGGAGGTTTCTGAAGGGATCCTTGTGGTTCATCCTGATCCTATCGCCTTTCCAAGGACCGGGTCAATCTCGGTTTCATCCTCACCAACTGGTGTACTGGTATACCTTAATGGAGCATACACAGGAAAAGTTACTCCAGCCATAGTTTCAGGTGTTTCCACTGGACGTCAGATCATTGATCTCAAGCCCGAAGGCTATCATCCCTGGTCACGGATGATCACTGTGTATCCTGGCAAGACAGAGGTTCTTTCGGCCGATCTCGTCCAGCGTGGTGTTCCTGCCACCCCAACTCCTGATCCAGTACCACCCGTTCCGGAGCCCGGATCGCTCTTTATCCAATCTGTACCTGCTGGAGCATATATTGTGATTAATGACCGTTTTTATGGTGAAACACCACTATTCATCGATTCCCTGGCCGATGGTCCGCATCAGGTTACGTTATCAAAGGCTGGTTACCACTCATGGAGCGGCACTGTCGTAGTCACCGCGGGAGAAACGACAAATATTGTGCAGTCACTTTACCCTCTCCCCTCGCCCACCCCGTCACCCTCCCCTCTCTTTCCTGTATTTGTGGCTACCCTGTTCGCTCTCGTCGCAGTCCGGAGATGGTAACACAATTTTTTTATGCACATGAGACTGATTCCTGTGGTATATTGGTATAGATCAGGTTGTGAGATCGCTATCCGATGTGCCGACCTTCTGAACGGGTGAATACGCCCGTGTTCCTGGTATGCTCATTTCCTGGTGCGGTGTTGCTCGTAGGTTTCTCAATGATCCTCGCCGGGCGAAACCACCCCTTCAATGAAGGGGTACTTCCCTCCTTATCAAAACAGGCAGCGAGCATCCCTGCTCCAGTCGTGGACGCAGCCTCCTGATCACAAGACCCTTCTTCTCAAAAGACAACCATTATTATAAGAGAGGATAGCGATGGATTTCTTTGGAAGTATTCTTGGCAAAAGTATTACCGCTGCTCCATTCATTCAGAAGGCCGAGGGGTTTTTTGAAAAGGGAAAGGTCGAAGATGCAGTGAAGCAGTGCAGGCGGGCTGTTGAGATAGAGCCGAAGAACAGCAATGCCTGGTATCTCCTTGGCATGGGTGAAAAAATCCTTGGCAATTATTCTGATGCTCTAATCGCATTCTCAAAAGTATCTGAAATAACTCCGGACGACCCGGCTGTCTGGATAGCAATGGCCGGTGCTCAGTCGCACCTTGGCAGGTTTGGGGATGCCGTGCAGGCTCTTGGGCGTCTGCCTGAATCAGATGCATCAAGGCGGGATGTCCTTCTGAGAAAAGCCGAGTGGCTCGAGGCGCTTGGCCGGTATGAGGAGAGTGAATCGGCTCTCTCACAAATCCTCTCTGACACTCCGCAGGATGGATCTATCCTCGCCTGGCGTGTCAATCTCCTGATGCGAATGGGGAAATATGAAGAAGCAATCCCATTACTTGAATCTGCGCTTGCGATTGGATATGAGCCTGCACGGATGCACGCACTGAAGGGTCGTGCGCTGGAACGTATCGGCGATCTGGCAGGTGCCCTTGCCGCATATCGCGCATCACATGAGATAGAATCAGAAGATCCCCGAACCTGGTATTCACGGGCACTGATCGAAGAAGCATACGGGGATTATGCTGCCGCTGCTGCTTCTTACAGTGAGGTGATGCGTGGTGTTACCGAGGATAACGCTGCCGGGGTTTCCCGAGCACACTGCCTCTTTCTGGCCGGTCAGTATGAAGAGGCATTCAATGTGTTTGAAAAGGTCGTTGCGAAAGACCCTGAATTTATGCCCACATGGTACATGCTTGGTGTCACTTCTGAGCGGCTCGGCAGAGTGAAGAGGGCTGCTGAGTGTTTTGATCATATCCTCAAACACGATTCCTCAAATGTGAACAGCTGGTACCGGCGCGGTCTGGCCATGATGAATCTCGGGCGGTACAGAGAAGCCCTTGAAAGCTTCAAAAGGATGCAGCACCCGGATGGATCAAAGAAGGTCTCCTGGGTAACAAGTGACGGAGAAATGAGCCTCTTTGGAAGGACAATGGATCACCGCGAAATAAAAGATGCCCCGATTGAGATAGAGTCCACAAATGTTGCAGTTGTCTCCCTGCAGGCCCTGGCACTTGCACGAATCGGTCAGTATGAAGATGCTCTCCGGATGATCAACCGTCTGCCTGTCGATGAGAAGAAGAACATCCCAATCCAGTTGGTTTCATGCGAGGCAGATGCTGCGCTTGGCAATTATTCAGGAGCCCTGCATGAGCTTGAGTCCATCCTGAAGCAGGGTCATGCCATGCCTGAGGCAAAGCGCCTTTATGCCGATGTCCTGATGAACACCAGGAAGTACAGGGAAGCGGCTCTGGTCTATGACGAGATCCTGGCTGATGAGCCCGAAGACATAAAAGCGCTTCGTGGTCGTATCGAGGCACATTTGAGGCTTGGTTCGTTTGAATCATGCAGAGAAGACCTGAAAACGCTGACTGAGCTTTCACCGAAGAACTGGCATGCGGTTGCCCTTTTATCAAACATCTATTCCGTCACCGGTGATGCAGAAGAATCACTTGCCATCTTTGACACACTTCCTGAAAAGCACAGGAAGAATCCCTCATACCGGATGATCCGGGCTCGTGCGCTCAATGAATCCGGCAGGATAGATGATGCTCTTGTGGAACTCAAGGCAGTACGTGAAGAGGATCCACAGAACGCAGAAGCGCTCCTTCTCCAGGCATTTCTATCATCCAGGAAAGGTGACTTTTCTCTGGCAGCAGGATCGCTGTCTGACTTAAAGGAGAAGACTGATGAGGCAGACGGGGTCTCCCTCCTGCATGCTGAAATCCTCTCTGCGATCGGATCTGATGAAGAGGCTGCAACTGCATATACCGAAGCGCTCTCACATAACGATCGCAATCCATCTGCTCTTATCGGAAGGGCAGATGCGTTCAGGCGCCTTGGCAGACTTGATTCTGCACTGGCAGATCTCCATTCGGCACTTTCGATTGATCCCAACTATCTGCATCTCAATGCGGTCGCAGGCACCATCATGATGCAGCAGTCACGGTATGCTGAGGCAGCAGATGCATTCAGTCGTTCAGGCGGTGACCTTTCCATCTATCAGGCGGCTGAGGCTCTTCTCAGGTCTGGAAATTATGAAGAAGCACTTTCCCATTTCAAACGCTATCTTGGATCCCGTCCTGATGATCAGCTCCCGGTATATCTCGCCGGATTGTCAGCTGAACTTCTTGGCAGGTACCATGAGGCGATGCAGTATTACCAGGAGGCTGAGGATGTTCTTGCCGATGCCTGCTTCAGGCATGGTGCGCTTCTCAATGCAACCGGTGCATATGGTGACGCAGACAGGGTTCTTGAACGCTTCAGTCTCGATCACCCTGACGATATCTGGGGATGGTATGTCAGGGCATCGGCACTTGAGCACCTGGGCCAGGATCAACAGGCTGGTGATGCTCTTCAGGAGGCGATGAACCATGGTGCCGAGAGCCCCGGATTTCTCGTTTCGATGGCCGGGATCCTCTTCCGTCTGGGACGGTTTGAGGATGCGGCTGAGATCTGCAGGACCATCTCAGAAGACTATCCTGGAATTACTATGATCCATTGGTGGCTTGGAGAAATCCTGACACTCCTCGGTCGATCTGATGATGCTGCAAATACATATCGACAGGCGCTCGCTGAACATCCCGGCAATCCCGTTCTTGTGCTTGCTGCATCTGAGGCATTTATGAAAGCAGGGCTTCCGGGAGAGGCATTGCAGCATCTGCAGCGTGCCGGAGAGGCGCAACCCGATGATCACCGGATATGGTCAGCCATGGGTGATGCACTGACTGCAGAAGGCGAATATGCCCAGGCTGTTGTCGCATATGATCGTGCTCTCTCTGCTGGCGATGTTCCAGCAGAAGTGCACCATGGGCGAGCACGGGCACTCACTTTATCAGGGAAGTGGAAAGAAGCCCGAAGTGCTCTCTCTGATTATCTGAGCAAAGAAGAGCATGATCTTGGCACCTGGTTCGAACTTGGCAGGCTTGCAGAATCTGTTGGCGATCTTGCACTTGCAGAGAAGGCATACGAGAAGGCCTCCGGGATCCAGGGTGCAGCATTTGCCCATGCGCGGGTCCTCTCCCTTCTGGGCGAGGATAGCCCGGCTCTTGTCCAGATACAGGACCTGCTTGCACGCAATCCCGGGGATATCGAATATCTCAGGTTCGCCGCATTTCTGTTTCTGAAGATGGGCCGGTATGAAGAGGCGATCGATGCCTTCTCACGTGCCCTTCAGAAAAGAGAAGATGATCACATGCTGGCATGGGGATATGCCTCCGCACTTGAGTCTGGAGGCAGGTACCATGATGCAGTTGAGGCCTATACGAAACTTCTGAAAGCCGACCCAGACAACAAGACGACGATGTATGTGATTGGATCTCTCTTGACTCACCTTGGTCAATACCGTGATGCCGGCCGGCAGTTTGACCGGCTTTTAGAAGAGCATCCTGAAGATATTGCTGCAATCATCCGGCGGGGCTTTGTTGCGGAACGGCTCGGTAAATTTGCTGAAGCGCTCGAATGGTATGAGAAAGCCCTCTCAATCGATTCAAAGAATGGTGCGCTCTGGAGTGTCAGGGGATCGATACTGGTTAACCTTTCCCGTTTTAATGACGCACTTAAATCTTTTGACCGCGCGATTGATCTCTCGCAGAATGAAGTGAATGCCTGGTATTGTAAAGGGCTCATTCTCACATATGTGGGCAAAAAAGAGCAGGCAATGGCCTGTTTTGACCATATCACCGAAAATGAACCAGACCATGCACTCGCCTGGTATCAGAAGTCACGGATTTATGACAGTATCGGTGATCGGCAGGAAGCAATGCGGTGCCTGCAACAGGCTCTCGAGATCGATCCTGATCTCTGAACACCATGCATATCCGGATTATCGCTGTTGGCCGGGTGAAAGAGAAATGGCAGAAGGAAGGGATCAGGGATCTCATCCGCCGTCTTGTTCCTTACGTGAGGGTCACTATCACCGAAGTGCCTGATCAGAAGTTCTCTTCACCAGGAAAGCGGCCTCATGCTATCCGTAAGGAGGGCGAAGCACTCATGGAGGCAGTAAAAAACCATGCATGGCTGGTCAGCCTTGATCCTGCCGGAAAAGAAGTGACAAGCGAGGAGTTCGCAGCTCTCCTTCGGCACCATGAGATCTCCGGCCTGGGAGACGTTGTTTTTCTTATTGGTGGTTCTGAAGGGCTCTCGGAGGAGGTGCGAATTCGATCAGATCTCTGCCTTTCTCTTTCTCAGATGACCTATACTCATCCTATGGCCCGCCTTCTCCTCCTCGAACAGATTTACCGGAGTTTTAAGATCATCCGGGGCGAGCCGTACCACCGGTAAACGACATCAGCCCGGGTACAGGAGCTTCCTGCCTGGGCTCCAAAAAACGGCGTTAAAAAAAGGAAATCAGGTTATCCGCCGGTTATGCCGGATCTGGAAGATAACCATCACGAGAAGAGATATTGGCAGTGCAATCACAATCGGATTACAATTACTCCAGGGGAGTCCGAGGAGTGAGGGCACTCCAAAAATGAACTCGGACAGTCCAATTGGTCGTGACTCAGCTGCGTGGATGAATACCGTCCAGATAAGCCAGACGAGTGCTCCAATCACAACAGATGCCTTGGCGCCGGTAACTGAGGGGGACTTTGCGGAGATGCCGTTTACAAATGCGGGCAGGAATGAGGATGCGCAGAGTCCCATGAAGATAACGGTTGCGCGAGCAATGATGCTTCCGGGCAGAAGGAAGGCAACCAGGATAGATATGATCATCATGATGATGATACCCCGCTTGTTGGCCGTGAGGGAGAGTGCACACTCACGTCCGCGTCCCCATACATCGCATGCAAGGGATGTACCCATCGTATGGTAGAGTGAACTCAATGTCGACATCGCCGCACAGAGGAGCGTCAGCATGAAGATGATGACAAAAATGTCAGGCATTGCGCTTGAGATGTACATCGGGATGATCGCATCAACATTGCCGCCAGCTGCGGTCAGTGCGATCTCCCCTGTCTTGTCATAGAAGTAGACATTGGTCAGTGCACCAATGGTGAACGCGACTCCGGTCATCATCAGGATGAAGGGTCCTCCAATCAGGGTTGCCCGGTTTATGGATTTGTCGTCGCGTGCGGTCATGAACCGGACGATCAACTGTGGCTGGGCAAGAACTCCGATACCGACACCAAGGACCATCGTTGTTATGAGTGTCATCCAGATCGGTGATCCAAACGCAGGCATTGACGTCCAGCCCGTATGCCCTGCCGCTGCAAGGCCTTCAGGCACGAGATCTACCATGTTTGTGAGGGCTGTGTTTGCCGGTATGAAACCGCCCAGTTGGACATAGGTCAGGGCGAGCAGGAGCGTCATTCCAATAAGCATGATGGTGCCCTGCAATGCATCGGTGTGCATCACGGCAATCAGCCCACCGAAGACGACATACAACCCGACGATAATGGCAAAGCCAAGAAGTGCGGTCTCATATGGCAGGGCGAGCGTCGCCTCGATGAACCGGGCGCCACCGATCAGAATTGCAGCGGTATAGATCGGCATCGAGAGGACGATGATGATGCCGCTAAAGTACTGGAGGAATGGAGAATTGTAGCATTTTCCCATTAAATCCGGGAATGTATAGGCGCCAAGCCGCTTTCCCGCCTCGCGAATTTTCTTCCCAAAGAAGACAAATGCAATGAAAACACCGACACCGATATTTAAGACAGTCAGCCAGATCAGTCCCATACCCAGGTTCGCCGCGACACCACCGAACCCCACGATGGCGGCAGTTGAGATGAAGGTTGCGCCATAGGAGAGTGCGATGACAATTGGGTGGGTGTTTCGTCCGGCGACCATGTAATCTTCGGCAACCTTTGTTTTGCGATACCCATAGTATCCGATGCCGACGATCAGCAGAAGATAGATTGCAACCACGATCGCAATGGTCAATAAATCAACTGCCACGTTCAGCCCCTCCATTGTTCCAGTTAATGAAACCATACACTATGCATGCGCCTGCGAACCCGATCGCAAGCAGATACGCAATCCAGATAAACGGATCAGGAATACCAAACATGGTTATAACCTCCGGTACCTCAAACCACTGCACGGGAGACCGAAAATAAAGCGGTCTCCCTATCTAAAGAAAAAAAAGAAGACGTCTGCTACGACAAAAAAGTCTTGATCCCAACATTCCCGGACAGCAGACATGAGGTATCCAAGAATATATACCCGGTACTGGTTAATAAAGCTATAAGATTTGTTCTTTCAGTCTGAGTGCGGCTGAGTTTATACAGAACCGCAGGCCTCCGGGTGGCGGGCCGTCATCAAAGACATGGCCCAGGTGTGCAGAGCATACAGCGCAGAGTACTTCGTCCCTCTCCATTCCATGACTTCTATCCAGCTTGATGCGAATATTCAGATTAGATACCGGCAATCTGAAACTCGGCCATCCGGTTCCGGAATCGAACTTTTCACGTGATTCGAAGAGATCGCTTCTACAGCATCTACATGTGTATACTCCTTTCCTGGAGCAGTCATGGTATCTTCCGGTGAACGGAGGCTCAGTCCCCTTCTTCCGTGTCACCAGGAATGTTTCGGGATCAAGCACAGCTTTCCACTCGCTGACATTCTTGTCCACTGGTTTTCGTTCGATTATGGCATCCTCTGCCACTGAATAGACCCTGACCATAAGAAATCACGTATGATGAATAGGTATGGTACCTGTTATTGTTTGTATTTGTCCGAACAATATTATATAGTAGTAGCTGGTGTATACGTATACAGGAGTTTTCTATGAGGGATACGAGACATAATGTATCATTGTATGGCACCACATCAGGAGTGCGAATAGTCAGCAATCCCATAAGGCGCTCTATTCTCGAACTCCTCAGAGAGGGCGAACTCAGCTTTGAAACAATAGTTCGATCGTCTGGGCGGGCGAAGTCCACCATATCGGCACATCTCTCAGCGCTTGCTGATGAAGGCATAATCGGGTCTCACCCTGGTGAGAATGATGAACGGAAAAAATACTTCTTCCTGACTGCTCACTTCATCGGCGATCTTGCACCAGATGACCGGATACAGGACGATCTGGAAGCATATGCATCCAGGTACCGGGATGGGGGTGTTGATCCGTTTGCACTGTACAGGCTGGTCTACCGGACGTTTCGGGTATCGCTTCTCATGGAAGGGATCTCAATTGATCCGCTCCTTAAAAGATGCGGCGAAGCGGTGGGACGGGCAATCTTTCCGGGTGTTGCCGCTCCAGACCTTGATACTTTTACAGACAACCTGATTATGTTCTGGGAACGGCACCAGCTTGGCCGGATCGAGGACCTGACACTTGATCCGCTACGCCTCTCGGTATATGACTGTTTTGAATGTGTCGATCTCCCGTACCTTGGCCGTCCTGCATGTTCGTTTGATTCGGGCCTCTTTTCTGTTCTCTTCTCAGAACAACTCACAACCCCGGTAGAGGCAGTTGAGCGCGAATGTTATGCTGCAGGAGATCCCTGTTGTTCTTTTGAGTTTGTTGTTATGGATCATTGATCGTTCTCAAGTGCGTTGAATACATTAAACGGCAATATGATGGGTATGAGGGTCCATCCATCTTCTGGTGTATACTGATCTTTAAAAGAGTATATCCTCTCCTGGTCCTTGCCCTTGTTCTGCTTGCTGGAGCGGGTTGCGTCAGCGAAGATCCGGAGACGCCCCCGGAACCAGCGAAAACATTCCATACATTTGATGAGTCAAACGATGGAGAAACCTATACGGTGCCTGTCGGTCCGGGATTTGTCTCACACTCCCTGAGAGTCCGGCCACCGGTTATGTCTGGGAACCAAAGGCCTCCCCTGGCATCTCCATCACCGAT
>SL_5KL_010_SEDDRAFT_10002172_pt1 | contig 11162 bp, 7 predicted proteins | sample SodLakKL_010_SED_FD_9118 | JGI IMG/M metagenome (IMG submission 9118)
CCCATCTTCAAACTCAATATAACTTCCCGGGTTTGTCGGCGGACCTTGTCCTTGCTCTGGCGCCTCAAGCAAAAACCGGATCTGGGTGTAGGTACCGGGCGGCATGTCAAAGTCCCCCATGAATTTCGTATCACCACGCGTATAATCCAGCAGGTTGACCGTTACCGGCTCATCAAATTCATCAAACACCTCCCAGGCATTTGCCTGGCTGTGGTAGTGAATCTCGGAAAATGTGATATATACACCAACAATGTCATCAGCATCAACCGGTGCATCCGTAAGATAAAGCCTTAACTGGCCATCTTCAGCAGTATCTGAGTCGGTATCACAGGAGACTGCTGTTGCCAGCAAAAACAAAACGATAAAAAGAATCTTGCCTGTTCGCATCATCATTATAACATTTTTCGTTCAACAATTTTGCATTCGCCAGATGCCATACATTAGCCGTTTAGTGAATAGCATAACGAAGTTGTCTCACTGATTATTTGATCAGCAAGGTCATTTTTACTGAAGCTTTTCGCTATCTTTGATTTGAAAACACGCACCATTGTTGGCATGCACGAGAAGTTTGTTTCATATATCCTGCGACACCGGCTGCTTTCAGAAAGCAGCAAGGCACTGCTGGCCGTCAGTGGGGGCATGGACTCCATGGCCATGGTTGACCTGTTCCACCAGTCTGGATGGCCCTTTGCCATTGCCCATGTCAACTTTCAGCTTCGCGGTGCTGACGCAGACCGCGACCAGCAACTGGTGGAAGAAACGGCAAAAAGACTGGAAGTGCCCTTTTTTGTGCAAACCTGTGACACGCAAGCAGAAGCACGAAAATCCGGGGAGTCCATACAGATGGCAGCACGCAGATTGCGATATGCCTGGATGGAAAAGATCCGCTCGGAACACGGATACCACGCGATCGCCACCGCGCATCACATCGACGATGCCATTGAAACACTCCTGATCAACATCACCCGGGGCACTGGCATTGCAGGGCTAAAAAGCATCCCCGTAAAGACTGGACATATTATCAGGCCCCTGCTATTTGCCAACCGGGATGAAGTCGCAGCTTACTGTCACGAAAAAGGACTATCCTATCGTGAGGACCTCTCTAACAAGGAGACAAAATATGCCAGGAATAAAATACGACACAAAGTGTTGCCCGCCCTTAAGGAACTCAACCCGTCGCTCTCCTCCACCATGGCCCGTTTTTTTGAAAGAATGGCTGCCACGGAGGACATCTATGCAGAGATGATCAGCCAGCAAAAACAATTGTGCACCAGGAAAGACGGGGATCAATTGCTGATCAGTCTCCCGGCCATCCGCGCACTTCCCTGGCCAGCGGTTATTTTATATGAGATGATCAGGGATTACGGCTTTTCGGAGAGCCAGTGTGCAGACCTTCTTGGCGACCCATACGCCCAGCCTGGCAAAGCAGTCCATGCTGACACCCATTCCGCCCTGGTTGACCGCACGGAAATCATCGTTTACCCGACTAATGCCTACCCGGATCGGAAAACATCCATAACAGCAAACGTGTATGTGGACGCACCCACAATTAATCAGACTGATGATGAAGCAGGCCACACAGTGGTTTGGACTGACCGGGTTTTTCATTTTTACTCTGGTGAGATGAAAGAACAAATTGTACTTCCAGACGGCCCGCGTGCCCTGATGGCAGACCTGAACAAACTCGCATTTCCGCTTGTTATACGCCCCTGGAAAGCGGGTGATGCCATGGTTCCCATTGGAATGAAAGGGAAAAAGAAAGTAAGCGACCTGCTGACGGATGTCAAAATGCCACGCCACCATAAAGAGAATGTCCCGGTGGTAACCACCGCCCGGGATGAAATCATCTGGGTGGTGGGTGTTCGCGCCGACGATCGCTTTAAGATCACCCCGGAGACGAAACGGTACCTTTACGCCTATATTTAACACAAGGGTTTTTTAATGTGGTAATGGGTTTTGCGTTTTGCGTTTTGCATTCTGCGTTTTGNGTTCCGGGTTTTGTGTTCTGCGTTCTGCGTTTTGTGTGCTTCGTGCTGCGTTTACCCGAGGCGGCTATAAAGATCGAGGTCAAGGGACAGGTTATGGGCTCAATATTCATCCGAAAAAAACGAATGATTACAAAAAAACACACCTTTTCCCAAGAACTTCAAAAAATCCTCAGGCCACACGCAGAACACAAAACCCAGAACGCAAAACGCTGAACACTGAACGTAAAACCCAGAACGCAAAACGCTGAACCCAGAACCCAGAACCCAGAACGCTGAACCCAGAACGCTGAACACAAAACCCAGAACGCAGAACACAAAACGCAGAACCCAGAACTATGATCACATTAACAAATAAACCTTCCGTTTTTTAAGCGCAATGAACAAGAAAAATTCACTTCCTTCCTCCCGGCCGCTGCAAAAAATGTTCATGGCCGTGCCTCCCTCTTACGACAGGCTAAATCGACTGTTAACTTTACGAATCGACGAATACTGGCGCAGCAGGGCAGCAAACGCCCTCCTCAGCGACAGTCCGGCGAAGGTGCTGGACTTGTGCACAGGCACGGGGGACCTGGCCTTGCGTTTACGAAAAAATGCACCCCAGCAAACCCAAATATCAGCCCTGGATTACAGTGCGCCGATGCTGGCTGTTGCCGGAGAAAAAGCCCGGAAAAGAAACTTGCAAGACATTGACTTCAAACAAGGGGATGCTGCTGCGATGCCATATGCGGATGAAAGTTTTGATGCGGTCGGTATCGCCTTTGCCTTTCGCAACCTGACCTACAAAAACCCGGACCGGGACGCCTTCCTTAAGGAGATCCTGCGCGTGCTTCAGCCCGGAGGGAAGTTTGTGGCGGTAGAGACCAGTCAGCCCCGAAACAAAGGGCTCCGCAAGTTATATCATCTCTACATGCGATGGATTACCCGGCCAATTGGCGGCATGTTCTCCGGTCATCGCGGCGCCTATCGCTACCTGGCCCACTCGGCAATCGATTATTACCACCCCCGGGAGTTAAAGCAGATCCTCCTGGATGCCGGCTTCAGCAGTGTAAACTATACACCCCTTGCCGGCGGCATGGCAGCCGTTTGGGAATGCCGGAGGTAAAGGCGGGAACGCGCGCTTCCCAAACAGGCGCAAAAGGGATCATAAAAAAATCTAAATGGGGCCCTTGAATAGAATCACGGACAGAAAACTTCGCCAGTTTATCGTACCTTTGCATCAAAATTATATATCTCTATCTGTTGAGCTTTCTCAGCAGCCTTGCATGAAACCAACTAATCAATCCCATAGATAAAACAAACAGCCTTTATGATGAAAGCTTCAACAGCCCTGCGGCGCCTGACAGCCATTTTGTTGTTCTTCCTGCTTTATGTCCCGGTAAACGGGCAGATCATGGACCCCGTGGATTGGGAGTTTGACCAATCCCGCATCGATGAAAACTCCTATGAGCTCCGGATGACCGCCATCATCGATCCGGGTTGGTACATTTACGGCATGGACCTGGATCCGGGCGGTCCGATTCCCACGGATTTCATCTTTGAAGCGGATGACACCTATGAGCTGGTCGGTGCCATTTCAGCTCCCGAAGCGGAGGTGAAATACGATCCCAATTTTGAGATGGACATCCCCATGTATAGCGGGCAGGTTACCTTCACCCAGGTTGTCAGGGTGTTGACGACAGAGCCGGTGACCGTGCGCGGGGAGCTGGAGTACATGTCGTGCGATGATGAACGCTGCCTGCCACCCGACTTCATGTCATTTTCATTTGACCTGGAGGGGGCGGATGATGCCGTGACTGAGATCGCAGAGGCCACAGAAGCCGATCGCACCGCAGTGGAAACGGAGGAAACTCCCGAGACAGCCGCTGAATTGGAGCCGCAACTTGAATTGGAAACGGATGAGGAAGAAGTACCTGCTGAGACGGATGAAGCCCTTCCGGAAGAAGAGGAAGAGGTCACCCAACGGATATACACGCCTGAAGCGGAAGAAGAGAGCGGATTGGGCTGGACTTTCGTCCTGGGCTTCCTTGGCGGACTGCTTGCCTTGCTTACCCCCTGTGTGTTTCCGATGATCCCACTCACGGTGAGCTTTTTCCTGCGTAACGCAGGCAACAAGGCCCGGGCCTTTCGTGATGCCATGCTTTACGGGCTGACCATCATTTTCAGCTACGTGGTACTCGGCCTGGCTATTTCCGTCATCTTCGGACCGGCGACATTGAACGCGCTGGCTACCAGTCCGGGATTCAACGTATTTTTCTTCGCCCTGCTGGTCTTTTTCGCAGCCTCATTTTTCGGAGCCTTCGAACTTCAGATGCCCGCCTCGTGGTCCAACAAACTCGACAGCAAGGCGGATCAAACCGGTGGACTGATTGGCGTATTCCTGATGGGTATCGTGTTTGTGCTCGTCTCCTTTTCCTGCACAGGGCCTATCGTGGGCACATTGCTCGTGGAGGCAGCCATCAGCGGCAGCATATTTGCTCCTGCCGTGGGCATGCTCGGGTTCAGCCTGGCACTTGCCATTCCCTTCAGCCTGTTTGCCGTNTTCCCTACCGCACTGAAATCCCTGCCCAAGTCGGGCGGATGGATGAATGCAGTGAAGGTGGTCCTTGGTTTCCTGGTGCTGGCATTCTCCCTCACCTTCCTGTCGATCGCCGACAGCGTGGGACAGTGGGGCATCCTCGACCGGGAGGTATTCCTGGTGCTTTGGATCGCCATTTTCGGCCTGATGGGCCTCTACCTGATCGGCAAGATCCGCTTTGCGCACGACAGCGAGGTGCAATACCTGTCCGTGCCGCGCCTCTTGCTGGCCATCGCCACCTTTGCCTTCGTGTTCTACCTGATTCCCGGCCTNTGGGGAGCCCCTCTGCGCGGCATCAGCTCTTTCCTGCCCTCGCAGACCACCCAGGACTTCGACCTGAGCCGGATGACCACCACGGCCGGTCCACCAGCAGATGACACCATCTATATTGGAGAAAACGTATACGAAGGACCACACGGCATCATGTCCTTCCTCGATTATGAAGAAGGCCTGGAGGCCGCAAAGGAAGCTGGGAAGCCAGTTTTCCTGGATTTCACCGGACACGGCTGTGCCAATTGCCGCAGGATGGAAGCCAACGTGTGGTCCGACCCGCGGGTGATGGACCGCCTGAAAAACGACTTTGTGAAGATCTCCCTGTTTGTGGATGACCGCACACGGCTTCCGGAAGAAGAGCAATTTGTGAGTGATGCCCTGGGAAGGGAGCGGACCATCCGCACCGTAGGCCAAAAATGGAGCGCTTTCCAGGCCGAAAGGTATGGAGCCAACACCCAGCCGTACTATGTCATCCTCGACCACGACGAAAACATGCTGGCACCGGCCTATGGCTACGACACCAACATTGAAAAGTACATCGAATTCCTGGATAAGGGAATCAGCAATTTTGAGCGGTAAATGACCGGCAAAAAATCACATTTCTTAAATAAACCCGTTGGACCGAAACCGGCCAGCGGGTTTTTACATACTGACAATGAATTATTTGCTCAGACCTTAACATTGACATAAGATTACATTGATCTGCTATTAAACAAAGCTTAATGTTCTTAAAACATTATTATGGCAAATAACCCGGATTTTTGCAGGAGAAGTAAATTAAACAACTATGAAATTGTTTCTCCTGTTTTATTTTACCTTTCTCGTATTTTCAGCAAACGCTGAAGAATCTCCAAGGCTCATCCACTTTTACGGGACAGTATATGATGAAACTTCCGGAGAACCGTTAACAGGCGCTACGATAGTGCTGGAAGAGACAAATTATTATGCCATAGCGGGGCTTGACGGAAGTTTCAACATCAGAAATATTCCCGAGGGTGAGTACAGCATCGAGATCTCATTTATTTCATACAAAAACCGCAAAGAAAAACTTCACCTGTCGGAAAACAAGGAAGTTTCATTTGGATTAAACCCCGAAGCATTAAACCTCGGAACAGTTGTGGTAAGCACGACAAGGGTCGCAAATACTGAAGCCAGTGCACGTGCGACAGAACGAAACGCCTTAAACACAATCAATGCGATTTCTGCGACCGCCATTGAGCTCTCCCCTGATCTTACTGCCGCCAATGTAGTCCAGCGTGTTTCAGGGCTTACCACAGAAAGGAGTAGCAGCGGGGATGCCCAATATGCCATTGTAAGGGGTATGGATAAAAGGTATAACTACACACTGGTAAACGGAATAAAGATACCCTCACCTGATAACGAAAATCGGTTTGTTCCTTTAGATATCTTTCCGGCAGAATTACTGGATCGTTTAGTGGTTTCCAAATCCCTGACTCCTTCCATGGAGGGAGATGCGATTGGCGGAGCGGTGAATATGGAAATGAGGAGCGCCCATTCAAGAAAAATCGTTTCCGCTGGTCTTTCTGCTGGCTACAGTGAATTATTCTTTGACCGTGAGTTTGATTCTTTTGACTATAGTGCGGTTAACAGCACGCCTCCGATGCAACGCCTGCAAAATGATGACGCCGTAGCCGGCTCTATGGATTATTACAGCTCCGAAAACTTCAATTACAAAAAAGAAACGCCCGTCCCGGATTACAACGCTTCACTAACCCTTGGAGATCGTTTTCTAAATGAACGATTGGGCATCATCCTGGCAGCAACTTATCAGCAATCTTCCAGGGGGACAGACCGCACGCAATTCAGGATATCTGAAAACAGGGGGCCGGATAACCTGCCTTACATCTCAGCTTACCAGGAAAGAAGGTATTCCACTGCACAGCAAAGGATTGGCGTTCACAACAAAATCGATTACATCATTGATGCGGATCACACCATCAGCATGTATAATGTGTGGCTAAGATTGCAAAGAAACCAGACAAGGGTAGTGTGGGAAGACGGTTTGAGAGCTATTGAGGAACCTACCCTCGAAAACAATTTCCGTTCCCAGATAAACATTCAGAGGATCTATAATTCAACCTTACAGGGAAAACACCGTTTACTTCCGAACCTGGAGGCAGACTGGTCGCTGGTCTATTCCCTGGCAAACCAGAATGTACCGGATAATTCTCAACTGATCACCGTTTCTAACTATGATACNCCGGGCAGGGACCTGAGATGGCTAATTCATGAAAACCAGATACGCATATGGGAAGACAATGCAGACAGGGATTATGCCACCTATTACAACCTTACCTATCATCCGCTGCCTAACAACGAAGCCTTCCAGGTAAAAACCGGTGGATTGTACCGCATAAAAAACCGGGAAAACCATTTTGACCTTTACACCTTTAAGCCACAGCCGGGAATCCAGGAATATGTTCCTTATGAAACCGATTATGCAACCCTTAACTGGAGGATAACCGGCGGGTCAGGGACCTCAACCCATGCATTGAATTACAATTCCCATGAGAATATTTTTGCCCAATACCTGGAGCTTAAGTTTCCCTGGCAAAGGTTTAATTTTCTTGGCGGGCTCAGAGCCGAACATACCGATCAGGGGTTTTCTACGGCCAATAGCCTGGTGGAAGATGGCGCCCAGACTTACTGGAACCTCCTTCCCAGCGTGCATTTAAAATACCAGTTAACAGCAAGCAGTCACATACGGACCTCCTATTTTAAATCTGTCTCCCGTCCCGGATTTCTTGAAATCATACCTTATACCAGGCCCTCAACGGAAGACATTTATGTGAGCGGGGGCAATCCAACATTAAAACCAGTGGTTGCGCACAACTTTGACTTACGGTACGAGCTTTTCCCAAATACTACAGACCAGATTTTACTGGGTGCTTTCTATAAAAATATTTATGACCCGATTGAACTAGCCGTAATGACCCAAACCGACCCAAAATTCCAGCCCCATTTCCCATCAAACACCACAGTGATTACACCGGTAAACTTTGAAATGGCTACCAATATGGGGTTAGAACTTGACGTAATCAAATATTTTAATCGCTTTGGCATCAGGGGCAACTACACTTTTACTTCATCTGAATTAGAATCCATCAAACGCACCTGGGCAGAAATCACACAGGATAACTACCACCAACTAACTCCGCTGCAGCAACAAAATCTAAGTATCGGAGACAGTACATTTTTAAATGTATCACAGATGCGCCCTTTACAGGGACAATCGCGTCATCTTGGAAATCTGTCATTGCTCTATAAAGACCAGCGGAACAACATTGATGCGCAACTATCGGCCGTATATACCGGGGAAAGAATTGCTGTGGTTTCCACTGGTTTTGAAACCGACTGGTGGCAAAAAAGTTTTATCCAGCTGGATTTTTCCGCCGAGAAGCGAATCATGAAAAATTTCGTGGTTTTTACCAAAATCAATAATATCATCAACACCCCCTACAAGCTGATCATTAAAAAACCGCATTATCCCTCTTCCCGGATTGAAGATCTGCAGCCCAACAGCGGAAAAGAGACCATGGTGAGAGAAGAATTTTACGGAAGAACCTTTTTATTTGGGATCAAATACAACCTGTAACAATCCAAATCTATTAAACAACAAAAACCAACTCAAAATGAACAAACTAGAAACAACAATGAAAGCTATTGGCATGTTTTCCATGGCAATAATTTTTGCCGCTGCCTTTGTGGCTTGCGAAAAAGACAATGATAACGGGCCTGGAAATGGCGACAATGGGGATAACGGAGATAACGGTACTGATGAAACTTTGTCCGGTGAGATTTCGGGCACCCTTGAGAAAGGCACATACGTGGTAAGCGGCGATCTTCTTGTTCCCGAAGGAGAAGAATTAATTCTGGAGCCCGGGGTTATCCTTGCTTTTGATGGAGACGGCCTTTCCCCTGACACCAGCCCGGAACTTCAGCTTCATGGAAACCTGGTAGCTGTAGGCACGGCCGAAGAGCCCATCATGTTTACGGTGGTGGAAGAAAAGAGAGATCCTGATAATGCGTATGAAGGCCTATGGGGCGGCATCCAGGCCATGTCTTCCTGCGAACACCTGATTTTAAAGCATACCATTATAGAATATTCGGGTGGCCCGGCCAGGCAATCGGAAGCCTATGATGCAGGTGACCCACGGTATACCATTCACTTTGCCAATCCGGAAGGCGTATTGGTATTTAAAAACAGCATCATTCGCAACCTTGCCGATGACGGTATCAGGCCCCAGGGCGGAGCTCAAATGGCTATAGTGAACAACATTTTTTACAATATTGGCGAAACAGGTGGCGAAGGCATAAACATAAAAGATGGTTCTGTAGGTGTTGTGGCTTATAACCTGTTTTACTCAATGGCTACCAATGGCAGCAAACCCGCAGGTGAAGGAGACGGGGTTCCCCAGACCGATATCGACACCTACAACAACACCTTTATCAACAGTGGTTTCAGAAGGGCGCAGTCTGGTCGTGGAGGATCCATCAATTATGAGCAGGGTGCAAAAGGCCAGATATTCAATAACCTGATCGTAAATTGCCGCTTTGGAATCAGGATGAGAGGTGACCGCCTTCCCGACTTGGACAATATCGAGTATGATCATACCCATTATTATGCTTATGATGAAACAGACCAGGAGAATTTCTGGCCAACCACCGATCTCGACGACGATGGAAACCCCATTACTTATGAAAAACCGGGTGACATTATTCAGGAAGATCCCCTTTTTGTAAATTATGATGTGAATACCGACAAGAATACCGCCATTCCAGATGACTCCTGGAGTTTTTACCTCACCAGTGATTCCCCGGGTCTGACTGCGGGAACAACAGACTTTGAGCCCACNATTTCAAGCCTGACTGCCGGTGGAATAACCATCAGCATTCCTGGACCTTCTGCATTTATTGGTGCATACGGAACAGAGTAATTATTGTCTTTTCAAAGAAACAGGTAGCAGGTTGGAACGAAAGCGTTTCCAACCTGCTGTTTTTTTATTCTGGCACCAAATCGTATTGAAACACCCTCTCCTCATCTCTTCCGGTTACATAAATTGAAGTAAAATCAGCATTCAGACTTAAGCCCCTCCCCTGCAGTGTTAGTTCGCTTACATCAAAAGTGTTGACCAGGGTAGCCGTGGAAAGATCATAAGGGACGCGTAGGTTGAATTGCAATATCTCATCCCTGGCGGTGTCCATCAACAACATGATTTTTCCCTCCCTGATGATTTCAACGCCCCGGATTTCTTTTTGAATGTCACTGATATCCAGCGTATATGCCAGGGTTCCGGTTGACACATCCCAGGGCGTTGCCAGATCCATGGCAAAAACAGCCCCGGTATTTCTGTCGTCAATAAAAATTGTTTTCCCGTCGGGTGTAAAATCAATGTCGTGACCCCGCTCAACAAAGTGGCTGAGATCGGTGTTTTCTCCTTCCGAGATACTGGTGATGTCCCAGGGCTTAGCCAGGTCAAAAGTCCATATGCTCGTGCGGTCAAAGACCCACATCTGGCTGCCGTCATCCCGGAGAAACAGGCCATGCTGAAACTCACCGGGTACCTTAACCTCTTGTGCAAAAGAGGCCGTAGAAAGATCCCATGGCGTTTCCACCATGTAAGCAGCTACATTGTCGGTATAGCGTCCCGTCACAAACACCATGGAACCATCCGGCCGCCAGTGTGTGGCACGGGCATTCAGGGTCTCTGCGGAAATATCGAGATATTTTCCGCTGTAGGCAAAGTTATCCAGAAAAAAAGCAGGGTTGGCATCTGTTGCCGTCCCTCCGGGATAAGCAGTTGCAACCGTTCCCGTCCCTGAAGTCATAACAAGCGCAATGGCAAGAATAATGCGCGGCAAGGAAATCGTTTTGTAAAAAGCCATATTGAAAGCATTTAAAGGTTTGCGCTCAAAAATGCATAAAAAACCCATGCTACCCATGTTAAGAAAACATGAATATTGGCTATCTCATCTGGGAATGGTCGGATTTGAGAAGTATGCGATGTGTTCACCGGGAAAACATCTTCTGCATCACCAGCAGGTGCGGCAGGGTGATCACGGCGATGAAGATGAACAGGATGGGCAAGGGGTCGATGTGGCTGAATCGTCCCGACCAGATTAGTGCGATGGCGCCCAGGACCACCACAGAAAGCAGGGTAAAGGGCATGGATGATCTCCAGAGCGACCAGAACGATTTTTCGTGGCCGAGAAATCCGGCAATGTGGCCGAAAGTGTTCAATGCGTGCCACCCGCCAAAATACAATGCGAAAGCGGGAAGCAGGGGGAGAAAGTAAGCCAGGCCG
>SL_5KL_010_SEDDRAFT_10002173_pt1 | contig 11159 bp, 9 predicted proteins | sample SodLakKL_010_SED_FD_9118 | JGI IMG/M metagenome (IMG submission 9118)
GGATTCCAGCATGAGCGCAGGAAATAACGTGCGGGCTTAAATCCGCCTAGCTCGCTTCAGACAGTTTAAGCCTCTTTTGACAAAACCACGTAGCCGGCATTTTGGATAAGGCTCATAATTTTTAACTGTATATAAAATCCACGCGTTGCGTCGAGGAGCCACATTAATTTTCAATGTAAAAAATACTTATCCGGATGACAAGATATCAAAGTACAATATTTTCCAATTGGCGGACTGAAAAATCCTGGTCCACGATCCTGAACACCGGACTGAAAAAAAATCCTGACATGCCTTGTCCCTGGAGGCTTTCGGCTTTCCGCAGGGAGAGATCCGGACTTGCCCAGGGCCATTGCTCAGGGCACTGACATGGTGGCCTGTGGATCAATTCCGCTCCCTGATAAAAATTTTTTATATTTTTTGCAAAAAAAGCTTGCTTTTATTTTTTCGAAAGATAAAATTATTATTTGCGTCTTTCATCAGTCTCTGTTGACAGGTTAAAATGGTGAAGCCTGGGCTGGTGATTTTTTTTATTTTATTTTTCAGGAGAATTTTTCTATGACCAATTTGTACGTGGGCAATCTGCCCTGGAGCACTACTGAGGCCCAGCTTCGCGATTCTTTTGCCGAGTTTGGAGAGGTAACTTCAGCAAAAATCATTGAAGACCGTGAAACCGGCCGTTCCCGGGGCTTTGGCTTCGTGGAGATGGAAAGTGGTGCTGATGAAGCCATTCAAAACCTGAATGGCAAGGAATTCGACGGCCGCAACATCAAGGTAAATGTGGCCAAGCCGAAACGTGAACCCCGTTTCTAATCCAAGTCATTCAGTATTTGACCTTAAAACCGTCCCGGGATCCCGGGACGGTTTTTTTAATTACAAAAACGCTACTGTCCTCTGGACCAGCGAAAGTATACAAATATTCTGCCTGAGTTGTCCCTGTCCTTGTTGATGCGGGAATACAAGTTCTTTATTTCATCCTTATCCAGAAAACGAAGAACTCTTTTCTTCAGCTGTCCGGTCCCTTTGCCGCAAATGATTTCAAGCTCTCTGGCTTTTCTCTGCTTTGCCTCCTGAAAAGCGTTTTCCAGGGCAGAATCAATTTCCCGGCCTTTGTTGAAAACAGGGTGAAGATCCAGGCTCAGGCTTCTTCTGGACAAATGGATCACCTCCTGGTCAATGTACAGATAACTTCACCTGACTAATCAGACAATAATAATTTACATGGGCCTGCTCCATGGACTTTTTTGTGCGGTGCATCTGAACAACCACCTGAATCCCTCGATGTTTGCGCAAAAGCTCATAAATAATGAGGCCCTCGAGGGCTGGAGGGCCTCATTGCCAGGAGGGGTATATGTAAATGGGGAAGAGGCCGGGTTGTGTCAGCCCTGGCGTTTCCCCGTTGCCCTTTTCGCCGGGCATTGAAGTGGTCTGAAAGCTGACCCGGCTGAACATTCCCCCTGGACTCTTACCTGAAATTCGAATCCAAGGGGCAGCGGGACCGCAAGAGCTACATTTCTGAAACTTAACATTTCCTTGTTTATCTGATTCAAAAAATCATTAACCCATTGCATTTCGATAATAGCAAAGATTATGCCAATAAATGTCGCTGGAAACCCGTGTGCTGATACTGCGCATTCTTGATCTTTACAAGGTGTTGTTCACATGGAACATTGACAAAAATAAGACACATGTGCCAATTTTATACATTGGGCTATACAGAATTTGACTGCAAAAAGATTTTGCAGTCAAAGGTGGCGGAAGTAATTAAAATAAAAATAGGCTGGTGCAGATGAGTTAATTTCAGACCAGATTTTTTTATTCTATATTTGAATCCCTGATCTTGAATTTTATTAAAATAAAAGCTATAAGTTATAATCAATTAACGACTGACCCAAATCATCTGCTTATATGCAAGAGCATTCCACATCTGGGTATTTATTCACCAGTAACAACAGCCTCCAGAAAGAAAGAGACATTCATTTGGAGTATCAGGAGCTGGTGAAAAACGCTCCCATAGGCATCTTCATCTCCACGCCTGAAGGTCTTTTTTATTCTGCCAATCCCGCTATGGCCTTAATGCTGGGTTATGATACGCCCGAAGAACTGTTGAACTCCATAACAGATATTGCTTCTCAAATTTATGCCGAACCATCAGACAGGGAAAAACTCCAAGACCTACTGAAAGTCCATGGTCAGGTATTCAATCATGAATGCCGCTGGCTGCGTCGCGACGGGACTCAGATCTGGGTTTCCAACAACGCTTATGCTGTGCAGGACAAAAAAGGAAAAATCTCTCATTACCAGGCCTTTGTTGTTGACATCACCCGGCAAAAAATGGCTGAAGAAAAACTGCTTGAGCAAAAAAGCCTTGCCGAACTGGCCCGGAAGCAGTGGCAGCGTACCTTTGACACCATACCCGATCCCATTGCCCTGATAGACACAGAGCACCGCATTATACGCTCTAACAAAGCCATGGCCATGCGGCTTGAATGTGCACCAGGAGATATTGAAGGCAGGTTTTGTTACGAAGTAGTCCACGGTCTTTCTGAACCGCCTGATTTTTGTCCTCATTCAAAAATGTTGTTCAAGGGAAGTATTCAAAAGGCGGAAATCTCTGATAAGCGCCTGGGTGGGATTTTTGAGGTCACTGCAACCCCGATGTTTGATGCCGGCGGACAGCTGACTGGCAGTGTACATGTGGCCAGGGATATTACAGAAAGGAACCTGGCCGAATCCAGGATTTTAATTCAGAAGTCCCATTTTCAGTCAATTTTTGAAAACACCAGGGATGCAATGGCGTTTTTCGATACAGAGGAAAGGGTGTTTAATATCAACAGCCAGTTTACCTCCATGTTCGGATTTGAGCTGTCGGAAGTAAGGGGGTTGAACATCAATTTGGCTGTTGATCCTGAAAAAAAAGATCCAGAGCATGGTTACCGGAGGATTCTGCGCGGGGAAAACATGGAAATGGAGGCTGTTTGCCGCACTAAACAAGGCAGGCCGATCCATGTTCTGCTCAAAGGAGGTCCTGTTCAGGTGGACGGTCAGATTGTAGGGGGATATGCCATATACTCCGATATCTCCGACCGCAAGCATGTGGAGGAACGACTTAAATATCTGAGCCTTCATGATCAGCTGACCGGCATTTATAACCGTGCTTATTTTGAAAACGAACTCCTCCGCCTGGCCAAAAGCAGAGAGCACCCCATAACTATCATATGTTTTGACGTGGACGGCCTGAAGATGGTCAATGACACTCTGGGCCATGAACATGGTGACAGGCTTTTGAAGCTCAGTGCCAAGCTTCTGCAGGATTCTCTGCGCGAATCAGACGTCCTGGCCAGAACAGGAGGGGATGAATTTGTGGCTCTTCTGCGCAGGACCAGCAGACAGGACGGCCTGAAAATAGTTGAACGCATCAGGGCCAGGATCAAAGCATACAATCAGAAAGGAAAGCCGGATCAGATTCCCTTGAGCATATCCGTAGGTTTTGCCTGTGGAGAGGATGAAGCAGATGATCTGGCTGAAGTTTTCAGGGAAGCTGACGATCTCATGTACCGGGACAAGCTGAGCAAGGATGTCACTGTCAGGGCCCTTATAATGAGGGCACTTATTTCTTCCATGGAGGAACGCGATTTTATCTCCCGTGGGCATGCCCACAGAGTGGAAGATCTCTGCCGCCGTCTGGGAAAAAAAGTTCAGCTTTCGGAAAAACAGATTTCAAACCTGGCACTGCTGGCTCAGGTACATGATCTGGGCAATGTGGGCATACCTGATCATATTCTTTTCAAGCCAGGCCCTTTGACGGATGAGGAGTGGGAAGTTATGCGCACGCATCCTGAAAAAGGATACCGTATAGCCAGCTCTAACCCGGTCCTGGCTGAAATTGCCGGTCTCATCCTGAGACACCATGAGCGCTGGGACAGCAGTGGTTATCCCCTGGGGCTGAAGAAAAAAGAGATACCCATAGAATGCCGCATCCTGGCCATTGTGGACGCTTTTGACGCCATGACCAGTGACCGCCCGTACAGAAAAGCCCTGTCTGTTTCAGAGGCGGGCAGAGAACTTAGAAAAGCCGCAGGGATCCAGTTTGATCCTGACCTGGTGGAGGTATTTCTGGAAATTGTGGGATCAGATTGAACAGCCATGTTTGACCAGCAGGTCAAAAAGCAGCCCCTTACCCTTTGCCTGACCCAGCTGTCCGCCAAACATCAATCAAGTTGAGTGTTGAGTTATAAGGAGTTAAGGCCTTGACCCCGCTACTCAATAGCTAGGAATAATTATTGACTTTGATTAAAAAAAAGACTAATTAAAGTTTATATTAAGCATAATGTTTATTAAAACTTTCACTAAAGACAATCAGCTTGTTCATAAGGAGGAAAAATGCAAACCGAAAAAATAAGTTTAAGCCAGGATACAAAAAGCAGGCTTGAGCTGACTCCGGATATGGCTAGCAGGTGTTATACCTGTGCCACATGCTCCAGCGGTTGTCCCGCCTCGGGTCTTGTCCCTGGCTGGGATCCCAGAAAAGCTATCCGGTCTGTCTCCCTGGGCCTGGATCAGGAAGTGGTTGATTCCAAATGGCCCTGGGTGTGTACTTTATGCGGCAGGTGTCAGCACGCTTGCCCCCAGGGAATACAGATCCTGAAAACATTCCGCGGACTTCGGTCTCTCAGGGAAAGAGATCAAGTCCCAGGTCCCCTGCACAAGGGTACCATGATGAATCTGGAAAGAGGCAATAATCTCGGGATACCCAGAGACGATTTTTTAACCCTTCTTGCAGAGCTGAGTGTCGAGCTTATGGAGAACGACGAAGAGCAACCGTGTCCCGGATTTTACGTGCCTGTAGACAAGGAAAACGCCAACGTCATAGTGACCATCAATTCCAAAGAGCCTTTCAGTGAACCCGACGATCTTAAATTCTGGTGGCAGATCTTTTATGCGGCCAAGGAGGACTGGACTGTTTCTTCCACCAATTGGGAAGGCGTCAACTGGGGGCTTTTCACCGGTGACGATGCCAGCATGAAGGAGCAGGTTCACCGCGTGCTGGAAAACGCCCGCAGACTCAAGGCCAAAACAATTCTCTACCCGGAGTGAGGCCATGCCTATTATGCAACCCGGTTCGGGTTGAAGACTTGGTTCCCTGAGGCTTTTGAAGAATTCAGAGTGGTCAGTATCTATGATCTGCTTGTGGAATACATTCAGTCCGGAAGGATCAAGCTGGACAAGTCCAAATTTGCCGGTCATAAGGTCACACTGCACGAACCATGTAATTATTTCCGTAAGTCAGCTGCCGCTTTTGGACAGGATTATTCCTCCGAATACCGCTACATAGTCAAGAATTGTTTCGAAGAAGCTGATATCAGGGAAATGTATCCCAATGGCCTGAACAATCATTGTTGCGGAGCAGGCGGGGGTGCCTGGGCCATGCCTTATTCTCAGGAGCGCATTGCTTACGGCAAGGAAAAAGCGGACCAGATCAGGGAAACCGGAGCTGATATTGTCGTAGCTCCCTGCCACAATTGCCGGGATCAGATCATGAAGAGTCTTTCCAAGGAGTTCGATATGGGCAACTGTAAGGAAACTCTCTATCTCTGGGAACTTGTTGCCCAGGCATTAATCATTGAGCCCTGGAGCGAAGATGAGGTCAAGAAGGCTCATGCCATGCGGGACGCTCAATATGAAAGAGATGGCATTGAACTGGAATCTGATGAATTCTGATACCTGAAAACGTTTTCCGCGGATTTTTTAAAAAAGCCTGCAGCCTTTCTGGCTGCAGGCTTTTTTATATTCCAGGATGCTTCTCGGTATTAAACATGAATGTTCTGCAGGTGAGGTTTGCAGGATAGATTAGTTATCAGGAAATAAGTGTTTCATTAATCTCGTTGCCAAGATAATAAAATAAAAAAGGTTTACAGCTGTTTTGGCTGTAAACCCTTAATTTTATTGGCGTCCCCAAGGGGATTTGAACCCCTGTTACCGGCGTGAAAGGCCGGTGTCCTGGACCGGGCTAGACGATGGGGACGCGTTAATATCTGGCTGGGGGACTAGGATTCGAACCTAGGTTAACGGGGCCAGAACCCGTCGTCCTGCCGCTAGACGATCCCCCAGACTCAAGAAAGTGATTGTCTAGTTGTTACGAATAATTTTGTCAAGATTTTTCAGTCATCATAATTAAACATAAAAAAAGAAAAGGGACTGCAGGATGCCAATGGCAAAGCCCAGCACCGCCCCCATGATTTCAATGAACCTGAATTCCCTGCGCATGATGGAATAAAGAACCTGCTCCAGCCTGATCATGGAAAAATTTTCCACTTTTTTCCGGACAACCTCCTTGAAATCCAGGCTTTGTTCCAGCTGTTCCCCAACTCTCTGCAGAAGATGCGGCAGGACACGCTCGCTTTCTCTAGCCAGCCTGGCCTGCATGGAGTCAGCCACGCGGCTGCTCAGGAGGGTCCCCAGCATGGGGTGCCATGAATGGAGCTTGCGGCTTAGAAGATTGTGTATGTATTCATTAAGGATATTATTCAAACGTTCCTTGAAACGAGGATCATTGATGACACCCTGGATATCCTGATGGGATATGAGTTCCTTTTCTACCAGTTGCCCGAGATTGGAGGCCAGCTCCTTCTGTCTTTTGGGAAACACACCCTGAAGCTTCCATCCCAGTATATTAACCGGCTCTCTGGGATGAAAAAGCATTTTCACCGCCAGATAATTGGTCAGCCAGCCGATGAGGGCGCAGATGAACGGGGCGATTATGAACTTGTAGTATTCCATTTTTCCAGGGCCGCGGCTGTCCTGCGCGCTCTCTCGGGGCCGAACCCGGGTACCTGCATGAGCTCTTCAGGGGTAGCTTTGAGGATGGCCTGCAGGTCTTTAAAATGCTCCCGCAGGGCGCGCACCCTTTTGGGCCCCAGGCCGGAAATCTGTTCCAGTCCGCTTTGAACCGACTGCCTGCGCCTGATTTTGCGCAGACTGCCCAGAGCGAAGCGGTGCGCTTCATCCCTGATCCTCTGAAGAAAAAGAAGTTCCGGGGAACCGGCCTTCAAGGACAGGGGATTTCTGCGTCCCGGCAGGTACACCCGGTCAATTTCTTTCCCTGTTGGTCCGGTTCCGGCCTTGGCTATGGAGGCCAGGGCCGGGGCATCCTTCACTCCCGTATCCTGCAGGGCTCTGCTTACGCTGCTCAACTGCCCCCGGCCTCCGTCGACCAGAAGCAAGTCCGGCCAGGGCATGGATGATTTGCCCCTGCGCCGGATGAACTCACGCATGGCCTGATAGTCATCTCCAGAAGATACTTGGGGCAGGTTGTATGTCCGGTATTTTTTTTTGTACGGCTCGCCCCGGACAAAGACCACCACGCCCATGCACGTGTTCTGTCCGGACTGGTGCGAGACATCAATGCATTCGATACGTTCCGGTTCCTTTGCCAGACCCAGAACCCGGGCCAGGGCAGGGCTTTGCTGCTCTTTTCGTTCCCGCAGGTGCTGCACGCAGTTCTGGACGGCCATTTGCACGAGCCCTTTCAAATTTTCTCTCCGGGCGGCAATCAATCTGACCTTGCCCCGCCGGTATTCCATAAGCAGGTGTTCCAGGGCCGGATTATCGATTTTTTGGGGCAGAAGGATCTTTTCCGGAATAAACCTGTCCGGACCGTAGAACTGGCCCAGGAAGCTGACCAGAATGTCATGCATTTCCTTGGAATTTCCCGGATCCACATCAGACCAGAAAAAATTCCTGCTGTCCAGGACCTTGCCCTGTCGAACAAAGAGCACTCCTATACCCAGGCCGCCGTGCAGGCTCACCGGCGCAAAAACATCCAGATCCCCCATGCCCGGAAAGACCACGGACTGAGATTTTACAGTCTGCTGCACCGCCCGGATCTGGTCTCTGATCAGGGCCGCTTTTTCAAACCTGAGCTCCCTGGCGGCCCTGTGCATATCTTTTCCCAGCCCGCCAACAAGTTCCCAAGACCTGCCAGAGAGAAACATTTCCAGACGGCGCACCTCGCGCCGGTATTCTTGGGGATCAACTTCCAGGCAGCAGGGGGCCGGACATCTGTGCATGAAGTGCTGCAGGCATGGACGTACACGGTTTTTGAATTTTTTATGCCCGCACTTGCGCAGGGAAAACAGCCTGTTGACCACCTTCATGGTCTGTCTGGCCGCGGCAGCCGAGGTAAAGGGTCCGAAGTACAGGGCCCCGTCCTTTTTTACAGTCCTGGTCAGTTCCAGGGCAGGGTAGGGCCTGAATTTGTCCAGGCGGAAAAGGACATACTGCTTGTCGTCACGCAGGACGATGTTGTATCTGGGCCTGTGCTTCTTGATAAGACTGGCTTCCAGGAGCAGAGCTTCCTTTTCGCTCAGGGTGGTGATGTACTCCACCCGGCTCACCCGGGCAAGCATGGCTGTTGTCTTGGGGGAATGTCCCTGGAAGTCTCTGAAGTATGATCCAATCCGGATGCGCAGGTTTTTGGCCTTGCCCACATAGATGAAGCGGTTCCCGGCGTCCTTCATGAGATAGACGCCGGGTTCCTGCGGAAATTCATCCGGCTGAAACTTGTAGGAAAGCATTTTGTGCTGAGTCGGGCTAATCCATGATCGGCACACCGGGTCCCTTGAGGTAGTCAAAGAGCTCAGAATCCGTGCTCAGAACCATGGTGGTGGAGCCGGGCTGCATTATCTGCTGGTAGGTCCGCAGGGACTTGAGAAAGCGGTAGAACTCCTCGTCGGCCAGGTGTCCCAGGTACGTGGCAGGACGGCCTTCAAAGCGCAGATTGAGTTCTCCCTCCATGCTGATGTGGATGGTCTGGCCGTTTTCCAGCCGCCCCTCCAGTCGGCCTCTCAACTCCCGGTCTTCACGTTCCACATGGGCCTGGACTGTAATCTGATCGGTCTTGGGAAAGACAATGCCGATACGACCTTCAGTGTCGGTCATGCCTATTTCTATATCGTTGAGCCGGACAAAGGCCCCTGGTACAGGCATATTGTTTTCGTCGGTGACCCTGAGCATATCCTCGGTAAAACCCTCGGCAAAAATTGACGTGGCCCGGGCTTCTCCTTCACCGCGGATCCTTTCGCTGTCCGCATCAGCCCTGGCCCTGATTTCCATGGCCATCTCCTCGCCCTCGGCCCTGTGCCTGGCAGCGATCCTTTCCCTTTCCGCCTCCATGCGGGCAAAGACGTTATCCTCAACCTCGGGAGGGTAGTCCACTCTCTTCATCCGGACATCGTTGACCTCAATTCCGAAGTCACGGATCCTTTCAGCGGCGCGTTCAGTGACTTTGTCCATGAGGGCTTCTCTTTCCTCAGCAATGATGTTCTGTATGGGCTCATTGCTGACCACATCGCGCAGCTCCGAAACCAGGATGTTCTGGATCCTACCCTGGGCTTCGGCCACGTTGCGCACGGTCATGTAGAAAAGAAGAGGATCAACCACGTGCCAGCGGGAGACATGGTCTATGAGCAGCCTTTCCATGTCCAGGGTCAAAAATTCATCGGCAGCCACGTCGCTGGTCTGGACGCGTCTGTCTACCTTCACTGCCGACTGGATCAGGGGGGTCTTGAAATGCAGCCCAGGTTCATCGATTGTTCTTTTATGTTCCCCCAGCTGCAGGACCAGGGCGTATTCCCTCTCATCCACGGTGAACATGGCCTGTAAAACCAAAACTGCGGCCACGATGATAGCTATGGGAAAAATTGCACTCTTGCTCATTATATAAAGCCTCCGAAATCACTATATAAACATCCACGCTGGATTATTGCTGCTTGATCTTGTCAAAGGAAAGAGTTCCTCCATCGGGAAATAAAAGCACTGTTTCCGCGGAATCCTTGTCCAGGATTACCTTTTCCACACCGGGCAGAACCTCTCCTATGGTCTCCAGGTACAGCCTCTGCCGGGTGACTCCCTTGGCCTTCCGGTATTCCACAAGGAGCTGACCGAACCTTTTGACCTCGCCCTGGGCCTCCAGGATGCGCTGGGCCCGTTCGCCTCTGGCCCTGGGGATAATGTCTTCCCTGTATTCCTCAGCCCGGTGGATAAGCCTGACCTTGTCCTCCATGGCCCGGACCACATCATGAAAGGCCTCGCGCACCTCCTGCGGGGCGTCGCCTCTTTCGGTCCTGACGTTTACCAACCGTAGGCCGGACTGGTAATCGTTGAGCAGTTTCTGCAGAAGTTCCTGGGTATCCCCGGCAATGCGGCTCAACCCCTCGGCCACTATGGCCCGATCGATTTCCAGGGTACCCACAGCGCTGCGCAGGGCGCTTTCCGCAGCGGTCTTGATGACCATCTCCGGATCCTGAATATTGAAAAGATATTTGGTGGGCTCGGATACCTGATAATGGACAATAACCTCGATATGGGCGATGTTCTGGTCCTTGGTGAGCATCAGAGCCTCGTCGCGGTTGACCCGCTTTCTGCCCTCCACCCGGGTAAAGCCTATTTCAAAGCTTCTGATCTTTTGGGTGTCCACTGTTGTCGACCTGCCTATGGGCACTGGCCAGTGCCATTGAAGACCTGCACCCATCTGCGTGACATGTACTTTTTTGCCGAAGCGCTGCTCTACACCCACCTGTCCGGGCTCCACAATATACAGACCGGACAGAAGCCAGCCAATCAAGGCCAGGAAAATGAGAATGAAAACGATGCCCCCTGGAATACGGATGTTTTTCAGCTGCCCCAGGGCTTCATTGAGCTTGGTGAAATCGGGCCCCTTGGGACCTCCTCCGCTTCCGGGTCCGGAACCGAACTGCCTCTGCCGTCTCTGCTGTAATTTATCCCAGTCCCAATTCATAAATTTTCTTTAAAAAGCCGGGTGCAAACTGTTATCTGCATCCGGCTTCTGAAGGTTAAGGTTTTTAGATAGTTACTGAAGTCATGGCTGTTATCAGGATGCTCCTTAAGCTGACATGGCGGCCCCATGTTTCTTGCTTACAGCATTAAATAGTTTACTCCTTGTACAAGGTCAAGAAAAACAAAAGTGTTTTACATCCATCATGATATTTTATAGATAATATAAAGGCTGTGGGCGTCAATCAGAATTTTGTCCGTGCCGGCCAATCTGCCTGAGGCTCTTCGATGTATGCTGTGGAATTGTTATGGCATTATACTATATCTTTCCTGCTCCGGGGTTTTGGCAAAAGGGCTCAAAAACTTGC
>SL_5KL_010_SEDDRAFT_10002174_pt1 | contig 11156 bp, 4 predicted proteins | sample SodLakKL_010_SED_FD_9118 | JGI IMG/M metagenome (IMG submission 9118)
GTTGCTATCTTCTTAATTACTATCTTCTTAGTTGCTATCTTCGGAGTTGAAGTCCTTTATGCAAAGTCCTTTATGCAAAGCCTTTATGCAAAGGCCTTTATGCAAAGGCCTTTACTGTTTTATCACGATTTAAACATATAATGTTGATTAATTTAATTATATTATACTTAAATGTTATTAACAAGCTAAATCGAGCTAAATCGTCGTGACCCTTCAGGCACAACAATAATTGAAAATATCAGGGCATATTTTCTTGCTAACCTAATAAATGAAAATATCTATTTCAGGCAGGGTTGATTGTAAGTTTTTCTGGTTTTGCCCCCTTTTTTAATCTTACTGACTCAATTATATAAAATTGCTGTAATTAATTATGTAATCAATCTAACTAAAGCTTGATGGCTTTCCAGTTAAACTGACTTTAAATAATCCCAGGCAAGTTCTTTGCAAAATCAGATTCTTTATCAAAGTCTTAAAGCTCTAAGACTCTGAAATCACAGTAATCTTACGAATAAGAATCAGGTTTAGCCCTGATAATCTAGAAACAAGAAGCCTGATACAAAAAAGTGCATCTCGCTGTAAGAAAACCAAACAGCAGAGCCTGTTTTATCTGCTGTATAAATGTATATAAAAAATGGTTCTTCAAGCGCTTGCTCAGTGGTTCTTCGAATGGCTCCTCAGAAGATTCTTCTCGTGCCCTGTTGGCACTGTTCCCTGGGGAATGTTTCTTTGGGGCGTTTTCTTTGTGGCTGCTCCTATGTGATGTTCCTTTGGGATGTTCTTTTGAGGCGGTTCCTCTGGGATGTTCCTTTTGGATGTTCTTTTAAAGCGGTTCCTCTGGGATGTTCCTTTTGGATGTTCTTTTGAAGCGGTTCCTCTGGGATGTTCCTTTGGAATGATATCGACTTTATGCAGAGCAATCATAGGCAATCACATATATTAAAAATATTTTTCCGGATAAGCAATTAACAGAATATTCATAGAAGAGAGACAGGGCACACAAAGGTTCCGGCACGTAAACCAGATATCTGGCCGCTTTTGCGAAATTAATTCACAGTTCATTATCTTTTATGTGCAGAAAAAGCATGTGTAATGTGTCTGAAATTTTATTTTTTCAAAGGATTTCTGTTTCAAGGGAATGACGCTGCAAAGATAATGTTGGAGGTTTAACTTAGACCAAATTTTTTCAGATTAAATATTAACCATTGCTTTACAAAATGATTTAAATATTAACCATTGCTTTACAAAATGATTTAAATATTAGCCAGTGGTTTATAAAATGATTTAAATATTAACCATTGCTTTACAAAATGATTTAAATATTAGCCAGTGGTTTATAAAATGATATAAATATTAGCCAATGCTATACATTATAATGTAAATATTAATCAGTGGTCCATAAGATGATATAAATATTAGCCAATGCTCAAATGATATAAGCCAATGGTTTAAAAAATGATTTAAATATTAACCATAGTTTACAAGATGGCCCTAAAAATTTTATTGCCCCAGTATATCTATCTCTAATTTTGCTATATTTTACTGAAAACTTAACCAGCAAAAACTAGCATTTGGCGTTTTAGAGGTTTTTGCTAAAATTTGAGCCAAAGCCGAATATTTTCTGGTGAAAGATATCAAATATTGATTGAGAGATTAACCGGTTTTGCAATATCAAAATTATTATATGAAAGGCAACTTATTTTGCTGGTTTACAATAAAACTTAACTGCAAAAATCAGCCTATCCCAGGATGCTGGCTCTTTCTATTTTGTTTTTTTGCCGCCTATTTATTGTTTTATCTGACAATTGCTAATATTGAGGTACAGCACACATACTTCTTCTGCAGGTAAACCGCCATGCCCCTCTGAGGCACAGCAATACATGAAAATATACTGACTATTCTCAAATTAATCTGCCATGACCCTCCGAAGCACAGCAATACATGAAAATATACTGACTATTTTCAAATTAATCTGCCATGACCCTCCGAAGCACAGCAATACATGAAAATACAACAGCATATTTTTAAGATAAACCGCCATGCTCCTTTGGAGCACAACAATAAATGAAAATACAACGCATATTTTTAAGATAAACCGCCATGCTCCTTTGGAGCACAACAATAAATGAAAATTTTTCTGCAAATTTTCAAGATAAACAACCATGCCCCTCTGGGACACAACAATAAATGAAAATTTTTCTGCAAATTTTCAAGATAAACAACCATGCCCCTCTGGGACACAACAATAGATGAAAATAATATTGCGTATCTTCAAGGTAAAGCAAAACAGCTGGATAAAATTTCGCAAAAGTAGCCAGATTTCTGCTTTACGTGTCGGGACCTTTGTGTGCTCTGCCTCACTTTAATGAATTTTCTGTTAACTTACGCCCCAATAAAATTCACGTTTTATCTGCCAATCTCAGCTGGCAAGTATACTATTTTCCTTAATGTTAAAGCGCTTTATTCCTGCCATTTTCTAAATTTCAATCTCAGCTGGTAAATGATACCATTTGCCTTCATGTTAAAGCGCCCTGCCTCAAGCCTCAACCGATTTTCAGTAAATTATCTAACATTACCAGCTTTCAATTATATTTTCAGCTGCTAAAATCTGAAGATTTATCACTGGGATTATCTAAAAATTACGGGGGGAATCATCACTGCTTTACAGCATATCTCCCAGAAGAAATGAGTTAACGAGCACCGTGCTGACACTTAATATCATGGCAATCATTGCCCAGGCCGGATGGAGGAGTCCGGTTACTGCCAGAGGAACACCAACACCATTGAAAGAGAAGGCCAGGATTAAGTTCTGCCTGGTCTTGCGGTAGCTTTTACTGCCAATCTGATAGGAATCGACAACTCCGGTTAATTTTTCTCCCATGATAATGATATCCGAGGCTTCCAGGGCGATATCTGTGCCTGCCCCGATGGCGATGCCGATATCGGCCTGCGTTATGGCTGGAGCATCATTTATCCCATCTCCCACCATCACCACTTTCTTGTCTTCCTGCTGGTATCTACGGATCTGCTCAACTTTATTCCGGGGCAGCACCCGGGAAAAAATCCTGTCCAGCCCGGCCTCTGCTGCCACCGCTTCCGCGGTCTCTTTTCCGTCTCCAGTCAGCATCACGGTTTCCATACCAGCCTTCTTGAGCTGACTAATTGCTTCCCGGGCATCTTCCTTAAGATTATCTGCAATGGCTATCAGACCTATCGCTTTCTGTTCCAGAGCTGCCACGACAACTGTATTGCCCCGGGATTCCAGCTCTTTAATTTTTTCTTCTTCTTCCGCCCTAATTTCTGATTCTCCCCTGTTGTCTAATTCTTGCCTCTCTTCTGATTCTCTCCTGTCATTTGATTCTTGCCTGTATTTTGATTCTCCCTTATCGTCTGATTCTCGCCTCTCTTCTGATTCTCTCCTGATTTCTGATTCTTCCCTGTCGTTTGATTCTTGCCTGTATTTTAATTCTCCCTTATCGTCTGATTCTCGCCTCTCTTCTGATTCTCGCTTAATTTCTGATTCTCGCCTCTTTTCTGATTCTCTCCGAATTTTGTATTCTCCCCTGTCTTCTAATTCTCCTCTGTTGTCTGATTGTCGCCTAACGTCTGACTCCTGCAGGAAGGGCAGGCTGCCAACCAGAAGTTCCTTTTCCTCAATCCGTGCTCTGATCCCCAGGCCGGAGACAGAAGAAAATTCCTGGACTTCATCCAGCTGAATATCTCTCCTTCTGGCTTCCTCCACGATCGCTCTGCCCAGAGGATGCTGGGATTCCAGCTCGCCGCTGCCGGCATAATAGAGAACCTCTTCAGCTGAACAATCCTGCAGGGGGATAACTTCGGTCACTTCAGGCTCCCCTTTGGTGATGGTGCCCGTTTTATCGAGAAAAACTGTGGAGATATCCTTGAAAATTTCAAAGGCCTGCCCGGAGCGAATTAAGATACCCTTATCAGCAGCTTTTCCGGCTCCCCGTATCATGGCCAGCGGACCGGCCATTCCCAGGGCGCAGGGATAGCCCATTACCAGCACTGCCAGCAGAGCAAAAATTGCCCTTATCAGCTGCAGCTCGCCGGTTATAAGCCAGGAACCCAGTGTCCAGATCAGCAAAGCCAGCCCGGCAAAGCTCAACACCCCCGGAACATAATATTTTAAAACTACATCCATCAGCTGAATAATGTCCGGTTTCAAAGCCCGGGCTTCCTCGATATGATGAGCAATCTGCTTGAGAAAGCTCTCCTCTCCTGTTCTGGTCACTTCTACAATAACGGCTCCTGATTTGTTGATTGAGCCGCTGATAACTTCATCATCGACCTCTTTATCTGCAGGGATCGATTCTCCTGTAACCAGGCTTTCGTCAACAGTGGTGCTGCCTTTGATGATTCTGCCGTCAACAGGGATCTTTTCACCCGGGCGGATTCTGACCCTATCGCCAGCTTCTACCTCTTCAACCGGCAGTTCCTGCTCGCCTTCCTCCCTAATTACTCTGGCAGTATCGGGTTGAAGGTCCATTAACTTCCTGGCTGCCCGGGAACTTTTAGCCCGAACAACCAGGGAAATATAACCTGAAAGGATGTGGTAGGTGTTGAGAAAAACCGCCACAGAGAAGAAAACAAAGGAAGGAAATTCTTCATAAATAAATCCTAAAAACCCGCCGGTGAGGGCGGCAAATACCGCAAACTCCAGCAAGACATGCTGATTTAGAATACCTCTCCGGAGCGATGACAGGGCTTTCTTTATTATATACCTGCCGGGCCAAAATGTTGTAATCAGGGCAAAGCTCATTCCCAGCCAGACAAACCAGTAGTCATAATATCCAGCCCACATGGCCAGCATAAATAACAGGTTAACCCCGGCAATATAAGCAGACAGGAATAATTTTTTTCTGGCAGAGGTTATTTCGGCCTGCTGCTCCTTAAATTTTTTTACCTTATCCGGATCCCGAACAGTATAACCCAGGTCGGTCAGAGTTGCTTTTATTTTCTCTGAGCTGACGCGGTTTTCATCATAGACAACCAGGGCTTCTTCATGGGCCAGGCTGACATTAACGCTGCTGACACCGGGCAATCTGCCTACTGCTTTTTTTATACTTTCGGTGCAGAATGAACAGCTCATTCCGCCAATATTAATAAGAATTCTTTTCTGTTCATTAGCTATATTATTAACGCTATTATTAACATTTTTATTAAGGCTCTTATTAGCGCTATTTTTAACATTTTTATTAACACTCTTATTAACGCTATTTTTAACGCAATTATTAATACTATTTTTAAAGCTATTATTAAAGCTATTATTAAAGCTATTATTAACAGAGCTCATGCTTTATCACCCTAAATCTATCATTTGGATAATTTATTAATAAAATAATTTATCATCTCCATAATATTACATTACGATGACCTGTCATATTTCATCCCTCTGACTTATCATCCCCAGACATAACTATTCTGATATATCATCACCAGGCTGCAATACTACAATATCCCGCTGACCTATCATACTCATACTTAACTATACTGCTGATTTATCATTTCGGAGGTCCGCGATGCTATACTGATACCCTGTAGAGGTTTTATTCTGCCTTAATCCTAACAAAATTTATCTACTTTGTCAATTTTGCAGAGGAAGACCGGCATTTCCTGGAGAAAGAAGGGGGTTAGTTTTAAGCAGGTAAAGGAAAATAATAGTCAAAAACTTGACAGTTAAGATAAAATTAATTTATACTTAAGACACAATAATTTCTCCTGACATAGATATACACATACCGGGTATATTTTTCCATTATATTTATTATCGGTAAACTGAACATTCTCCTTGCTGGCAGGCTGCCAGGTCGGGAGAGCTGCCGACTTTTTGCTGTGCTGCCGGGCAAGATATTGCTTTTCAGGCAGGATAGCGAAACTTTGCAATTTATGATAAGATAGCGATAACTATGCAGTTCAGGGCTAAATAGCGATAACTATGCAGTTCAGGGCTAAATAGCGATAACTATGCAGTTCAGGGCTAAATAGCGATAACTATGCAGTTCAGGGCGAGATAGCAATAACTATGCAGTTCAGGAAAGGATAGCGCTACTTTACAATTCAGCCCGAAACAGGGCGAATTAAGCGAAAAAAAAATTTCCAAGGAGGCTGACTTAAGTTGCCTGGAACACGAAAAGAATCTCTGCAGTTAAAAATGACCTCGACTGGAAAGGTTTTAACCCTGAATATCTTAACTGGAATTATGCTGATATTATTACTATCTCTGCTGTTAATCCTAACAGCAATGGCAGATACTGGTCCAGTATCTGCAGGCGAACCAGAAATGGATACCACGGCGCTGGATACCGCAGCGATTGATGCCACGGCGCAGGACACCGCAGTGATTGACACCGCAATTATTAATACCGCAGCGATTGATACCGGAGAAATGAGCACCGCAGCGCTGGATGCCGCAGCAGCGGATACCGGAATTGATGGGGAAGAATCCTCTCAGACAGGCCAGGAAGGAGTTTTCCAAACCGCTCAGGAAGAGGTTTCCGAGACAGGTCAGGATGAGGTTGCCGATACTGATCAGGAAGGGGTTCCCGAGACAGGCCAGGAAAGAGTTCCCGAGACAGACCAGGAAGGGGTTCCTGAGACTGGCCAGGAAGAATTTTCCCCGACAGATCAGGATGAGGTCCCTCAAACAGATCAGGAGGGAATTCCGGGACCGGTGGAAGAGGACTATTTTCGCGGGGAAGTTCTTGAGGTGGAGGGATACTCCACCGATCGGGGCCTGAATCAGACTGCTGAAGTTGAGATCACCAGCGGACCCCATGCCGGGGATGTTGTGACCATAGACAATTACTACGAAGAACATAACAGGTTTCTTGATATCATTCTGGAAGAAGGCATGCATGTGATCCTGGTGGGTTTCGAGCAGGATGGAGAAATGGAGTTCCACCTTCAGGATATGGCCCGGGATCGCGGGCTCCTCTGGGCAGGACTTCTGCTGGGTGCTGCTCTTTTAATTGTCGGCAAAATTAAGGGGCTGAAAACGATCATCACTCTGGTCATTACCGGCGTGATAATCATCCGGGTGATGCTGCCCCTGATGCTGGATGGCTATTCACCCATTCCCGTGGCTACTCTCAGTGCGCTCATCATTATTGCAGTGATACTTGTCATCATCGGTGGCTTCAATGCGAAAACAGCAGCCGCCATCCTGGGAACGGGATCAGGAGTAATTGCTGCCGGAATCATGGCCTATTATGTCGGAAATCTTGCCAATCTCACCGGTCTCGGTACACAGGAGGCTCAGATGCTGGCAGTCGGTCAGGAGACCCTGGATATTACCGGACTGCTCTATGCCGGGATTATCATCGGGGCTTTAGGCGCCATAACCGATGTCGGTATGTCGGTGGCCTCCAGTGCCTTTCAGATCAAAAAGGCCAATCCTGCCATCCGGTTCAGAGAACTGACCGCTGCTGCCATTGAGGTGGGCAGGGATGTCATGGGAACGATGGCCAACACCTTGATTTTGGCCTATGTAGGGGGCGCGATCCCTTTCCTGCTGCTTCTGCTGCAGAATCAAATTCACTGGCTCAGGATTATCAACATGGATTTTATGGCTTCCGAAATTTTGAGCGGCATCGCCGGGACTCTTGGCCTGGTGCTGGCTATTCCGGTAACCGCTGTAGCTGCCGGGCTTTTGCTGAGGAATTGAAGTTTTCAGACACATTACACATACTTTTTCTGCACGTAAGCTGAGGAATTGAAGTTTTCAGACACATTACACATACTTTTTCTGCACGTAAAGGGAAATGAACGGAGTAATAATTTCGCAAAAACTGAAGTTTTTTGTATTGCGGGGTGGAAACTTGTATTACGTGGTGGAAACTTATGTGTGCTGTCCCTCAATCTTCACAATAATCAGAAATAATAAAGTTCAGCAGTAATGCCCATCAATAATGTCCATTAGCATTATTTTCAAGATAAACAACCATGCCCCTCCGGGACACAACAATAGATGAAAATTTTCTGCAAATTTTCAAGGTAAACAGCCATGCCCTTTTGGGGCATAAGAATACATGAAAACACAACAGCATATTTTCAAGATAAACAGAAAAAAACAAAGAAGAAGAAATGAAGAATTGAAAAAATTAAGCAAAAAAAGAAAAATGCAAATCAAGAAAATTAATATAGAGAAAATTAAATAGAGAAAAGGAAATGAAAAAAGCAAACAGAGAGAATTAAGTAAAGGAAAGTTGCTGAAATAAAGCAAATAAAGAGAATTAAGCAAAGAATAAGCAAAAAAAGTAAAGAAAAGTAAAAAAAGCAGATGAGATATAAGGCTAATATAATGATAAGCAAAAAGAAAGGAATGATTACAAGATGGTAAGGGATAATGCCAGGCAGAAGCGGGTCTTTTCCGGGATCCAGCCAACCGGGAAACTGCACATTGGTAATTTTCTGGGCGCTATCAGCGTCTGGGTGGAAAATCAGAGCAAATATGATAACTTCTTCTGCATTGTTGATCTCCACTCTCTCACGATTCCTGAGAATATTGAGCCAGATTATCTCCGGAAAAAGATCCGGGAGGTGGCAGCTCTCTATCTGGCCTGCGGACTGGATCCCGAGGAGTCCACCATCTTCGTGCAGTCCCGGGTGCCCCAGCATGCCGAGCTGACCTGGCTGCTGAACTGCGTTACTCCCATGGGCTGGCTGGAAAGAATGACCCAGTATAAGAGCAAAGCCAGTCAGCTGGAAACCGTGGGAACCGGGCTTTTCGTCTATCCTGCCCTGATGGCGGCCGATATCCTGCTCTATCAGACCGATCTGGTTCCTGTCGGCGAGGATCAGAAGCAGCATATTGAAATCACCAGGGATATTGCCGGGCGCTTCAATCACCTTTTCGGAGAGGTTTTTAAGCTGCCGGAAGCGATGATCCGGGAAAGCGGGGCCCGGATTATGGGAATGGATAATCCCGAAAACAAGATGAGCAAAAGTCTGGGCGAGAAAAAAGCGGGCCACTCCATAGGACTGCTTGATTCTCCCGAGGAGATCAGGGAAACCATCATGGGAGCCACCACCGATTCCCAGAAAGAAACCCGGTTTGCCCAGGCCTCCCCGGGAATCAGGAACATGCTGATTATTTATCAGGCTCTGACCGCCAGGACCCGGGAGGAAGTGGAGGAGTTTTTTGCCGGAAAAAATTATAGCTTCCTGAAGAAGGAGCTAACAGAGGCGGTGGTTGCAACTCTGAGGCCGATTCAACAGCGCTATAAGAAAATTGTCGCTGAGGAAAACTACCTGGAAGATGTTCTAACGCAGGGCAGAGAAAGGGCGAAGGCCATTGCCGGGGAAACCCTGGAGCAGGCCCAGAAGATGATGGGGATTAGGTAATGCTGGCCTGATGCCGGCCTGATGCTGATGCCGGCCTGATGCTGGACAGATGACGGCTTTATACTGACCTGATGCTGGCCGAAAAGGAAGAAATAAAATAGCAGCGACCGGCAGCGGTAATGACAGAAGATCTTTGGATGAATATATACCGGTAATGTCAAAAAATTTATGATAAAACACATCGAAAAGTGCAATGTCAAAAGATCTATGAAAGAACTCATTAAGAGGTACGGTAATGTCAAAAGATCTATGAAAGAACAAGTTAAGAGACACAGGGGGGGTATGCTATGATTTTTAACAGCAGCAGGGGAGAGATATATTACGAGATTCAGGGCTCAGATAACTCTAAAACTATTGCTTTTTTCCACGGTTTGAGCACTGATCACAGGATGTTTGACAGGCTGGTGCCCGAATTTACTGCAGATTATCAGGTTATTGTCTGGGACATGCCCTGGCATGGTCGCTCATTTAAGCCGGAGAGCAGGTTTTCCTACTCAGTTGTGGCTGACTCTTTTATTGAACTGCTGAATGAGCTTGAAATTCAAGATGTTGTGCTCTCCGGCGTTTCTCTGGGAGGCTATGTAGTACAGTATATTGCTGATCGTCATCCAGAAAGAATAAAAGCCGTTCATATAGATGGGGCCAGTCCCCTGCATATGAATTTTGGCAGCCTGGGAGCCCTGGGGGTTAAAATCAACTTTATTCTGTATAAATTGCTGCCCTTCAAAATCTATAAAGGCTTATCGCTGAAAATGCTGACCTCCGGACCTGAATCCCGGCAGTATCTCGATCAACACTTTACTGAAGCAGGTAAAGAGAGCTTAATTCAGCTGGGGATGGGTAATGCTGCCGGGATTATCAGGGGTATTGACAGGCCACTGCAGCAGCCTGTTCTGCTGACTAATGGCGAAGATGAAACTTTCGTTGTCAAGAAGAAATGCGCCCGCTGGAATGAGGCCAGTTCCAATACTCAATATACTGTAATTCCCGGAGAGGGCCATCTCCACATCATTGATCGACCTGAAGCCTACATCGCAGCTCTTCGCTCTTTTTTGGATGGTATTTAACAGATTTTTTAAAAGATAAACATCTTTAAAACTATCCTGGTGAATGCTGCTATCGGTTTAATCGAAGATTCTAGTATGATTAATTATTTTGCATGATTAATTATTTTTAATGGCTCATTTAAATTTCCTTGTTGCTGATCTAATGCTGGATAATTGTCTTAGCTGGCTGGACCTTATTATTAGGACTGAAAGAGATAATACACTTGACAATAACAGTTTGTTTGCCTGCAACTATTTGCCAAAGACATGACAACATGTAATTTGAAAAGAGCTTTTTTAATTGATTATTGGATGCTTGTAAAGAAGCTAAACCTGCTCCAAACCTGGTATCCTGAGCTGACTTTGATAGCCATTTATCTTTAGACAGGATAAGATGGGATAAATTTCATTATATTTTTCAGAAAAAATCTCAGGTAGAGTCTTAGCAAGAATTTCAGGAAGAGTTTCAAGGAGGGTTTCAGGGCAGGTTTCAGGGGAAATCTCAGGGGAAATTTCAGCAGGAAAATAGACAGAACATTCATAGAAGAGAGACAGAGCACACAAAGGTTCTGGCACGTAAACCAGATATTTAGCTGCTTTTGCGAAATTAATTTTCAGGTAGTTTACACTAGGAGATTAATTGTCAGGCCATTTTACATAAAGAGATTAATTCTCAGACAATCTCACATTAAGAGGCCCATTCTCAGGCCATTTTACATAAAGAGATTAATTCTCAGGTAATTTTAAATT
>SL_5KL_010_SEDDRAFT_10002175_pt1 | contig 11156 bp, 10 predicted proteins | sample SodLakKL_010_SED_FD_9118 | JGI IMG/M metagenome (IMG submission 9118)
AACTTCCAGTACTGAGAAATTTATTAAAAAAGTTGACCCGGAGGTAGCAATAATTCAGAATAGAATCAGGGACCGCTTATTTCCTGAGGCAAATAATGTAGCAGGCAATTTGAAAAAACTGGGGATTGCAGTCTATCAAAATGTTTTTTCTGGTCATATATCGATATATAGTGATGGGGTTAACTACAGGATCGAGGTTGAGAGAGATCAGGTTGAGGGGCAATAAGCAAAAGTGGGAACAATAAGGGAGAAAATGTTTTGCTGACTGGGAAAAGAAATTGTTTGATAGATACTCCCGGCCTGATTGCAATGATCGCCAACCTTTTTTACAGGAACCCCCCAAAATTATTCAGGGGATTTTTATCAGCAAGAATAAAGTTGCCAATAAAATAAGGAGTTCCCCATGAACCCGAGGGGCATATAATACCTGGATTAATTTGCCCTTCCAGATTTTGGAGCCGGGCATTTTCGGGAATATTTTTGCAGAAAACCCTTATTGGGATTGGCCTTTTCACTGTAGAGGGAGGAGTGTTCATTATGGAAAGCCAATGGCAAAAAGTGGGTCAGGTACTCAGGAAGGGTTTGCAGGAAGGGATCTATCCTGGTTATCAGGCGGTAATTGCTGACCGCCAGGAGATTCTCTGGCAGGAAACTGGAGGACTGTCCCGCCAGGAACCGGAAGAAAAAACTATGAAAGCAGATCACCTCTTTGACCTGGCTTCATTGACCAAACCCGTTGCCACCATGGCCACCTGTCTGCAGTTACTTCGCCAGGGGGAATTATCCCTGGATGAACCGGTGCGATCCTTTATGCCTCCCGGAGCCCCTTTTTTCTGGGATCAGGTGACCCTGGGACGTCTACTGGATCATACCTCGGGTCTTCCTGCCTGGTACCCCCTCTATACTCGGGGGCAGGGGAGGGAGGAGGTCTGGGATTTTTTCCGGGAAACGGAACTGGAAAACAACCCCGGGGAAAAAACTGTATACAGCTGCCTGGGCTTTATCCTTCTGGGTTTGCTCCTGGAAAAAATTGGAGCCGCCTCCCTGGATGAACTGGCCCGGGAGCTGGTTTTTGTCCCTCTACAGATGGAAAATACTACCTTCCGGCCCCTGGACCAGGGCTATTATCCCGAGGACCTGGTGTGGCAGGAAAAGGATAGCCAGAGAGAAAAAGGCATGGTCAGCCGGGGCGGCCTGGAATTTTCCGGGTGGCGGGAAGGTTTTTCTCCGGGAGAACCAAACGATGGCAATTCTGCTTATGCCCTGGGGGGAATTGCCGGAAATGCGGGTTTGTTCGCTCCACCAGCAGATATAGCTCGTTTTGGACAGGCCTGGTTGGGAAGTGAAACCGGTAAGGGTTTTCTTTCCCCGGCAATCATCGAAGCTGCTACCCGTTCCCGGGGTGGGGAATTTGGCCTGGGGTGGCGTCTGAAACAAACCGGACATCCCCAACCTGGCTTCCCTGAATCCATGGCTCCTTTTATCCCGAATCCCATTCATAAAAACGTGGGGCCCCGGGTAGAGGGGGAGCTCTTCTCCGGGGATAGTTTTGGCCATTCCGGCTTTACCGGGTGTTCCCTCTGGATTGATCCCCGGCGTAACCTGGTCTGTGTTCTTTTTGCTCCCCATCTTCATCCCACCCTTACCCCGGGCTTCAATCGAATTCGGGCTCGCTTTCATAATGTTGTGGCCGCAGTCAAGGAGGAAGAATAATGGCAAACCCCAGAAGGGTTTTGGGAATTATGTCCGGGACTTCCCTGGATGGTATAGATGTAGCCCTGATAGATGTCCTGTCTGAAATAGGGAGTAATCTATTTAATTATAAGTTGATTGCTTTTAAAACTTTTTCCTTTCCAGCTTCAATTCAGAAACGGCTTCTTGCTGTCAGTGAGGAGGGAGGGGGCACTACTGCAGAAATCAGTGAGCTCAACTTTGCCCTGGGCTATCTTTACAGTAATTGTGCCCGGAAATTAATTAAGGAAGCAGGTTTAACCCCAGCGGATATTGATCTCCTGGGCTGTCACGGCCAGACCATTCAGCACCTTCCCCAACAAAAAATACCCTCCACCCTGCAGATTGGGGAACCGGGAATAATTGCCCAGGAATTGGGGATCAAGACAGTCAGCAATTTCAGGGCGAGGGACATGGCAGCTGGCGGGGAAGGAGCTCCGATTGTTCCTTACGTTGACTTTCTTCTTTTTGGCCGGGCAGAAGAAAATGTAATTCTTCAGAACATAGGGGGTATTGGGAATTTTACCTATATTCCCGCCGGAGGAAGTTTGGACTGTCTCCTGGCCTCAGATACCGGCCCGGGAAATATTTTGATTGATGGCGCAGTGCAGTTGATTACTGCAGGAGTAGAAAAAATGGATAAGGACGGTAATAGAGCTCGTCAGGGAAAAGTCCAGGAACAACTTCTTTCTAAGATGCTCGAGCATCCTTTTCTGCAACGCAAATTACCCCGTACGACGGGGCGTGAAGATTTTGGCCGGACTGTGGTCGATGATTACTGGAACCTTTTCCAGGCCAGCGATCTTTCCTCCAATGATTTTATTGCTACACTGACTGCTTTTACGGTGGAGTCAATTTACCTCACCTACTCCCGTTTTCTTTTGAATAAAAACCGACCCCTGGATCGGGTGATAATTGCTGGGGGAGGTAGTTATAATCCGGTGATTATGGAAGGGCTTCAGAAGAAACTTGATCCCATTTCCTGTGTTCGCTATGAAGATCTGGGTTTTAACGGTGAGGCAAAAGAGGCGGTGGCCATTGCCATTCTGGCCTGGACTTCCTATCAGGGTCAGCCCAACAATGTTCCTGCGGCAACCGGAGCCCGGGAAAGGGTTGTACTGGGAGACCTCACTCCTGGCCAAAAAGGGTGGTGAAAAGAGGAAGCCGGGCTCAGAGCCTAAAATTTCCCCCCCGACATTTCCTTTCCATCCACTTAAATGGGATAATCTTAACTCCAGGTAATAATTAGTTCCAGAAGGGAAGAAAAAAGGATAAAAGCAAATATAACCCAAGCAATTCTAAGATATCATAAGAAAAATCATTCTGGAGAGCAAAATTCTTTATTTTGGAGATAAAAAGGAAAAATGCTTTGAAATCGCTGGAGCCGGTTGTTTATGGCTTTTTTTAGAACCTGGGCATTTTATCCACTGTTTTCCGCCTTTGTTCTGGGTCAGTGTGGGTATAGATCTGGGTGGTAGAAACACTGCTGTGGCCCAGGAGTTCCTGGAGAACCCGCAGGTCCTTGGTTTCTTTATAAAGAAGAGAGGCAAATGTATGGCGGAGCTTGTGGGGGCTTATTTCTCCAAAATTATCCAGGCCTGCCAGACGGGCGTATTTTTTTACCATGAGTTGGATGGTCCTGGGATTAATTCTTTGTTTACGCAGGGAAAGAAAAAGGGCCTGATCATCATCATTTTTAGGTTTTATTTTCCTGCGCCACTGCAAATAATCGCGAAGAGTGCAGACAATTTCCCCGTGCAGGGGAACCTGACGCTCTTTATTACCTTTACCGATGACTCGAATGGTGGGGTCAGCATCTAACCGGAGGTCATTAAGGTTTAAGCTGATCAACTCACTCAAACGTAAACCACCATAAAGGAATAATTTCATTATAGCCAGATCCCGGATGGAGGTTTTTTGCTCTGAGCTGGCGATGGCATTGATAAAAATACGGGCCTGTTCCAGTCGAAGATAAACGGGCTCGCTGGAAGTTTTAATCCGGGAGGACCGAAATGCATGGGTGGGGTCTTCAGAGATTATTTCCTGGCGGACCAGGAACTGAAAAAAAGAGCGGAGGGCAAATAATTTTCGATTGCGGGTGCGGGGATCATTATTTCTTTCCAGAATCAAATCAGCCAGAAAATCTCCCAGATCAAACTTATCGATAGAGTTCAGGGGTAGAGGTTCCTGGGCCTTAATATTTTTTTTCTGCCGCAGATAATCAGCCAGGAGTTTTAAGTCACTGCTGTATTCGCGAATGGTCAGCAGGGAGTAACCCAGTTCAGTCTGCAGGTACTTTTGAAAAAAATCCAGAGCCCGGTCAAAGTTCATCAGAAAAACTCCTTTTTCTCCAGGAATTTATTTCGCAAAATAATAATTTTGCGAAATTATAGTATTTTATTTCTGCAAGAAATAGCTAAATCCTGCAAAAACAAGAAAAAATTCAAAAATAAGCAAAATTTTTTTCTTTTCCTGGATCGGGCCACTCTGCCGGGAAATTCAAAAAAAAAAAAATGAACCCACCTGATTTTTGGGTGGGTTCCTCTCAATGACTTTGCTATTTTTCTTTTATGTTCCCTGCTTTTTTAATTCTGGGGAACTTTTAACTTTTGCCCTGGATATATTCCGGGGTCATCTAATTGATTGAGTTCACGGATAACCTGCACTGTATTACGGGGGTCGGTATCCTGAGCTCCGTATTCCCGGGCAAGGCCCCACAGAGTGTCTCCTGAATTTACAGTGATGGTGGTTACCCGCAGGGGTTCATCGCTATGAGCGAATATGGTAAAAACAGCAATGAAAAACAGAGCCAGTATCAGGATGAAAAATGGATAACGCCAGCGCATTTAAAAACCTCCCTTTGAACTGTTTCCTCAATGCTAAATTAATTATACCATACACCTGCTCGCCAAACAAGTGTTTTTTGAACAATTGTTTTTATTTTTCCTCCTGTTTTCTTCCGGATAAAAATTTCCGGGAATTGACCCGGATCAAAATCAAAAGCCTGTTCCTCGATTTTTTTGGCCTCCTCAGAGCCAATTTAAAGGCCTTGAGATGTCCGGGCAATGGTTTTATACCTTTTCGGGTTAAGGCGGGTCAAATGTGTTAAAGATCTCCCCATTCCGGGGCTTGGTTGTTTTTGGAAAAACTGCAATTGATTTTTTCCCCAGAACAAACATTTTCGGAACAATAGTTTGCACAAAAGGGGCCCCTGTGGTATAATGCTTGCAAGGAGGTGAAAGATTTGAATAAAAAAAGAGAAAAAAATAAAATCCGCCCCCGGCAGCAGGAAATCCTGGAATTTATAAAAAACAATATCGAAGAAAAAGGTTACCCCCCTTCTGTCAGAGAAATCGGTAAAGCTGTAGGGCTCAAATCCCCGGCAACTGTTCATGCCCATCTGGAACGTCTGCAGGAACTGGGCTATATTCAAAAAAATCCTGCCCAGCCCCGGACCATTGGTATTATCAGAGAAAAATACCCCCAGCAAAAAGAAACTGTTTATCAGGGGGAAAGTATGGAAAAACTGCCCCTGGTGGGTACCATTACTGCTGGACAGCCCATTCTGGCCCAGGAAAATATTGAAAGACACATAACCCTGCCCCAGGAATTAATTTCTGGCAGCGGGGAGCATTTTGTTCTCCGGGTTCAGGGAAAAAGCATGATTGAAGCCGGAATTAACCCCGGTGACCTGGCCATTATCCGCCATCAGCAAAATGCAGAAAATGGAGATATTGTTGCAGCCCTGATCGGGGACGAAGCCACTCTGAAAAGATTTTTCCGACAGGAAGATACCATCTGTCTCAACCCGGAAAACAGCTCCATGGAACCCATTTATTGCCGAGATGTTGTTATTCTGGGTAAACTGATCAGCATTTTTCGTAAATATTGAGCTCAACCGGAACCTCCGTGTCCTAATTTTTTTTAGCCTTTTGCAGAAAGAAATCAAACATTTGCCGGGCCCAAACCGATAAAAAAAAATCTGGGTCCAGCCCCAGGAAACACTTATGCCCAGATCCCAACTAAGCCTGGTTTGAAATAACATAGCCCCGGATTATCCTGATTTCAGGTTTATCCGGGGCAAATTTTATTTTAGCATCCAGAACAAATAACCTTCTAAAATTTTACCCGCCTCTTTCCAGGGAAAATTTAGCCATGCCTCCTCCCTTCTACTTCTTTTAAAAGGAAAAAAATCCCATAAAAATGGGGTAAGGTTGGGACAAAAAAGGGAGTCCATACTCAGGGGATTAAACAGTGATCTTAACCTAGCCAGTAAAGGCTCAGTCTAATCAATTTTTACGGGCCCCCGCTTCAATGCGCGTTAGAGCCTAAGTGGTGGGATATTGACTTACTCCTGCTTCCTAACGGCTCTAAAACATAATGAGGGCCGTTGCCGGCCCTTATCATGATTTTTAACTGGTCTTATCCCCCGCCTGGTTGAGCGGTTCAATATCAACCCGCACATCATAGAGGGCGCCGCACTGGCCCATATCGGTGGTCAGGGGTGGGATCAATTGATTAACTCCCGCCCCGCACTGCAGCGGCCATCCCGATTCAAGTTGAATTACCCGGGGGTGGATATTTTTAACAGTCCGGGCTTGGGCGGTTATGGCTCCCCGCTCATTAAAAATTCGGACCTGCTGGCCCTCATCCACATTTCTGTTCCGGGCCAGATCGGGGTGTAGTTTCAGTTCCGGGGTAGGATTTAGTTTTTGAATGGAAGGAGCCACCTGGAACTGAGAATGGATCCGATAATAGGAGTGGGGAGTTATCAGGTGCAGGGGCATTGTCCCCCCTGTAGATTGGGGTGGCAGGTACGAGGCAACTGGGTCCAGACCCTGGGCCTGGGCCTGGTTGGAATAGAGTTCAATTCTTCCTGACGGAGTCCTGAATTTCCCCTGGGCCCAGGCCACCGGATTATGTTCCGGAGGTAATTGATGCCCTTCAGCCCTCAGTTTTTCCAGGCTTATTCCCAATTGATTCAGGGGTTCTGCAGCCCACTCCAAAAGTTCCTCCCTGCTGTGCCAGGGAAAATCCTGAACTTTTAAGCGGCTGGCCAGTTCTATAATCACATCTTCATCGGACCGGGCTTCACCCCGGGGTTCAATAATTTGAGGGCAGTAAAAAACCCAGGGGCTCCAGGAACTGACCCGAACCCCCTCCTCCTCCGCAAAAGATGTACAGGGGAGGACCAGATCAGCCTGGCGGGCAGTATCAGTCATGAACATGTCACTCACAACCAGAAATTCAAGTCCTTCCAGGGCTTTTTTTATGGTTTTTGTGTCAGGGGCATTGAGCAGGGGGTTGGCCGCATGGATCCAGCCCATTTGCAGGCGTGGGTTTTGGGCCTCCAGAATATCCTGTCCCAGGTGGGCCATGTCCAAAAAACGCCGACCCCTGGTGGGCTGGCCCTGTAGATGGGCTCCCAGGAACCAGAACCGATCCGAACAATAGGAAACACCGGCCCCTTCCCGCCCAATATTATTGGTAATGACGGCCAGAGCATCGATAGCCCGGATGGTATTGCCCCCGCCCCGGTAGCGGGTCAGCCCGTAACCCAGCAGGGTTGTCACCGGTTTATAGTCCACCATAAAATGGGCCAGCTTAATTATATCTGTTTTAGCAACCCCGGTTATCCGAGCGGTTTTTTCCAGGCTAAAATCTCGGGCCCGTTCTTTAAATTCGGAAAAACCCTGAGTATGGGCCTCTACAAAATCACGGTCAATCAGATCTTTTTCCAGCAGGTAATTACTGACCCCCAGGGCCAGGGCGGCATCTGTTCCGGGATGGGGTCGGATTAGCAGGTCGGCCTGTTCCTCCCAGCCCGTGGGCAGGGGGTTAACAATAGCCAGCCGCACTCCCTGTTTCTTCGCTTTTTGAATGAAGGGCAGGGCATGGGACTGGGTAACCCGGATATTGCGACCCCAGAGAATACAGCCCCGTGAATTTAAAAGGTCCTGTAGATCATTCTGCTCCAGGCCTCCAAAGTCAAACTGCTGGGCTGCCACACCAGCGGCCATGCATAAATCTCCCTGAACTCCGGTAGCTCCTATTCGGTCAAAAAGCCGCATGGTAATTTTTTTGGTTAGGGATTCAGAGCCGCTGTAATGATAATGAAAAATTGCCGCGGGTCCATACTGGTTGGTGTATGCCCTGATTTTTTCTTCAAGCAAATCCAGGGCTTTCTCCCAGGAGATTTCCTCCCAGTCCTCTCCCCTTTTCAGGCGGGGTTTTAAAATACGGTCGGGATGATAAATGAGTTCGGGATAGGCCCGGCCCCTGGGACAGATCAAACCCCCTGTTACCGGATGATCGGGATCTCCTCCCACGGCAGTTATTTTTCCATTTTTCACTTCAACCTCCAGGGAACAGCAGTCCTGACAGTCCCGAGGACAGGCAGATACAAATTTTTGAGTGCTCATTGCTAAAACCTCCGCTGCCAGAGTGGCTGGCCTGGTTTTAAAACTCTTCCTCCAATAAATCCCGGGCCTTTTCCTGGGCTCTAACCCACTCCAGGGGGGTATCCTCCTCCAGTTCATAGTCCAGAATATCTTCCAGGTTATTCCGGGCCTGATTGCGCTCCCCTTTTTCCAGGAGGCTCAGGGCCAGTTCCAGTTTCCATTCCAGGTTGTCTGGTTCGAAACTCAGGGCTTTTTCCAGGTATTCCACGCTTTTAGCATCATCTCCAATACTTAAAGGCCAGCCCGGAACTTCCCGGTACAGGATGCCCAGAACATAGTAGGCAGAAGCATACTCGGGGTCCAGTTCAATGGTTTTCTCCAGGGCTTCCTTCATGGGGCTGACCATGAACAGGCTCTGCAAAACACCCCTGGTCTGTCCTCGCATTCCAGTCAGGCTGGCTTTCCAGTAGAAAATATCGGGATTGGTATCATCCAGTTCGGCAGCTCTTTCCACCAGTTCCAGGCCCCGGTCGAAATTTTCCAGCTTATAATTCCGTTCCTGGGCTACATAATCACCGTACCAATAATAAAGGCGGGCTTTGCGCCACAGGAAATCGGGGTTACCCAGCTCTTCATCCATTTCCCTGGCCTTTTCCAGGGTCTCCGCCACCAGGTCCATATCGGCCCGTTGCTCCCAGGCCTCATCCAAAAAATCCAGTTCCGAAGCAGCCCCAGTGGGGCTCAAGACCAAAACGCCAGCTAAAAGCAGGCCTATCAGAAATAGGGTTGTTCGCAATAGTTAAACCTCCTTTAATTTTTAGAATTAAGCACCTTTTCAATTTCCTGAAAATCCTCCCAGACGGGGATTTTTTTGCGGGGATCTCTTAACAGGGCCGCTGGATGAAAGGTGGGCATAATCAGGAGTTCATTCTTTTCAATCCACTGACCCCGATCCCGGGTAATTTTTCCCCCGGGATCAATGAGGCCCTTGTAAGCAGTAGCCCCCAGAAGAACCAGGACCCGGGGTTGTATCAGGCGAAATTCTTCTCTCAACCAGGGCATACAGATTTCCATTTCGGGGGGTGAAGGCTGTCGATTGCTGGGAGGACGGCATTTTACTATATTGCTTATGTAGACCTCCTCCCGTTTCAAATTAATGGCTTCCAGGATACGGGTCAGGAGCTGTCCGGCTCTACCCACGAATGGTTCTCCCAGTTCATCTTCCCGGGCTCCGGGCCCTTCCCCGACCAGCATTAGAGAACTGGATGGCTTGCCCACACCAAATACTACCTGCTGACAGCCTTCCCGCAGGTGGCAGCGGGTACACTGTAGGGCTTCCTCCCGGACCTGTTTATAATTTTTTGCGGCTTGTTCAAATAGTGAAGGGGGCTTATTGGAATTTTCCCAGAGCAATTAGTCCACCTCCTGTTGCAGGGATTGTCGAATGGATAACAGCAGGGTTCCAGTCTGGAAAAAATGTTTCCAGGCCTGGAAAAATTTTCCCTGGGACCAGTAGAGCTGCCCCAGAATTGCATGGGTATAGTTATTGCTTTCCACTTCCAGAGATCGATACAGAGTTTTCCGGGCTTCTTCCGTTTTGATCTGCGCCATCTGAGTCAGGGCCAGAAAATTGTAAAGCCAGGGGTTCTGCCTGTCCTCTTCAATCAGGGTAGTAAAAACTTCCTCTGCTTCCTCGTGTCTCTGCAGGGAGAAAAGAAGAAATCCTTTCTGATTGAGCATAAGAAAATTTTCCGGGGTTTTATCGAGTTCCTGACGGGTTTTCTGGAGCATCTCCTGGGATTGATCCCGGTCATGATCCTGATAAAATCGGTTAAAAGAATCCAGGGCTTCTTCCAAAAAACCCAGATTGGCCTGGGCTACCCCCAACTGGAAACGGGCCTCGGGGTTTTCTGCATCATCATCCAGAACCATCTGATTGGCCGCCAGAAAAGCTCCCCAGTCATCTTCATAACGGATATCTGCAGTTGCGGGAAGGCCCGACCCCAGGATAAGAGCAGCAGTTATAATTATAATAAACAGTTTTGGCATCCTGACCCTCCTCCAGAAGATTTTGGTTATTTGTTTAGAAACGGAATTAGGGGTTGAGTTCCAGGGCACCGGAAAAGACAGCTTCAGAATTCCCGGTCATAAATGCAGGTTGTCCCCATCCATCCCACCTGATTTCCAGTTCTCCTCCGGGCAGTTCAATAATAACCTCGGGTTCCATTTTTCCCAGGAGGTGCCCAATAACCCCTACTGCAGCAGCACCGGTTCCACAGGCCCGGGTCAGCCCCACCCCGCGTTCCCAGACAACTACCTGGGCCCGGTCCGGGGACAGGATCCGGGAAAAATTTATGTTGGCTCCCCGGGGAAAAACGGGGTGCTGTTCCAGGCGAGGCCCCCAGTATTTGGGGTCTAATTCCTCCCCGGGTTTAAGGAATAGGACGGCGTGGGGAGGTCCGGTACGGACGACAGAAATGGTGAATTCCCGGTTTTCAAGTTCCACTTTTTCCTGGATGAAACGCTCCCCGGAGAAAGCAACGGGAATCCGGGCAGGATCAAACTCGGGGATCCCCAGATTACTACTAACCCTGACTATGTTTTTTTCCTCTTCCAGCACCTGGCCGGTTAGCCAGCCATTAAGGGTCTGGACCGATATTTCCTCCCGGGAAAAACCCTTATGTTGATAGAGGTAGTGAATAAAGCAGCGGAAACCATTGCCGCACATTTCAGCTTCAGTGCCATCAGCGTTGAATATCCGCATGTGGGGCTGATTATTGGTTTGAGAATAGGTTATCAATCCGTCTGCACCAATACCCAGGCGCCGGTGACATAAATGCCGGGCTAAAGCGTTAAGATCAATTCCCTTACCGGGGCAATCAATAATAATAAAGTCATTGCCCAGACCATGATATTTGAAGAAATTAAGCATGTTTTTCATTTTTCCTCCTGGGCCTGTTCTTCAGCCAGATTAATCGGGGTCTGGGGGGTAATGGTAGAAACAGCATGCTTATAAACCATGTG
>SL_5KL_010_SEDDRAFT_10002176_pt1 | contig 11153 bp, 6 predicted proteins | sample SodLakKL_010_SED_FD_9118 | JGI IMG/M metagenome (IMG submission 9118)
GTCGGCGCCTTCTCTCCTTTGCCGCCAGGCCCCACAGGAGCTCTACAGCCAGCGATACACTGGGATCGTGCCACCCCTCTACATCCAGGCGCCCGAGCTGGTTGATCTCCTCCAACCGCAGCCCTCGCAGCCTTCGCGCGAGTATGCCTTCCACCCGGTGCAGTTCATCCGCCCCCAGGTCACGCTCCAGCTCAACAACCCGGGATTCCACCACACCCAGCTCCGACAACACCACCACCAACACCGTGCGGGGAGCCAACCGCCGCATCACCAGTCCCGCCAACCGCAGAGACTCCACCGGCGGGGCGAGCACGAAACCCAGCTGCCCGGTCATCGACGCAACCAGTAGCGCCGTCCTCCGCAAGAGTTCGGGGAGTTGCTGGGGAGTTATCTCCGGGGGCTCTACAGGCAATCTCTGCGGCCGCTCCTGGATTTCGGCCAGCTCCAGGAGCCACTCCGCGAAGAAGCGGTACCCCGCCTTGGTGGGGACCCTCCCCGCTGAGGGATACGGCTTGAACAGGTATCCTCCCTGTTCGAGCGCTGCCAATTCGTTGCGCACTGTGGCAGAGCTGAACGAGTGCCCGTACTCCTCGAGCAAACTCCGCGAGGAGATAGGCGACAGCGTTCGGATATACTGGTCCACCACTTCCTTCAGGAGCAGCTCCCGTCGCCCACGCATTTAGCAATCACCCCATCTGTTTGCTAATGAATGATAGAGATACCGTTCCCGTAGGTCAAGGAACACACAACGACGCGCTAGGAGCTACCGCGGCCGCAGCAGCGCTTGAACTTCTTGCCCGAGCCACACGGGCAGGGATCGTTCCGCCCGACCTTCTCCGAGGAAGGTCCGCTGGAAACGGTTCGGCTGTCGCTGCGGGGCGCTGAGGAGGGGCCTTCGGCGGTGGAGGACACCGTCGCCATTTGCGGCTGCGCTGCGCTCTGTCCCTGCTCACGGATCGCTAGGCGAGGCGAGAGAAGCACTCGCATGGCCTGTTCCTCGCTTCGAACCAGCATTTCCTGGAACAGGCGGTGAGCCTCACGACGAAACTCCACCAACGGGTTGGCCTGACCATAAGCTCTAAGGCCAATACCTTCCCGCACGTCGTCCAGCTCCAACAGGTGCAGCCTCCAGTTTTCGTCCAGCGTCCTGAGCAACACGCTGCGTGCCGCACTGAGGAAGTGCGGGGCCAGGCGCTCCCGTTGGCGCTCCAGTTGCTCTTGCAGCAGTTCCTGAACGCGGGAGACGAGGTCCTCCCAGGACTTGGCCTTGGCAAGCTCCCTTGCCGATGGAGCCGGGTCGGCAAGGCGGTCCAACTCGGCAGCCAGCTCTCGGCAGTTCTCCTCGTCCGGACTGCCCCCGGGACCGACGTAGCGCTCGGCCAATGTCTCGGCATACTCATCGGTCATCTGCCGAAGGCGTTCCCACACCGGAGCGTCGTCCGGCGTCTCCCCGGGCGGCGGGAACAGGAGATCATCACGGGCCTCGTATACGGTCTCCCGCTGCCGGGCCATCACCTCATCGTAGTCCAAGAGGCGCTTTCGGATCTCGAAGTTGCGCTCCTCCACACGCTTTTGTGCATTGCGGATCGCGCGGGTGAGCAGGTCGTGCGTAATCGGCTCTCCCTCTTCCACCCCGACCCGGTCCATCACCGATCCGATACGTTCCCCGCCGAACACCCGCAGCAGGTCGTCCTCGGTGGACAGGAAGAAGCGAGAGCTCCCCGGATCCCCCTGACGACCGGTCCGGCCAGCCAGTTGGTCATCGATCCGCCGGGCCTCGTGCCGCTGACAGCCGATCACATGCAGGCCACCTTGCTGCAGTCGCTCGCGCCATTCCTCGGCCCGATACTGCTTGCCGGTCTCCTGGCACCACCTGCTGATCCTGCTCAGCGCCTGCCTGCCGTACTCCGAGTCCGCATCGGCCGGGGTGACGATCCGGTCCCTCTCCACACGGGCCTCCTCGCGGTACTGGTTCAGCAGTTCACTGTACCTGTCGGGCTCTTCGTCGGGCTCCGCCTCCTGGGCCGCCCGGTGCTCGGGGCTTCCTCCCAGCACGATGTCCGTTCCGCGACCGGCCATGTTGGTGGCGATCGTGATCGCCCCGGCCCGACCGGCTTGCGCGATGATATATGCTTCCCGCTCGTGGTATTTCGCGTTGAGGACTTCATGTTTGAGCCCCCGGCGCTTCAGCATGCGAGATAGTTGCTCCGAGTCTTCGATCGAGGTTGTGCCCAGCAGCACAGGGCGTTCCTCTCGGTGAAGCCGCTCGGTCTCCTCCACCACCGCCTCGAACTTCGCCTTCCGCGTCCGGTAGATGACGTCGGGGAGAGGTTCCCGCACCAACGGCCGGTTTGTCGGTATCTGCACGACGTCGAGTCCATAAATCTCTCGGAATTCCTCTTCTTCGGTCTTGGCCGTCCCGGTCATGCCGGCAAGTCCCTTATACAGCCGGAAGTAGTGCTGAAGCGTGATCTGGGCGAGTGTCTGCGATTCCCGCTGTATCGTCAGGTTCTCCTTGGCCTCGATCGCCTGGTGCAATCCGCCGGAATACCGCCGATCGGGCATCAGCCTTCCGGTGAACTCGTCGACAATCATGACCCTACCGTCTTTGACGATGTACTCCCGGTCGCGCTGGAAGAACATCCGCGCACGGAGGGCGGTCTCCAGGTGTTGACGGGAGGTGATCGCCTTAGGGTCGGCGAAGTTGTCGATCTTCAGTACACGCTCGGCCTTGGCGATCCCCTGATCGGTGAGCGTCAGCCGCTTGTGTTCTTCGTCGACCTCGAAATCCTCATCCGGTTTGAACAACTTGGCTATCCGGGCAAACTCCTTGAACAGCCGCTCGGTCTGCTCGGTGGGCCCGGAGATGATGAGCGGAGTGCGCGCCTCATCGACGAGGATGTTGTCTATCTCGTCGACGAGCGCGTAGTCATGCCCCTGCTGCACCATGTGGTGCCGGGCCGACACCATGTGATCCCGCAGGTAATCGAAGCCAAACTGGGCGTTGGTCCCGAAGGTGATGTCGCATCCATAGGCCTCTCTGCGCTCCTCGGGACTCATCCCTTCCTGAATCAGTCCCACGGTAAGGCCCAACGCTTCGTACACCGGCCCCATCCACTGTCGGTCACGTCGGGCCAGGTAATCGTTCACCGTAATGACATGGACCTTGCCCTGCAGTGCGTTTAGGTAGGCGGGCATCGTAGCGACCAGGGTCTTGCCCTCACCGGTTTTCATCTCGGCGATACGCCGCTGGTGGAGGACCACGCCTCCCATCACCTGCACGTCGTACGGACGCAGACCGATTGTGCGCTCGGCCATCTCACGTACGACGGCAAATGCCTCCGGCAGGAGTTCGTCCGTCGACTCTCCTCGGCTCAGGCGATCTCGGAACTCATCGGTCTCGGCACGCAGTTCCGAGTCGGAAAGCTCCGCAGTAGGCTGCGCACGGGCGTTCACCTGTTCCAAGGTAGGGAACAACCGGCGGAGCCTCTGCTCGTTGGTCTGACCGAACAGCCGGTCCACCATGTGACGCAATGAGGCCATAACCGAAGACTACGGGAACTACGGAAGCTGAGCAAGGTGACGCTCTGTCATCTCCTGTGCTCTCTCCAATTGCTGCCTCTCTTCGACCAGCCTGGCCGACTCCTCCCTGGACACGGGCTCCGCCAAGCGCGCTTCCACACGCGCCAGCTCCCGTTCGATGAGCTCTTGCGATCGCTCGTAATGATCGCGAGCATCCTCGGGGCGCCCTTGCGCACGGGCCATGTCCCCGAGCACACCCCACGCACGCCAGTCCGCGGGGTCCTCCACCACCACTTTTTGTAGGAGCTCGGTCGCCTCCGCATACCGCCCACGCCGGGCCTCGATCACCGCCAGCAGATAACGGCCATGCAGTCCTGTCTCCGGCTGGGGACCTGTCGCCAGGAACTCTTCCAATAGCTCACGCGCTTCGTCCTCCTCCCCTAGCTGCATGTGCACCTGAGCCAGGTTCACATAAAGAGGGTCGTTTACGTGGCGCCCGAAGCTCTCCTTTAGGGTATCCCGTGCCTGTTCCAGCTGCCCGGCATGGAGCTGGGCCGTCCCCAGCCAGTACAGGCTCAGCCGGGGGAAGAAATCCAGTTCCACCGCCCGTTCCAACTGCTCTAGCGCCTGTTCCACCCGGCCGGCGCCAAGCAGCCCTCGTCCCTGGAACAGGTACCGATCGGCAATGAGGTCACGCACGGCGATGACCGACACGGTGACTCCCAGCACCGCCACGAGCGTCACGGCGACGGTCAGCGCCTTACCCCGCAGCGCGATCGCCCAGCGTCCTGACTCGCCATAGCGCGGCGAGAAGGCCATCCCCAACAGGGCAACAAAGGCCAGGCTCGAGGCGGGCAGTCGCCAGGGAAACGTCACCGTGGCGTGCACCAGCGTGACCAACACCCCCCCGCCCAGCAGGATAAGCTCCAGCCTCCGTGCTGGATCGTCCTGCCGCGCTATTCTGCGTAGACCCAGCCAGCCGATACCCGCCAGGGCACCCACGACGACCAACATCCCCAGTGAGCCCATCTCAGCCGCCACCTGCACGTACTCGTTGTGTGCCTGAGCCGCTGGACGGATGGGAAAGTCGTAGGCCTCTCCGCGAGGCGTCTCCAGAAACACAGCTTTGTAGGGAACAAAGTCCACTTTGTATGCGCTAAGGCCGATCCCGAACGCCGGGCTGTCGCGCCACATCTCATAGCCCACCCACCAGTCATAGGCTCGCACGGCCCCCGACTGCCGTGCCCACATCTGCCGCACCCCGGGCACCGGTGAAGTCGTCGGGATGAGCAAGATGATCGCCAGCAGGATAAACGCTCCCGTAGGGATCCACGCCCAGCGATAGCGGCGCAGGGTCACCGCCACCGCCCAGGCGGCCACGCTTCCTCCGGCAACGACCAACCCGGCGAACAACCACGTCCATCCTCCCACCATTCCCAATGCGAGGAGTGCCATGAACAGCGCAGCCGTCCACCACGACCATCTAGCTCCCCGCGCGGGCCACAGGCCGAGGGCGAACGCAGTGAACCCAGATGCTGCACCCAGTCCCAGCCTCACACCGACCTGCCTGGTGACAAGCATCACCGCCAGGACGAACCCAGCCCCGATGAGCGCCGCGGCGCGGCTCCAAGGGCGTTCGAGGCGCACGAGCAGTATCCCTGCGGGGAGCACAAGGTACGAGAGGAATCCGGCCAAGAACTGGCGATTTCCCATTGTAGAGATCATCGCCCCCAAGCCCCGTCCGGGTCCTCCGGGAACGGTCCCCGTATACTGTAGAAGCCCGTACAATCCTGTACCCACAGCGGCAAGCACCAATGCCCCCAGCAGCACGGTCACGTCTCGATCGTTCCGCACCGTGTTGACGATGAGCAGGTAGATAAAACCAAAGTAGAGAAAAATGGCCCCCGATTGCAGCACCAGCCGCCAAGCCGCACCGCCGGAAAGCGAAAGGAACGCTGCCAGGAGGAACGCAGGGATAACCGGAAACAACCGCGTGAGTTCCACCTTCCATTCACGCCGCAGGATCCCTTCGGCCGCCCACAGAACGAGGAGCCCGGACACAAAAACAAGGGTGTAGACGGTCTTGGTGTAGCCGTACTCGGTGTTTCCCGGCAGGAAGAACATGGGCATGGAAAGAAGGAAGACCCCCAGCGCCCACAGCCGCACGCCGGCCAGCCGCGACCCCCACAGCTGCGCGTTTGCCCACCAGCGGGGCTTCGTACTCCGGCGGCTCTTCTTCTTGGCCATTGCTATCGAAGTCTAGGCCCTGTCGGGCGGCATGCGCAAGCCCCACAGGAGCCCGCGGGCACTAGACCACCCTCCCAATGCTTTCACAAGCGACAGCCCATCAGCCCACAGAGCCGGTCGCGTCAGCAACTCTCTCAGCACCACGGAAGGACGATCGATGTCCCCCTCTTGGGCCAAGAAGGCGGCCAGCCTGGTGCTTGCGAGTGCACGAACCACGCGCAGCGCTTGTTGCTCGGACAGTCTCATCATCAGGCGTCGTGCCGCGTTACCGAACTCGATCTCCTCCCCCAGTTCACCCCTCCACCGCCTGTCGTACTCGTGCACATGGTCAGGCCCGGCCGCAGCGATCTCCCCGGCCAGGCGTGCACAAAGGGCGCCGTAGTACAGTCCTCCTCCTGACCACGGCTTGACGTGTCCGGCCGCATCGCCTACCAGAAGCACCCCGTCCTTCACAGCCACCCGCGGAGGGCCCACCGGGATCAGCCCCGCAATCCTCCTGACCACACGCGCGCCGGGGAAATGCTCGCTCAGCACGCGGCTTAGGATAAGCGCCGCCTCGCGCCCGTGATCCGTAGCCAAGCCGACCGTCCGCTGGCCGCCGGCCCCGGGGATGGACCAGGCGAAACTGCCCTGCGGGATCACCCCACCGAAGATGATCTCCGCACAATCGTCGGGCCCTTCTTCATCCAGCAGCGCCTGTATTCCGACCAACTGCTCGTGGGGGAGCTCCAGTTCGGCCCAGCGAGCCACGTCGCTGCACGGGCCGTCCGCACCTACGACCACGGGCGCCTCTATCGGTCCCCCGGTGGTGGACAATCTTCCCGGCTCCCATCCCAGCGCAGCGACCCCTAGGCGAACCTCCACGCCCGCACGGCGCGCGCGTTCCACCAAGAGCCGGTCCAAGGCAGCGCGGTCAACCACGAATCCTTTGGGAAATGAGGACGAGATCTCCAGCTCCACTCCTTCCGGCCCGCGTATAGAGAGCTTCCGTATCTCAGCCAAGATATGCTCTTGGGGAACGTCGAGCAGCTCTTTACCGCGCACTCCAATCAGTCCCGCACACCGGGCAGGTCTGTTGGGTGCACGCTCCACGAGGACGGTCCGCGCGTGCTCCGCCGCTGCCGCGGCGGCCAGCGCGCCCGCCGGGCCTCCACCCACCACAGCCACGTCCACCCGATCAGGAATGGCTCATCCCCTTTTTCGAGCGCCCTGTGTCAAGGGGTTTCCCACCGCCGAAGCTTCTCCTTGAGCTCCTCGATGGGTTGTACCGGCGACGGATCGACCCGGTTGCACAGGGCCAAATAGGCACTCGTCCAATCGCCCATGTACATAAGGGACAGAAGCTGCCCCGCTGCGTCTTCACCCCGGGCCCACACTTCTTCGTACCTTAGCCCACGCCGCTCGAGGACCTCCTTGAGTATCTCTATTCTGGCCCGTACGCGCGGATGATCAAAACGGCTGCGGAGGAACAGCACGCACGCTCCGGGCAGCACCTCCTCGGTCAGCTCATACCCAACGATCTCATTATGGCAAAGCTCGGGGAGCTCCCCCCAGAACGCCGGCTGCTTGGCATTTTCGTTGATCTGGGTCTTCCAGCGGAACGCCGCCACCGCCGTGAACTCGCTGCCTGCATAGACCAGCGGCACCCGACGGTACAGCCGTTCGGCCAACGCTTGAGCGAAGTTTTCGGAATTGGCCGGCGCCAGTTCCTCCGACATGGACTGCAGCAGTTCGATCACTGCCCCGACATCGTGCTGCAGGACTCCCCACTGGGCGAACCAAGGAAGCGGGGACAACAGCAGATACCCCAACGCCGCCCGTGGCTGCAGGCCGGCCGGGACTTGGATCCAAGGGATGTCCCGCTCTTGACACAGGCGACCCAACTCCCCGCCGGTGGTCACAGCCATTGCCCGGGGGGTCTTGTCCACCGCCTGCCGGAACGCAGACAGCGTCTCTTCGGTATTCCCCGAGTAGGAGATACCGACCAGGAGAGTGTTGTCGTCAATCCCCTCGGGAAGTTCATAACTCCTATGGGGACGCACCTCCACCGACAGCAGACGGGCCAGAAGATCCCCAGTGATCCCCGAGCCTCCCATCCCGGTGCAGAGGACCCGGCGGAAGCCGGCCAATCCCTGGGGAACATCGATTTCCCGCCCTCGTACCAATGCCTCTCGACACTGGGAGGGGAAGGACTTCACTACCGACAGCATCCCCGCAGCATCATGTCCACGAAGCTCATCCCAGTCCGGAGGCGTCGGTCGAGCCTCCTTGGCCACCCCTCTGACCTCCTGAGCGCGCCCCAGATCCGCCACCAGGAGCGCGTCGGGCGTATCCACCACAATGGCATCCTCCACCCCCAGTGTGGCCACGACCTTGCCCGGCGACGTCCACACCAAGGAACGGCTCGTGTCTTGTCCCACGTGCCGTCCGTGAGCGCCTACCTCGGCACCGCCCTCCCTGAGGGTTTCCCATACGGCGTGCCAATCCCCTACATCGGACCACCCCATCTCCGCGGGGAGCATCGCCACGCCGGTCGCTTTCTCCATTACTCCATAGTCCACCGATATTGGAGTGAGCTCCCTCCATTGTCGAGCCAGCTGTGCGTCAGCAACGTCGCCACGCGCTTCGACCATCAGGCCGTCCAGCAGTTCGCCCAGGGCGGGAAGATGTCGGCGGATCTCGTCAAGGATACGGTCCACTCTCCAGACGAATATCCCGGCGTTCCAACTGTACTCGCCGGAGGCTACGTAGCGCTCCGCAGACTGTTGGTCGGGTTTCTCGGCGAACCTGGCCACCCTGAACACATTCTGCCCTTCCGCTTCCATGAGCTGTTCCCCACGCTGGATATATCCGTAGCCGGTGGCGGGAAAGGTGGGCTGTACTCCAAGCGTAACCAGGTACCCCTTGCCGGCGGCCGCTACGGCCCCGCGCAGCACGTCACGAAACTTGGATTCGTCTTGCACCACATGGTCGGCCGGTAGCACGATCATCACCGATCCGGGATCGACCGAGGATAGATGTGCCGCAGCCAGGCCGATCGCTGGAGCGGTATTACGCCCGGCGGGTTCCACGATCATCTGCTCGGCAGGCAGATCCAGCGTCGCGCGCATCCGTGGCGCCAGGTGGGCGTCGGTTACCAGATATACCTTGCCCTCGGCGCCCAACAGCGGCGCCACCCTCTCGTAGGTTGCCCCGAGCAGGCTTCTCCCTCCCCTGCCCAGGGGCAGCAACGGCTTGGGCGTTTCCGGACCGCTCACCGGCCATAGTCGCTCTCCCCGGCCGCCAGCAAGTATCACCGCGTTTATGCTCACTGCGTCTCCCCTTTCTCTTGTTCATCCCCGTGTTGGACGTCGCGGGGTTCGGCTTCCAGTTGGCGAACATCGGGGAGTTCCGTGTTCGCGTACCCTTCCAACTTCCGGGCCGCGGGCAACACGCGCGACTCCACGGATCCCACCAGTTTGTTGTACTCCGCAACCGCCCTGCCCAGCGAATCGCCGGTGCTTCTCAGGTAGGACAGCACGTTGGCAAACCGGCGATAAAGCTCCATGGCCTGTTCAGTGATTGTATGGGCCTGCTGAGATATCTCATGCTCTTGCCAACCGAAGGCCACTGCCCGCAGCAAGGCCAGCAGGTTCACCGGGGAGGCCACCAGGACCCGCTGTTTCATACTGAACTCCAGAAGCTTCGGCTCGTGCTCGAACGCGCTGGCCAAGTACGCCTCGCTGGGCACGAACATGACCACCAACTCCGGAGCCCGCTCGAACTGGCTCCAATACGCCTTTCGCCCCAGTTCTTGCACGCGCTGTCGCAATGCACGGACCGAGTCCTCCAGCAACCTCCGCCGTTCCTCCTCCTGAGAGGCTTCCGCCGCCTTGAGATAACTTTCCATCGGGGCCTTGGCATCAACGGGGATCACCCCGCCCCCCGGCAGATGGACGACCATGTCGGGTCGCCCTTCGCTTGTGGTAGGCTGCTCATCGAAGTCGACGTGGCGGGTCATCCCGGCCAGTTCCACTACCCGGCGCAGTTGAAACTCGCCCCACCTGCCACGCACAGCCGACGCCTTGAGGGACTGGGACAAGGTGGTGGTCGTGGATTGCAGCTGCCGCTGAGCCTCTGCAAGGTGCCGCAGGTGCTCCTCCAGCCCCTTGTAGGCCCCTTCCCGACGCTGTTCCAACTCCCGCACCTTCTCGTCCAGACTGTGCAGGGTCTTCTCCAGTGGCTCCACAAGGCCTTTCAGTTCCTGTTTATGGGTGGCCCAATCACCACGCGCTTGCGATAGCAGCGACGAGAGCTGTTCCCGGGTTCTCTTCACCAGATCGTCGGCGTTCGTCTGGAGGGCCTCGCCGGCCAATGCCTGAAATGCCTCCCGTAGCTGCTGTTCCCGCCTCTCACTCCATTGGAGTTTCTCCGCATCGGCGGCTCTGGCCTGGGACAGTTCCGCGAGCTTGACCCTAAGCTCGCTCTCGTTACGGGAGAGGCGTGCCCTTGCCAGCAGGTAGCCCACCACCAGGCCCAGCAGCAACCCTACGATCAGCTGAACGATCTCCACTCGGTCAACCCCTCCGTGTGCAGTCTATCCCGTTGCGCCATGACAGCCGTAACCGAAGCTCAAGCCATGGGGACTGGCCCCGCCAGTCTACCGGCCTCCGGGGAGGCACACCAACTCCACCCCGACTACATCCTCCATCCACACGTTCCCCATTGGATCGCCGCTACAGTAGGCCCATGGGAAGCTGGGAAGCTATGTGGAGTTCCGGGATCGGCCACGGCTTCATGATGGGTTTGGGATGGCTGCTGGCGTTGCTTGTGGTAGGGGTCATCGTATATGTGGCAGCACGGCTTGCCCTCCGGCGGACGCGCGTCGAGCTGGAGAAGTATGTGGAGGATGCGCTGGCCGGACACAAACGGCGGCACCCCCCAAGAGAGTAGCGGCGCAGCGTGGCTGCGCCGCCGACAACTTCCGCATTGCCGACCGCCGACAGGCGGGACAGCTACACGTTCGGGGGGCGGGCGATATGCCCTTCTTTCATCAGGATCTCCGTCTCCTGACGGGCGTGCTTGATCACCTGCGAAGCCCGCTCCTCGAGCTGGCTCTTGGTGAGCTCTCGCCGGGCCACGCCCTGTTCCATCGCCTTCAGGGCCACAGCCACCGCCTCGTTGATGAACACTTCCCACTCCATCATCGTGGGCACGATGTACGTTTCAGACAGCCCTTTCTCCTCCGCGGTCCGGGCGATGGCCTCCGCGGCGGCGATGGCCATCTCGTCGGTGATGGTCCGGGCGAACACATCCAGGGTCCCGCGGAATATGCCGGGGAACCCTAGCGAGTTGTTGATCTGGTTGGGGAAGTCCGATCTGCCGGTTCCGATGACCTTCGCCCC
>SL_5KL_010_SEDDRAFT_10002177_pt1 | contig 11151 bp, 12 predicted proteins | sample SodLakKL_010_SED_FD_9118 | JGI IMG/M metagenome (IMG submission 9118)
GTTCCATATCTTATTAATAAACATAGTTTGTTGTTCGCAATTATTTTTATGGCTTGCATGTATGCTGTCTTTTACACCTTGTGATTTAATCCAGCCCCTTTCGTGTTTTAACACCACCCTTTTTATGCCTTTTAGTCTTGCAAAATATGACAAATATATATCTGTCATATTCGGATGTTTTACATAGTTATACAACTTGTCAACATCGCTGAACAAATCACGTCTAAAAATACAAACCCCGCTTCCTATAATGTCAACATTCACATCAGAATGAACCTCGTATAAGCAATGATATACTTTTCTGTCTTTATAATAATTTTTAATTCGTCCCGATTTTAATACACTTCCATGATAAGAAATAATTTCATTTCCCGGTAATCGTGTAAAATAATCACGCGGGTATAATAAATCATCATCACACATAGCTATATACTCTGAATTTCCCTGCCCGATATATCTTAGCTTCTCAGAACATCCCTTAGCGTTGTTACCACGAATAAAATTTACTTCTGGGTACAACTCTTTTACAAAACTAAAATCCTTATCACTGTAATTATTGCAAATCACAGTTATATTACCCTGTAATGTGCCCAGTGTCTTTATCACTGTGTTTGGCCTCATTGATGCTATGTATATATCTATGNTCATTATATNCAGGATTGTTATTCATTAGTTTTTTAAATTTCTTTTCAATATAATCTCTATCTTTAGGCAAAAAATACGCCCTTAGCGGGTCTTTTTCCAAACGTGGATTATCATAATATGCTTTCCTCCTGCGATGATCATGCATTACACTATCAATGTATCCAAGATGCTCCCACAATGAGTGATTAACCCCCCACATTGTTTGCCCAGTTTTCGCTCTATATGCTAATTTGAAAGCATGTGCCACCCCAGAGCCTCCCCATTTACCACGGTTAAACACAGGCTTATTTATCCTAAAGCCTTTTAACAGATCGCTTCTTGCTGAATAAGCGCAATCAATCCAATCATGTGCTTTGTATTCTATTCCATTTATTTCTTTTATTACGTTGTTTTTTTCATAAAATATCCAATGAAGTGAAAGTTTGCAGACGTCAAAATGCTGTAATGGTTCTATTGCCCTACGTGTAAAGTCTTTAACGAGTGTAATATCATCAACTAATTGTATAAAATAATCGTATTCCAGTCTGTCAAGTATGGTATATATAAGATTATGTAATTTCCAAAAGTCTATTTTTCCAAAGTTTCTGTTTGTGCGTAAATAATTATATCCGTTCTTTTTGCAGTAATTTTCTACCTTCGTATAATCCGAATCGCATTTATCATGTATCACATATACCTGATAGTCAAGTCCTTTGCTTTCTTTTTTTATTTCTTTTAGGAGGTTCAAACACCATACCGGCCTTTTATGCGTTGTTATACATATGACTATCATTTTGCTGGATTTCCTTTCACAATTAAGTTATCATTTACGTTATTAACTACAATTGCACCCATTCCAATTATGACATTAGTACCAATTATGATACGGTTTCTAATTGCAGATGCAATTTTTATTTTTACGCCATCTTTAATAACAGCGTACCCACCTATTATTACACCGCAACATATCTCAACGTTATCACGAATATCAACATCATGTCCAATTGATACATTACACATTATCAGATTATTATTACCAATCTGAGTGTATTTATCATGGCATGGTCGCCCGATGCTTGTATAGGCACCTATAATATTATTGTCGCCTATTTTCACTTTACCTTTAAAATCTTCGTGATTAATATTGCGTATATATCCGTTGCGACCTATGACAGTGTACGGTTCTATAATATTATTGCAACCAATTTCAACACAATCGTATATAATAGCAGTTTCGTGAATCAGATTGTTACGACCATAATTAAAATAACCGTTTTTGTTTTCGTATATCATACTTTTGCCACCTTTATCCTGTTTTGCTCATCATTCATTTTTGCGTTTATATCTTCGACTGTTACAGTTGGTTGTATTTCTCTTATTGCTTCCAGCATAGCAGTTTCACGGTCAAGAGCTAAACCGCCTGTCTCACCAAATCCGCTTGCATCTACTATGCCTCCTGTGTAATATTTAGCTGTTGGTCGCATTGCATTTGCGGCTACGGCACCCCCTACAGCTTGCACATCTTCTTTACTCCATACTACCTCGCCTTTATGTACAATCCCGGCAGGCTCATATTTGCCGCCATCACCCGTATAACCGCCACTATACATTTGTTTCATCTTTGATATTTCGCTCATTGTCTCAGCAGCTGCAGAAGCTCCTTTTATACCTGCTATAATCGCTGCCGGATAATTTCCTGCAGCGTATGCCCTCATAACTGCCGCACTTGTATTTATTATGATTTCACTTAATCTTATAGTCCCCATGACAACTCCGGCTTCTTTTTGAAAACGTTTTTGCGCTTCCGAGCCTTCTTCATGTAGATTGCTAATTGTATCTATCGTATTACCAGTGATAGTTTCAACGCTTCGTAAAGCGTTTAATTGTGCTTCATGCTCTGCATTGATCCTGTCGAGTTTTATTTGCAGCAATTCTTGTTGCTGCTCTGCCTCAAGTTCTTTTTCTTTATTTCTGTAATACTCATCCAGTTCACCCTTTACTTCTTCATGTTCTTTGTATTCTTCTAGCTCTTCTTGTCTGTCAAGTCTTAACAGTTCCCGTTCGAGGCGTTGACGTTCCTGAATGTCTTCTGAATTTTTAATCCTCAACTCCAATAATTTTCGATTTAATTCTCTCTCAGCTTCAAGTCTATCATCATCGAGTTGTTTCTCAGCATCAGCATATTCTTCTTTCATTTCCTGAATAGCCCTTAAGTGCTGTTCTTCCATCAACTCTAATTCTTTTTTCGTTGCTTCGCCCTCATCGATTTTGCGTTGCAATTCTTGTCGTTCATAATACTGTTCTGTTTTTAGTAGATTAATTGCCGACTCAACCGTCTCTTCTCTTATGTCTCGCAACTTTGCAGCTGCGATTTCTTCCTGTCGTTCTAATTGTCTTAATAATTCAGCCTTTTCTTTTTCTTCATCACGTGCTGCTTGTCTGCGTTCTTCGGCTTGTTTTCTTGACCTTGTTTCCTCACGTGCATCAAATATTTCAAGCTGTTTTTCAAGTTCTTTTATAGCGTCGATTTCATCGAAATGCTGTTTTATTTTCTCTTTAGTCCAACCTAACGATTTAGCCATAACCTTGTTCCGTTCATACATGGCCATCGCTTCCTCATAGGTAGCCCCGATTTGTTTTTCTTTTAACTGCAGACGTGTTTTATGGTATTGAAGCTCTTCTGTGATTAACTGTCGTTCTTTTTTGCGTACTTCATCAATGCCAACACCCTGAGCTTTCAGTAGATCAAGCTCGTGGTTCATTGTACGCTGCTTCTTTTCATATGCCTTATCAAGTTCTTTTATTTGTTTTTCCAATTGCTCTACCCGTTCAGCTGCCTCTTGAGATGCTTCTGCATAATCTTCAGTTTCTCCCCGTAAAGCACGAATGCCTCGTATTAGCAGGTTAATAGGTATTAACAATACATTTAAATATCGTTGTAACGCCTTGGATTGATCTATCATGTTAACAACCCAATCAATAGCCTGTCTAATCCAACCAATAACGGTTCTAAAGGCGTTTGAAAGGGCGTCTGTCACATCAGTCATAAATCCCATGCGTTGTGCAAGTGCTAAAACCCCAGCCCTCCAATTAATCCAGCGACAAGCATTATAATGACGCCAATAGGGTTAGCCGTTACAGCTGCATTCCAAGCCCATTGAACTGCTGTTGCCACCTTCCCCGCTGCTGCTTTTGCTAATAAAGTAAACGCCGCTTCTTTTCGTAACATATTCGAAACTCGCTCAAGTCCGTTGGCAACCTGCATAGCTGCCATCATCCTCTGCATTGTTTCTTCGTATTTTTCACTCTCAAAACCCAATGCACCGACTATCCCTTGTGCTGCTTGCATTGCCCCTGCCATGCCTGTCATTGCTTCGGTAACACCTCTAATAATAGCCATGTCATCCGAAAAGAATTTTATTTGTGCCTGAACGCTATCAATATTATCCTGTAATCCTGCCGCTTCATCGCGCATTCGTACAAACTCATCACTTGATGTATCGCCCGCCACTGCCATGCGTTGCATCTCTTGTCTTAACTTAGTTAGCCTTGTTCGCATATTCTCTGTTCCGGTGGCAGCCTCTTCCTGCGTGCGTATTTGTTGACGTGTTGACTTTTGGAGTTGTTTTAATTCATGCTGCGTGCGCAACATTTCCTTTGCTTTATTGCGATATGCTTCGCTTCCGGTATCTTCAACTTTTCGTAAATCTGCACGTTGATCCTTTAGCTTTGCCTTTAGTTGTTCAATACCAACTAAAGCATCTTGTGTCTGTATGTCTAATTCAAATACTACACGTTCCATAACTCTTATGTTTCAAGGTTAATGTATATGCCATCTTCTGTTAACACCCCTCCAGTACTATTCTCAAGCTTAATGAATGCATGCCTGAAAAATACTGTTATTGTTTTATCAGTGTTCATTGTAATTATTTCTGGCTTAGTATCGCCTGTCAAATCGCCTTCCCACTTATAAAAATGATAACCTGTGTTGGCTATTGGCAATATAGACCTTTCAGCGTTTGTCGGAATTTGTATTAAATGGGTTCCGGTCAAATAGTCGACACCATCTATCCGTACCTTGCCATTTTCCCGCACGACGATTGTAAGTGTTTTATAAAGAGGTGGTGGAGGTGGTGGTGGTAATGGTGGTTCGTAATATTCAGGTGTCACGGCATAAGCCAATGCAGTAAGTTCTAACTCACACAATTGCCCGGAAACAAAATTATGTATCTTGTTTAAAATAAAATACCCGCCTGCCTGCCTGATATATACAGGCAACATTAAATCAAGTTCATGGAATTTTGAACTTGTAAGAAAACATTTGGCTTTTACGTATTTATAATCGTTCATGCAACGCACATAGCTTTCATATCTGACGTTTACTACTGACTGAAACCCCAACTTGCCTTCGCCCCAAAAAAATGCACGTTCCTTTGACGTACTTTCTATTTCATCATCGAAATATAAATACACATCGTCTGGCACAATAGCTGATTCCACTATACGGGGATTAATGTCTTTCATGTCAGACTGCCACTCCTCTAAAACTGGCAGTCTTACAATATTCACGCCACGCCACGACTGATTATGTGAAGCTGAAAAGGGGGAAACATATAACTCATTATACCTATCTAATGTATTGTTGTCAATTCGAAAAACACCCATGCCATCATCTTTGGGTATATCATCGTGATTATCGTGACGCATTACATTGGTTTGCCCCAGTTCACAGTGGAAATTATCAATAGTAAATTCTTGCACGTGATCTGAAATATCCTCCGCCTTGTCAACTGATCGTATAAAGTCTTCGATTGCCCTAAAACGCACTGTTCTACCGTGCATGTCTATCAATGAGCCTGTATATGCCGCTAAGTATTTTATTATCTCGATTTGTTCTATATCGGGCATGTTTTGAGCCATTGGAAATTTGTATCCAAACTTCGTTTTATCGAAGCCGACATAAAAGTATGGTTGTGCATATATATCCACAACATGCGCTTTGTATGCCAGGGAAAAGCTATTGTCATCAATTTCCACAAATGTTTTCCACCTTATTTTGTCATTTTCGTTTAACTCCACAATACTGATGCCTGATATTGTTCTTGTAAAATCATCTGTCGTCCATGAATCGTGTTCCCATTCAGTATAATTACCTATTACATTACCTGCATCAATAGCAGATATAGCACTACTAATATCGTTATAATCTTGCCATGTGCCATCTTGATACAATTCGCCTATAACTGCTATTCGAAAATTAGCACGCTGTCGAATTACTGAATACAGAAATTTTAAATCAATAATAAAATTAAATCCAATTTCAAATGTTCCACCTTCCGTTATAGTTATTTCGGCTTCATCATTATATAATATAGTTCTATATATTTCTGAAATTTCACCTATATATGCAGCCATAGAAGCTATTAGATATTTTTGCTCTTCTTTTTCAAATACAAATAATGTACGCCTATCTGCCACTGGTAGATATATGTTTTCATCGGGAAAATCTAAGCCTTCGAACTTAATATGATTATCAGCTTTTATTTGCCGGATAATTCTGTCTAAGCTGATAAACGGTATAAGCCGTGATGCGTCTATTGCATTATCTGGTTCAAGCCCTGCCGGTATTTCACCTTCGGTTCGTGTGTTACAGATCAAATAACGTACATCAGCAGAAGGGTCATTTTTGATATTTTCCTTATCAAAAATGTGATCGCAATTTATCAAATCAGGCAAATTCTTATCATTAGATAAATCTAAATCTTTTAATGTTTTCTCGTTTAGAATCTCGGCTAATGATATATTACCCCAGTATACAGTGAATTCATAATGTCCGGGTGCTTTTTTCAATATGCCACGTCCATCTGTGATTATTTCAACATAATCTTGAATGTACTGAACATCGTACCAATTTCTTTTATTAATCTTTGCTTCTTGCTTAACTGGCTCTGGCGTTTCTACCGGTCTTGTCGATCTTGTTTGTTTATCAACTATATTGCTTGACATTACCGCTGTTATGTCGTGCGCACATCCGAAAATCTTATTGTTAACAGAACTAAACGGCAGGTGAAAGGTATTGGTTAGATTTGAACGTTTGTTTTGCACGTCAAAAATATCATTGCTCTCTTTAGTCAAAGCTAATACCTCATCATCTGACAAATCTGCTACTATGCCGTTTATAATCAATTTTCTCATTTAACATATGTTTTTGGCAAACTCACTGATATTGCTATTCTTCCCCATTGTCGAACGTTCCGAAACTTGAAAACTGTTCACTTCAACGTCGACCTTAATCCATTCTGTGTTGACATACATATCTACATATCTTGAACGTGCCAATTGTTTAAAGGCTTCTTGGTTTTCTTTTGAAAACGTCGCAAAACATCTTTTTACTCCTTTATAATTCTTTTTTAATACTTCGATATTGGATGTTTTTTCTTTAATATCATCCAAGTAAGGGATGAACGTGCTTTCAGTTCCTGAATTAAAATTCTCTCTTGTATTTCCAGAAAATAAATAATAATCATATCCGCCTAAATCATTCTCCCATCTTAAATATACTCCCTTACACGCTTGCACGCTTATACATTGATACGTCTTAGTCAAAGGCTCATCATCATTTGTTTTTAGTGTCATTTCAAAAAATGAAAGTGATGTGTCCGGTACTCTCATCTGGTATACCCCGCGCCAAAACTGACTATTCAGATATGTTGTGCCCTGGCAGGTTACCAACTTGAAAACGCCGAATACATCAATCAACCCATATACATAATATGGGTACCCCGTGAATAGGCAGGGTTTTTCCATGTACGTTAAAAGATATTTCATCAGTAATAAGATTTATACAGCAGTGTATGTGAAACTAACTCCTTGCCAATAGTCGACCTGGCCTGCCACATAAAAAACGATTGTTCCCGTGTCTCTAATAACTGCATGGCTATCATGTATTCCCTTTGATGTTTTTCTTGTTGGCGGTCTAAAACCTTCTGGTATAATATTATCACGAATACCCGGGGGATCCCCCGCTATTGAAGGGGACAAATAGATTTCTATTGTGACTTGGAATACCCGTTGGTTAGATGGGTAGTTTATGGAATAAACGGGAATGATCGTCATTGTAGCATTTCCAACACCCGATTCATCCCATATACGCTCCCTAAGACATTCCATTTCTCGATTAAATTGCGCTTGCCTTAATCCAACCCTTCTTGTCGCAGTTTGTCCTTCCCTATGTATTTCAATATTGCCCCTTTGGTCAGGATCAAAATTAAACCAAGCTAGATCATTAATTAATTTGTTTGCCATGACTTTTTTATTTTAATTAATCACTTTGATAAATTCTTAATTTGCCGGCTTCATATTCTCTTAAATTCGTGCCATCGTATGTCCTAAACGTAAACGCTTCAGTAACCTCTTGCAATTCTACTTCTATTATTAGCGAATGATTTAAGCTAATTGATTCGCTTACAATGTCATAGCCTTCTTTGTACACTTGATATTCATAATATCCTTGCACCAGTGTAATTTCAGCAAGTCCATCACTGTTGGTTGTAGCAGTAACCGCAAATGGTTGCCCCGTTTCCCAGATTGTAATTTCAGCGCCTTCAATGTCATTAGTAGTAATCGCATCGGTTACATGAAATGTCAATGTATGAGTTATTACTGGCTGTATCATATATTCGTGAAGCCGCTTATCCTGCCCCAATTGCCTGACCGCTTTTACAATATTAAACTCTTCGTTAAAGCCTATGTTTATTTCATTATCTTGATCATCTTTTAAATTTAAAGCTATTTTCACTGTCTGTCCGACACAATACCCATCTTCAACTTTTAACTGCTTGGAAAAATAATCTTGTACAATTGAATTAATATAAACATTACAATTACCATAAGCGTCAAACGAAAATCTTCGCGGAGTGAATGTATTAACTACACTCCCGACTAGTACAGCTCCTGTGACAACTACCTCTGTTTTTTCTCTCTGTCGCATATTTGCATAACCATCATTAATGCCGCTATATATTTCGCTCCACGCTAAATTTGTCAGTCTTAAGGCAATTACATTTTCATTGCTGCCATCAAGCAGGGGGAAATTATCATATATTCCTTCAATTAAGACATTATACCCAGAACCAACCCTTACGTATATTTCATTAGCCCACATTTGAAAATCATCGCCAACTGGTACAGGTTCAGGTAAATTAAGTTGAACAATGTCATTCTCTCCATATGTGTATGATTCTGCACTGGCTATTTGGAAATCCTGTTTTGCAACTTGAAAGTAACAAGGATTGAATCCTGCGGGATAACGACACACTTCTCCGTTTATTACTGATTCGGGTTTTTTAATTATAATCATATAATTTCCTTTAATACATCACTTTTTATTTCAGTATTTAATATATATCCTAATCTGTCTGCAAGTTCGGTTAACCGTGCCTCTTCAAATGCCCTACCTATTGGATTAGAAAAACCCTCCTGGGTTTCACCCGTCCGGTGTAAATAGGATCCCTCTTCTGACATTCGTTTACCTATTGCATATGCAAATGAATTCAGCTTATATTCCCTATCAAATTGCCCTGCTAATCCTTTATCATGAATCCATTGTTTTATTTTGTCAGGTGGGGGAAAACCGCCTGGACCCCTCCCGTGTTCTAAAAAATAAAGATGTTCCGATCCACTAATTATTAACCTAATCCCTGTGTCCAACTTCGCCAGTTCATAATCAAAACTTTCATATGCATCTCCGCTTGCACGTTGCCCAGCTTCAACATGGTATTGTCTTAATAGCTCCACGCTCTCTCTTGCAAAATCTTCTAATATTCGCATTGTTTGATCTAACATCTTCGAACAGCTTGTATTTTTAATCTCATCTTACAATCAAAACCTTTTGTTTTAACTTCTAAAAACTTAATATCAAAATAATAAGGTTTCCTCTCATGGCTTAATACCTCTATCAATTCTTGTCCCTCTTCATTTTCGTAATTGTATACATGATTGAAAAACTTTAGATATATTTCTCTTAGCCCCTCAAATTCTGTTACCGGAAAATAATCAACTGTATTGGAACGGAAACAAAGAACATATCTTAAGTTTATCGTTTGACTGTAATCTTCATTGATAGTTTCATTTTCCACATCAAACAAAAACACAGGGAAATCTGCATCGCCAACTTGACTAATTACCCAATCTTCGCCAAGCCTGCCGTTTATTTGCATACCTTCAAGCTGCATTAATTGTATTATGTCTGATAATATCCGTTCTATTGATGTTGTCATTTCTTCCTTTCCATTGCTTTTTGTTGATTTATAACATGCCTTACTTCTCTATCGTATTCAGATAGCACTTTTGCGAGGCTCCAGTCATCTATCTTATCAATTTCTATGTTTTTAGCCTTTGCTAAAAAATCTGTTATATTTGAAAGCCCAAATTTATTCATATCCTTTGCCGGTTCTTTCTTTTGTGGTATCATGTCGTTAATATTGTTCAACGCTTCCATTATAGATCGGTATTTGCGATTATAATACCTGAACAACGGATATGTGATATATATAGGTAGTTTATTTATGTAATTTGCCGGATAACCTGTTATTACTTCAATAAGGGCTAATATATTACGATAATCACTTGAGTATGGTTGAGCTTCGACAAAAGTTGACCACTTCATATGAATTATATCTTCCGGGAATCTACGCTTTTTGTAAACGAATCTCACGGGCAAGCTGTCTAATACCCACAGGTGAGCAATGCTATATTTCAGTATAGCGAGTAAATCAACCGTTTTTATTTTTGCGTTTACAACCATTTCTTGTATTTAATGTTAAGGTGAATTCTATAAAATAAGGCTGCTATTATAACGCCTAACATCCATAACCAAAACAAAGGATGCAGGTATAACAGCCATCTGCAGAATTTTGTTGTTACTTTTTCTATTTTTGTTGTTACTTTTTCTGTTTTCATATTTTAATAAATTAAGTTAAATGATATGCTACGTTTTTTTATGAAGCTCTCTAAGCTATACCCTATTGCTCTGATGCAGTGATTATGTTTGTCAACTAATTCCGGTAATACATTTCCTGTTCGTTTGTCAATTTTATAACAATACAATCGCATTTCCTCAGCTGTATGCTTGCAATCTGGGTGTACTATTATTTTTTCAAAACTTCGCATAAAGTCTATTGCGTCTTTTTCGCACCCCTTCCACTTTTGTGCCGGCTTAATCTTAAAACCTTTTCGCTGCATAAAGCTAATTATTTCTGGTCTGGCATTATCGGCAACAATCATATAGTTTCGTGCATCGTTAATACTGTCAAACATTGCAGGGGTATCTTCTATTTCGCATTTTACTTTATAGATTTCGTCGCTTATATAAAGGCAATTATCCTTGATGTAACTTCTAATTAATGTATTGGGGTCATTTGCAAAACCCCAGTCTGCCCCCTGTAATGGCGCATCAAAAGTACTATCAATTTCAAAAGATTGAATAGTGTATTTGTCTTTGAATACCTGCGCGTCTGAATACTCTCG
>SL_5KL_010_SEDDRAFT_10002178_pt1 | contig 11145 bp, 7 predicted proteins | sample SodLakKL_010_SED_FD_9118 | JGI IMG/M metagenome (IMG submission 9118)
AATCCAGCGGCAGAGCCGCTTCGATCGAAAAAACTATTTTTATCCCGATCTGCCGAAGGCCTATCAAATTTCACAGTACGATCGTCCGCTGGCCAGGGGCGGCTCTCTCGAAGTAGAATTTGACGGTACTGTCAGGGAGATCAACCTGGAAAGAATTCACCTGGAAGAGGAGGCGGGCAAACTGCTGCATGCCGGGGAATCAATCATGGGGGCGGATTACACCCTTGTCGACTATAACCGGGCCGGAATTCCTCTTCTGGAAATAGTTACAGCTCCTGAACTCCAATCGGGACGTGAAGCCCGCCTGTTCCTGGAGAATTTGCGTTTGCTCCTTTTATATTCAGGTGCCTCCGATTGCAAAATGGAAGAAGGCAGCTTGCGCTGTGATGCCAACATTTCAATGCGTCCCGCCGGTTCCGGGGCACTGGGCACCAGGGCGGAGGTTAAGAACATGAATTCATTCCGGGCAGTTGAATTGGCCCTGAATTATGAAGCTGAACGGCAGGCGGCAATAATCGGCGAGGGGGGCACGATAACCCGGGAAACCTGTCACTGGGACGCAGATAAAAAAATAACCGTCCCGTTGAGGGGAAAAGAAGGTTCTTCGGATTACCGCTACTTTCCCGAACCGGACCTTTTACCCCTGGTCCTGGAAGACTTTTATATCAATAAGATTTCAGATTCTCTCCCGGAACTCCCACACCGGAGGCGCCGGCGTTTAATCGAAGAATACAATCTCGAAAGCAATGAAGCGGCTTTGCTAACGGCAAACAGAGCCCTGGGGGATATTTTTGAAGCTGCGGCAAAAAATTATAATGATTATCGTAACCTTGTCAAATGGGTTCAGGGTGATTTGCTTTATCAGCTTCGCGAAAAAGGCAAGGACGCAGAAGATTTTGATCCGGCCCTGCTGGTTGAACTGCTATCATTACTGGAAAAAGGCAAAATAAGCCGGCCTGTAGCCAAGGAACTGCTGGGTGATGTCATAAAAAGCGGCGACGGCCCGCAAAAACTGGCCGGAGAAAGAGGCCTGGATAGGATCTCCGGGCGGGAAGAGCTGATGCCCCTTGTGGAGCAGGTAATTACCGAAAACCCCGATGCGGTGGAAAGCTACCGCCGGGGGAAAGAAAAAGCTTTGGCATTCCTGGTGGGAAAAGTTATGGCCCTTACCGGCAGCAGGGCGGATCCGGCTGAACTGAACCTTTTGCTTAAAGAAAAGTTATAAACAAGGACCGACAGCCGAGGAGCAATTTTTTTCTTTGGAGGGAATCAATATGACTGCAGGCAACAGCCTGGTAATTGTCGGGGCCCAGTGGGGTGATGAGGGTAAGGGCAAGGTTATCGATTACCTTGCCGGTGAAGCCGATGCTGTCGCCCGTTTTCAGGGTGGTAATAATGCCGGACATACGGTTGTCTACGGCGCCAATATATTTAAACTGCATCACATCCCTTCAGGCATACTGTACCAGGGCACTTTATGCTTGCTCGGCAGCGGCATGGTTGTAAATCCGCTGGTTTTGCTCGAAGAGCTTAAGGAACTGGAAAAGCGCGGTATAGATACCTCCGGCTTGCGGATAAGTGGTAAAGCACACCTGATAATGGCCTACCACCAGGTATTTGACGAGGCAAATGAAAAGCTGCTGGGGGAGAAAAAGATTGGTACGACCGGCCGCGGTATCGGGCCTGCGTACGCCGATAAAGCCCTGCGTCGGGGTTTGCGCGCCGTTGATATGATTGATGCCGGCAGTTTGCGCCGTCGGCTTGCAGAAATACTGCCCCTGCAGAACAAGATTCTGCAAAATGTTTACAGCCACAGTGGTTATGATCTGGACGAACTGGTTGAATGCTACCGACCGGCCTGTGATCGCCTGGGCCCCCTGGTTACCGATACGTCGCTTTTATTAACCGAACAGCTAAAAACGGGGAGAAGGGTGCTTTTTGAAGGAGCCCAGGGAGCTTTGCTCGACATTGACCACGGCACGTACCCGTTTGTAACTTCATCATCAACCGTGGCAGCCGCCGCTTCTTCGGGTAACGGTATTGGGCCCGGTTTTGTCGGACGGGTTTTGGGTGTGCTGAAAGCCTACACCACAAGGGTTGGTGAGGGGCCTTTCCCTTCGGAAGATAAGGGTGAAGCTGGTGAGCAGTTGAGGATGCGCGGCAGCGAGTTCGGCACTACAACCGGCAGGCCAAGACGCTGCGGCTGGTTTGATGCCGTCATTGCCCGCTATGCGGCCCGCATTAATGGTCTTACCGGCCTGGCGGTGACAAAGCTTGATGTCTTGAGCGGTTTGGAAACGATCAACCTTGCTGTAGCTTACAGGTGCCGCGGCAAAACTTTCCGGGAGTTTCCCCAAAGCATGGCAGAACTGCAGGAATGTGAGCCGGTTTATGAAACATTTCCGGGTTGGGATGAAGATTTAAGCCGTGTGCTAAATGTAGACGATCTTCCCCGCGCTGCGAAAAAGTATCTTAAGGCTCTTGAAGAACAAACAGGCGTAGCCGTGGAAATGGTTTCGGTTGGCCCCGACCGCACTCAGACAATTATCACCGGGGATTCCTATCTAAAAACGTGGCTTAGGGGCGGTGGTTCTTCTTTAACTGGACAAGAAAAATAAAATCCCCGGCAGGATTATATGCTGTTTGGGAAGAATAAATATTCTTCATACAATAATGTTTTTCAGAACAATATTCTTATAAGCTTGATAAATTTAAAAAAGCAAGGAGGAGTAAAATGTGGGCCAACCTTAGGATCTGGTTGAAAGTGCTGATAGGATTCGTTTTTTCGATCACTGTCCTGGCCACAATCATCAGTTATTCCTTGTTCGGGGTACAGGCTGAAGATACCGTTCGTGTAATTGTTACTGAAGCAACCGGTCCACAGCGTGATGTAACAGTTTTTGCCACTACCCTGCAGCCAATGGTGATTCACAATGTTTTTTGGCTGTGCCTTGCAGGACTGGGGTTTCTATTGATATTCCTTTATTTTATCGACTTTAGTTTCAGGCCATTTTTGGCTCCCGGGTTTCTGGCGTTGATCATGTGCGCTTTTGTGGGGATAATCATTGCCGCTTCGATTGATCAAATAATGTATTTTGTCGATCCTTACGGAGAAGAATATGTGGAAACATTTCTAAATTATCTCCGAAATGTAATAATCGGTGTAGTAATATTTGGCTTGGCCCTGATAGGACTTTCTTATCATGGTGACCGGGTTTTAAAGTCTGCAAAAACACGCAACTAAAGTTTTAATCATGCCCTCGGTCCACTATGGTTTCCAGCGGCAGAAATACAAACGGGTTCTTTATCGGGAGCACCATTAAAGGAAACAGGGGCGAAGATCAACTCGCCCCTGTATTTGTAAATGCATGCGATGCATAATCCATTTTGTAGGCGGGTAAAGCTTGCCTGCTTGTTATTTAAATCAACCGCTAGTTGTTGTTAAGGTTGGGAGGCCCGACCGGTGAAAATTCTGCACACTGCAGATCTGCACCTCACAGATGAAGCCCCCGAGCGCTGGGAGGCCCTGGAAGAACTGGCCGGTCTGGCCCGTGATCACCGGGTTTCCGCCCTGGTTGTTGCCGGCGATCTTTTTGACCGCCATGTCGAAGCCGAAAAATTAAGGGGAAGGCTGAGATCGGTTTTTGGCGGTGGTGATTTTCGGACTGTCATACTCCCGGGCAACCATGATTATAAAGCCTATATGAGCGGTCTATATTTTGGAGAAAATGTTACAGTGTTGAACAGTTGGGAAGAACCGCTCCGTTTTGACAGCTTTAACCTGTGGGGACTTCCCTACGAGCGTTTGAGCGGTGAGCACCTGGTTCAACGTTTGCAGGAAATGGCTGCGCTTATGGACCCGGCGGAAAACAACCTCCTTCTTTATCATGGAGAACTGCTCGATGCTTATTTTTCAAGGCAGGAGCTGGGTGATGAAGGAGATCAGCGTTATATGCCGGCAAAGCTTTCCTATTTCGAGCCTCTTCCCTTAAAATATGTCTTGGCAGGGCACTTTCATTCCCGCTACATGACCTGGCACCTGCCGGGTGGAGGGTTGTTTATCTATCCCGGCTCACCGGTAGCCGTAACGGCCAGGGAAACCGGCCGCCGCGTGGCCGGCCTGGTCAGCCTGGATCAGCCCCCGGTCGAGATATCCCTGAACAGTTTTCACTATGAAACCCTGCGCATTGAGCTGGATCCTTTTGCACAGGAAGATCCAATATCTATCCTGGAGGAAAGACTTAAAGCCCTCCACCCTTCTGCTAAAGTGGTGCTCACTGTCCGAGGGCTTTTTAACAGTACCCGCCTGGGAACCAGTGAAACTGAACTGGCTGAAGGGATCAAAGAGGTTGCCAGAAGCCGCTGTAAAGCCGAGCCGTCTCTTGAGTTCCATGATGTGCAGCATGTTATGGAAGATGACCTTTTTAAGCAGTTCAACTCCAGGCTGGATGATGAGGAATATCCGCCGGAATTAAAAGAGCAGATCAAAGAAATGGTCGTCAGGGCCTTCAGGGTGGTGAAGGCATGTTCTTAAAAGAGTTTAGCATCAGGCGTTACGGTCCCCTGCCGGATTACGGCAAAAGAATCCTCGGCCATTTTAATCTTTTTTACGGGTCCAATGAAGAAGGAAAAACATTGACTATCGACGCGCTCCTGAAAATGCTTTTTGAAAAGAAGGTGCGTTTTTTTAAAGGAGTTGCCAGGGTGGATGAATTTCCTGAAGGTTATATTATATTGGAAAACGGAGAGCGGCAAGAATTTAAACTGCCCGAGGCCGGAACCGTCTCCACGCTTTTTAACCTCAGCCCCGAAGAATTTGGCAATATATTTGTCATCCGCGACAGCGATCTGTCGATTTACGGCGAAGATCAGTTTTACCGCAGTATTACAGGCCGCCTTACCGGAATACGCAGTGAAGAGATAAAAGATATAAAGCGCGAACTGCAGGAACTGGGCAGCATAACGCCGACCGGTGAATTTCAAAATGTTGCCCCGGCTAAGCTAAAAGACAGGATAGCCAGGGCTTCCGGCCTTCTCGAACGCCTGGAATACCTGCTGGATCAAATGCATGAAGAAGGTTTTGCCCGCTTCGAAGAAAGGTTGGCCGGATTGGAAGCCAGGCGCCGCGAAATCAATGACCAGCTAAATAACTACAACAGTGCTTACAACCGGGAACTTTACGAAAAAGGGCGGGAAGCCCTTGATTTCTTGCATGACACCCTTGCTGAATTGGAACGTCTGCAGCAATATAACGAAGACGAATACCAGGCCTGGCAGAGGGCAGAATCGAGCTTTGCCTACCTGCAGGAAGAACTGGAAAAACTGAAAAGTAATATTGACGAGCAAAAAGAACGCCTCCAGGCCGCCCAAGAAGAGCACAAAACCAGGGCTCGCTCTCACAAAAAATCCGGGTACAGCCTCAACCTGGCCATGGAAACTGTAGAACCCCGGTTAATTGAATATGACCGTCGCTGTTCTTTGCTGCAGAGACGGGAAGTGCTGGCGGACGGTGTTTTTGTTAAATCAGCCGGAGTAGTCTCGACACTGGTATTTCTTATTTCTCTCATTGGGGTTATTGTCAGCCCCGCCTTGTGGCTTTATCTCCTGCTTGCAGTCTCGCTTGCCGCCGGTTTGACCTGCGGTTGGCTTTTCTACAGCCTTGCCGATAAGAAGAGTCGCCTGGTGGAACATGAAGCCAGGGTTTGCAGTGAAGCGCAAAAAGCCGGCCTGCCGGCTCAAACTATCGAAGAGGCCCGCGCGGGTTTGGCTGAAATGAAAAACAATCTTGCCCTGGAATCAGAAATGCTCAAAGAAGCGGAAGACGATCTGAAATGGCAGCAAAGGGAAGACAGCCGCCTAAAAGATGAACTGGAGCATAAGCAGAAGCAAATTAAGGAAGTCGAGGAAACTGTTAATCAGTTCCGCCGGAAATCGGGAGTGGACACACCGGAACAATACGGCGCCTTGCTCAAACGCAGGTTGGAACTTGAGAACGGGGCGGAAAAGCAAAAATACTTCTTGGAGGACCATTTCGGAAAAGACGGAGATTCAACCGAAGAACGCTTCGCGCTTTCTTTCTGGGGAAAAAAGGTTGAGGCCCTGTCCAATTATGCTTCGGCAGTGCCGCACCTTAAATATGATCAATACTCGGTTAATTTTTTAAAAGAAGAGCTAAGCGAGTTGGATGAAGAAAGAAAAGAGCTGGAAGAAAAGCTCCATGAGCGCAGTGAAGAAATGCGGGATATCGAAAGAGAGATCAACGAAAATATTTTTACCGGTTTCGAAAGCCGCCTGCCCTGTCAGACCACGGTCGATCTTGAAGCGGTAATGGAAAAGATCAAAAAATGGCTTTCCGCCCGGGAAGCGGAAAGAGAATGCGCCCTTCTGGCTTTGCAAATCTTCGACGACCTGGAAAAAGAAGAAGAGCAAAAAGTTTCATCTCTTTTCGACCGGCCGAGCCCGGTCAGCGAATATTTCCGCAGGATTACCGAAGGGCGTTACAGCAATGTGATTTTTGACAGTGGAGAAAATATGATCAAGGCCATATCGCCTGAAGGGTCCGAATTAAGCGCCGCACAGTTATCGGGAGGGGCATATGATCAGCTTTACTTTGCCATCAGGCTGGCTCTGGGTGAAAGGCTGTTGGAAGGAGAAAAGGGATTTTTTATCCTTGACGACCCTTTTATCAAGGCAGACCCGGAACGCTTGCGGATTCAGCTTGCCATGCTGGAAGAGATTGTCGCCGCAGGCTGGCAGGTTCTTTACTTCAGCGCCAAGGGTGAAGTAAAAGATGCCATGCAGAATGACATTGCAAAGGAAAGAGTTAAAGAGTTTATGGTTGGATTTTCGTAAAAATCAAGTGCTCCATTAAATAGAATAAATATATTTTCCTGTTAAGCGGAGGTGTTTGCCGTGCAACTGACTGTCCTGGGCTGCTATGGCCCGTTCCCACCGGCTGGCGGTGCCTGTTCAGGGTACCTTCTCCAGGAGGAGGGGTTTAAACTCTTAATTGACTGTGGAAACGGGGTATTAAGCCGCCTGCAGGAAGTAATCAGTTACATGGATCTCCATGCGGTTTTACTTTCCCACCTGCACGCCGATCACATATCGGACCTAATGGTGATGCGCTATGGGCTGGAAACGGCTTTTAACCGGGGGCTGAGAAATGAACCGCTAAAAGTTTATGCTCCGCCGGAACCTGCTGTTGAATTTAATAGACTTACATATAAAAATGCTTACAGCGTTAAGCCTCTTCAATCCGGTCAAAAACTGCAGATCGGCCCTTTTTCGATTCAAACTGCGGCGGGAGTTCACGCTATTTTTTCGCTGGCCATGCGCGTTAAAACTGCTTCAGGTGATCTGGTTTATTCAGGTGATACCGAGTATTTCGACAGGCTCGAGTTATTTGCTGCGGAAACCGGCCTTTTTCTTTGTGAGGCCAACTTCCAGGAAAAAGACCTGGAAAACAAGCTGCCCAACCACATGAGTGCTTCCCAGGCCGCCGTAGTTGCCGCGAAGGCTGGAGTAAAAAGATTGCTCCTTACCCACCTCCATCCTGAAAGCGACCCGGCAGTGTCGCTAAACGAAGCTGAAAAATATTTCCCTACTGCTGAAATTGCCCGGGAAGGGGAATCATACAAAATTGGTGACTGAAGGTTAAAAACCGTGCAGGGAAAATTTCAAGTACTTCTTCGCCCCTGGACCGCGGTTGCTTTCGCAAAGGTGGCGCCCAAACCGCAGGGCTCAATCCCTGCAGAAGAGCCTTGACAATTCCGGGTGGGCGATCCGAGAGCTCCGGCTTGCCACAGCTGCGATTTTAAAAAAGAAGAAACTTAAATGACAGTGTACCAGTGCCCTGCCAACATATTAAGAACGTAATTTGACAATTATTACAGCAATTTTTATCTATAGGAGACGTTGCAAGCCGGAAGCGAACTTAAAGCGAGCCGTTGGGAATCACAGGCAGTTGAAAGGTGAGAAATGAGAGGTTGGAAGTGAGACTTGTCTGCTGCACAAGGTGAGCTGTTCGAATTACTTTTGGTTGTCCTTTAACAAGTCTCTTCCACCCCCACCCCGACCCTCCCCCCCCTCAAGGGGGAGGGGGTTATTTACCGAAAGACCGGCTATTCTCTATCTTCCTCCTCAAGGGGGAGGGGGTTATTATCGAAAGACCTGCTTTTCTCCCCCTCTCCTGGTGGGAGAGGACCGGGTTAAGTGAGATGGGGTTTCTGTCGAATGGCCGGTTTTTCTCCCTCTCCCCTGGTGGGAGAGGACCGGGTTAAGGTCTGGGTTTCTGTCGAATGACCGGTTTTTCTCCCTCTCCCCCGGTGGGAGAGGGCCGGGGTGAGGGGGAGATGATCCTCTGTTCCGGTCTTAAAAGATGAATTGCCATAGGGAACATGTTATCGTAACGTGTCTCCAAAAAACACGCGCCGGGCCATTCGCATGTTTGAACCCCAGTCAGTACAGTAGAACCGGAAAGTGTGATTAACTGCTTTTTATATGGGAGGTATAATGAATGAAAAAAAACAAACAACCGGCTCAACTCTTGCTCGGGCCGGTGCCCCCGGCGATGGTAGCCTGCGGTGACGGTGAAAAACTTAATATTATCACCCTGGCCTGGGTCGGGGTGGTCAATTCTTCCCCGCCGATGATTTCGGCCGCGGTCAGGCCGGGCCGCTATTCACATGACATTATTAAGAATACGGGTGAATTTACGATTAACCTGCCTTCTGCCGATCAGGTCGAACTGGCCGACGGCTGCGGCACCCTGAGCGGTAGGGATCTTGACAAGTTCTCGCATTTCAATTTAACCCCGGTTAAAGGCACCCTGCAGCATGCGCCGCTTATTGACGAGTGCCCGGTCGGAATGGAATGCCTGGTAGAGCATACACTTGAGCTTGACAGCCATACCGTGTATATAGGCCGGGTGGTCGCTTCTTATACAGCGGCGGAGATAACTGATGACAGAGGAATAATTGATTTCGAACGTTTAAGCCTGCTCGGGTTCTGCGCCGGAAGTTACCTCGAGACCAAACCGCTCAACCTTAAAATTGGCTGTACCAGTAGAAGGTAGCCTTTAAAACCGCCGGGATTTCATCAATTTGCCAAGGAGCCCGGCAAATTGATATAATTAGCGTGTTCGTGCGACTTTGATTATTTACGAGAAGAGTGAACCCTTTGCCCGACTATCAGTCCTTGTTGCGAGAACTGCCGGCGGTGGACCGCCTCCTCCAGGAAGCGGCGCTGGAAGAAGCCCTGAAACGCCATCCAAGAAGGCTGGTCTTGCAGGCGGTGCAGGATACAGTTGATGGCTACCGCAGGCGAATAACTGCGGCCCTGCAAAAGGGCGAGGAGCCCGGCGCTCTTGATCTGTCCGCCGGCAGCTTGGCCACTGAAGCGGCCCGCCTGGCTGAATGGAAAGCCGGTGCAAATCTTAAGCTGCTGATCAATGCCACCGGCGTAATCATTCATACAAACCTGGGCCGGGCCCCGCTGGCCGAGGCTGCAGTAAGGGCTATGGCTTCAATAGCGGGAAGTTACAGCAACCTCGAGCTGGACCTGGAAAGCGGCAGGCGCGGATCCCGCCAGGATCACCTGGAAGCGCTGCTCTGCGAGCTGAGCGGTGCTGAAGCTGCCGTAGTTCTCAACAACAACGCTGCGGCGGTTTTTCTGGCCCTGACCACGCTTGCCTCGGGCCGGGAGGTAGTGGTATCCCGCGGCCAGCTGGTTGAGATCGGGGGGTCGTTCCGCATCCCGGATATTATGGCCGCNGGTGGCGCACGGCTGGTGGAAGTGGGAACCACAAATAAAACCTACCTGCGTGATTACGAAGCGGTNGTCACCGAAGAAACAGCCGCNTTTCTCAAGGTCCATACCAGCAACTACCACATGGTCGGTTTTACCGCTGAGGTTGGCACTGCGGAACTCGCCGCCCTGGCGCACAGGCATGCTCTGCCGTTGATTGAAGACCTGGGCAGTGGTGTTTTACTTGACCCGACCAGGTACAACCTGCCGCCTGAACCGCGCATTCAGGATAGTGTTGCCGCCGGTGCCGATCTTGTTACATTTAGCGGAGATAAAATGCTGGGAGGCCCCCAGGCCGGTATTATAGTCGGGCGCAGTGACCTGGTGTCAAGCATCCGCAGCAGCCAGCTGGCCAGAACACTGCGTATTGACAAGTTTACCGCCGCGGCCCTGGAAGCGACCCTTCGCCTCTATTTTGACGAAGAAACAGCTGTTAGGGAAATACCGATCTGGCGCATGCTCACCACCGATCGGGAATCTCTAAACAGGCGGGCACATAAGCTGGCCGATCGCCTGGGTGAGATATTTAAAGCCGGCAGTGTTTCTGTTATGCCGGGTATCTCCAGGGTTGGTGGAGGTGCCATGCCCATGGCGGAACTGCCCACCTACCTGGTAGCGTTGAAACTTCAAGAGGAAAGCGGAAGGCCTGAGGAGCTGGCTGAAAAACTACGCCAAGGTGAGCCGCCGGTAGTTGTGCGCCTTCAGCAGGACAGCCTCCTTTTCGATCCACGGACAATCTTCGAAGAGCAGGAGGATGTCCTTTTTGCAGTTGTAAGCAGGGCTGTCCACTCGGGGGCAGATGAGAGCAACCGTGCTGATCGTTAAATCAATAAAGCCAGTATAATAAAGTAAGCCGGGTATTATAGACAGGGTGCCGCCTGGTGGCGGAAAGCTGCTTTTAAACATTGCGTAGAACAATAAGGGAGAGCCGTCCAATTGGAACAGCTGATCATCGGTACTGCAGGCCATGTTGATCACGGCAAAACAGTTTTGATCAAGGCGCTTACCGGGGTCGATACCGATCGCTTAAGGGAAGAAAAAGAACGGGGCATATCAATCGACCTGGGGTTTGCTCCTTTTCGCCTACCCGGGGGGAGACTGGCCGGAATTGTCGATGTTCCTGGCCACGAGCGCTTCATCCACAATATGCTGGCCGGAGCCTCCGGGATGGACCTGGTAATCCTGGTGGTCGATGCGTCCGAGGGCGTGATGCCGCAGACCAGGGAACACCTGGATATACTGCAAATTCTCGGCATCCGCAACGGTATTGTCGTTATTACCAAGGTAGACCTGGTCGAAAAGGAGTGGCAGGAACTGGTAAGAGAAGAGATCAGGGAA
>SL_5KL_010_SEDDRAFT_10002179_pt1 | contig 11142 bp, 11 predicted proteins | sample SodLakKL_010_SED_FD_9118 | JGI IMG/M metagenome (IMG submission 9118)
CGGTGCAAGGTCTACGGCTCGTCTTGAACCGCATACCGCAAACCGTGAGCCCTAAGTCAGTAGGTTTAGGCACCCGAGGAAAGCTAGCACGATCACCGTTACCGTGAGCCAACCAACGCGATCGCGCAGAGAGTTAATTTCGGCTGCTTGCTTTTCGACCAATGGCGGCAATGCACTGCGCACAGGGACCACATCAATCAGTGTGACCTCATCCTCCGCTGGCTGGGAAGCAGACGGTTGATCCTCAAATTTCACCTGGTTGAATAGCCAGCGAGTGATCAGCCAAGGACTGTTTTTCTTAAACCAGCGGAGGGCAAAGATGCGAAAGACGGGTTTCGTGAATCGAGCAATACCCTTGAGCGGACCATGGAGGACTTTAATACTCACCTTCTGATTAATCAACTGGATAGAACCCACATCATAAAGGCAGTCAAGCACTGACTTAACCGTCGCTTCTTCTCGATTAAATAGGTTATCAAGTAGCAGCATGACCTCTTGAATGCACTCAATCTCGGTCTGGCGCTCTTGATTACTAGGTGATTGTTGTTGACGCTGAAGATTCTGCATGGTCCTGGCGACGATGGCACCGGTTCTGATATTAATTTTAAAAATTTTAAAGCCAGATACCTACAGCTTAAGCCCAAATTGCAATGGAATTTAGCGCAATAGCTACCATGACGATACCCTCACCTAGGATAGGGACGGGGGATCAAGGGTTGCTGCGATCACTGGCTCTAGGGTGATGGTCACGGGCGATTCGGCTTCAGTTCCCTGTTTACCAGACGCATCTGTCTGGCCATGGGCTAGGACAGAGCTATGATCTGGGGGGTTCAGCATCAAATCAAACCAGAATGTCGTCCCGATCCCCACTTCGCTCACCAGCCTTACCTGGCTGTTGTGCTTTTCAATAATATTTTTCACAATGGATAACCCTAGCCCAGTTCCTTCCAAGGTGTGAACTCGATTTTCTACCCGGAAAAAGCGATCAAAAATAGCTTGTTGGTCTTCTAGAGCAATACCAATGCCTGTATCTGAGATCTCTACCCGAATACAGTCCATGGCCCTGGCATCATCGTGGCAGTTGGAGAGTTGGTAAGCCCGTAGCATCACCTTGCCCCCAGGCTCAGTAAATTTCAGGGCATTGCCCACCAAGTTGCTGAATACCTGTAATAGCAAATCATAGTTACCAAAGACCGGTGGCAGATTAGGCTCAACATCTTGTAGAAGTTCGATTTGCTTGTCCCTGGCGTTCAGCCGATGGGTGCGCAAGGTTTGTTCAATCGGTTGGCTGATGTCTACTGCATCAAGCTGATATTGACGGCTTGATTCAAGGCGCGACAAGTCGAGAACGTCATTCACTAAACGGGTCAAGCGATCGGTCTCGTGATTGGCGGTTTCCAGAAATTCTTTACGTTCGTTATCACTCAGATCTTCACCGTATTCATGGAGAGTCTCAATAAATGACTTGATGTTGAACAACGGTGTGCGTAACTCGTGGGAGACATTACTGATAAACTGCGCCTTAGCTTCGTTGAGGGCTACTTCTCGGGTAATATCTTGCACCGTAATGGCTAGCCCTTTGACATTTTCTTTGGCCTGGTCTAAGACGGTATTCAGCAAGATGCGTAGGGTACGGTTACTGGGCTCAGTTAAGGGCACCCGAAATTCCATGGCTTCGGCATCCCCCTGGACTGCTTGAAACAGGGGCCGGGTCATTTGGACCCTAACTGGACTGGGAAAATGCTCAAGGATATTTTTTCCCTCGAGAGCCTGGTTGTCCCAACCAAAGATGCGGCGTGCGGTGGGGTTAACCAGCACCGCGTGCATGTCGCTGTCGAGCAAAATAGCGCCATCGGCAATAGTAGAGACTAGGGTTTCTAGCTTGGCCTTTTCGGCCGTCAGTTCTTCAATGTTTTGTTCTTCGTAGCGCTCTAGGCGCTCAGCCATATCGTTAAAGCTATAAATCAGTTCGCCTAACTCACCGCCCAGGGGCAAGTTAATTCGCTGCTTGAAGTTGCCAGCGGCAATATTTTTTACCCCAGTCAGCAGTTCTTTGATCGGCTGAGTAATCGTCAAGGCATTGAAGACTGCCCCTAGAATCACCATCACCCAAATGGAGACAAAGACAGCGATGGTGACATCGCGAGTCAAATGGGAGGAGGCCACAACGGTGGGGTTAGGGTTAATTCCGAGGGCCAACACCCCTAGATGATTGCCGTTGTAGTTCAGCGGTACGAACACATCGGTGACTTCACCGGCGGGGGTAATGTGCTGGCGGACCAAGGGGCGATCGGTGTTTTGGGCGTACCCTTCGGGCAGCTGCATCCGCCGCCGCAGGGTCAGGGAGTTTTGCACCGCCGCTTCAGAAAAAGGAATGCCAAAGAAAATATCGCCATTTTCGTCGGCATAGAGCATGTAGCGCACACTAGAGGTGCTTTGGTAAAAGCTATAGGAAAAGCGGGCCAGTTCAGTGCGATCGGCTTCGTTGACCAGAGGGGCGACATTGGCGGCCAACAACAAGCCCAGATCTCGGGCAAAGCGGGTGTCGTTAAGACGGGCATCATGCTGGATGGTGTTGACCGCCCAAAAGGTAAGCCCACTGGTAATTAAGGACACAACTAGTGTCGCCCCCGCCATTAGACGGGTCTGCAGGGTAAAGTCTCCCCACCAGCGGAGAAACACATCGCGGATTTTAACGAGTAGCCTGATCAACGGTGCCTTAAAATGCCAGCAGTAATCAATGTCGCCTTAAGAATATTGCCTTAAGCGCGCTCTAGCTCAACCTTGACCAGGGTATTGACCCTGTACCTAGCTCAATCAGCTAGCTTCACCAAAACTCTGGATCAAGCATGGGCTAGAACACTTCTATTCTGGCACGTTCTTCATGATCATAGTTCCTGAATCGCCTCAATCGTCAAATAGGGCCTCAAATTCGTGACGTAGGCTGGTGTAGTTGACCACCCGGGCAACCACCAGGTTGCCACTCCCTTCAGTCGACGCAAATTGCTGTTTCCAGTGGCGGACGTTGTCTTCTTGGTGGAGCCAAAACTCCACCATCTTATTGACAATGGCGTCCCAGTCCCAATCAGGTTTATGGTGGACGATCTCAGTGGCCTCAATGAACCCATCTAGGGTACAGCAGTAGCTGCCTAGATAGGCTTGACTGCGATCGCGACTGGTTTCAACCCGTTGTTGATGGCTAAAAAATTGCAGCACCGGGGCAATGCCGATGATGTCAAAGCTATAACTCATATGGAAAAAAAGGAATTAAATAACTTTAGAAGCGGCCAGCTAAACCACCACCTAAGGCGTTAGCCGAACCAGCACAACCAAGCTAGGCGCAGCATCCAAGTCACGGATAAGGTAGCCGGATAATGCTTAGGAAATATTTTAGTGATTAGCTTTGAGGCCGTTGTTACTGGGAAACGGTTTTTCATAAACTTTAGATTTTGTTGTGGTAAACCCCACCTACCGGACTTCGGCCCCCTTGGGGATCTAACCAGGGCCCATAGCCCCTGGGATCAGTTTTTGTAAGGTAACTGCTGGCATTCAGCCTTACGAAAGTGGCCCACATCCCCACCGAGAATGAGTGCCCAAAGGGCAGGGTGGGGCAAAATGGCCACAGGACATGAGCTTCATAAAAAAAAGCCAGGGAGTTACCCCTGGCTTTTGGATTGCTTAAGTTGTGTTGATCTGTTGTGTTGATCTAAGGCGGTGATGCCCACTCGTCAACCGGTGGTAGGGTGGCCCCTCAACCCCCTGCAACCGCAGGGACAATACTCACTTCATCACCGTCACTAAGGGCAGTGTCTTTGCCATCTAGAAAGCGAATGTCTTCGCTGTTGACATAGAAGTTAATAAACCGACGTAGTTCACCCGTATCGTCACACAGGCGAGCTTTGATACCAGGACAGTTCGTTTCCAAGTCATCCAGTAGTTCTACAATGGAGCCCCCTTTGCATTCTAGGGCGGCCTGGTTATTGGTGAATTTTTGCAGCGGGGTAGGAATCAGTACTTTTACAGCCATGTTAATGAAGTAGGTAAAGCGAGAAAAACGACAGGCAGAAGAAATTGTAGAGCCGGGGGTGGATATTGGGTATCGGATACCGGCATCCCCTCCTGGGAGGGGTAGGGGTGGATGTTTGGGGTATCGGGTATTGGGTATCAGCATCCCCTCCTGGGAAGCCTGTACTGTTCGCGCAGCGACCCCAGGCGATGTCCTGAGCTTGTCGAAGGAGGAGGAACCTGTCGAAGTAAGCAGGGGTGAGTTCTTCGGACGTCAGAAAAGTTTAATACCTGTGACCTGAAACCTAAAACCCGATACCTAAACCAGCACCTGTTGCCATTCCAACCGATCCAGGGTACGAGCCCGCTCTAGAGCCCGCTCAAAGCTGTCTAGCTTGGGTTCAATGGTGAGAGGTTCGCCGATGTAACCCTGAACGGCTTCCTGAGTCTTGAGGCCGTTGCCCGTAATGTAGGCCACGGTGCACTCATCCGGGTCAATTTTGCCGGCTTCCGCTAGCTTCTTGAGCACGGCAATGGTGGTGCCTCCGGCTGTTTCCGTAAAGATGCCTTCGGTTTCGGCCAGTAGTTTCATGCCGTCCACTATTTCTGCATCGGTGACCGACTCGATGTTGCCGTTGGTCTTGCGGGCAATGTCGAGGGCATAAATGCCGTCAGCGGGGTTACCAATGGCGATGGACTTGGCGATGGTATTGGGTTTGACTGGCGTGACAAAGTCGCGACCTTCTTTAAACGCCTGGGCGATCGGCGAACATCCTTCGGCTTGGGCACCGCTAAAGCGCACATCCTTGGTGTCCACTAGGCCCACCTTGGTAAATTCTTGGAAACCCTTGTAAATCTTGGTGAACAGGGAGCCAGAGGCCAAAGGGGCCACAATGTGGTCAGGCAGACGCCAGCCCAGTTGCTCGGCCACTTCAAAGCCCAGGGTCTTGGAGCCCTCAGAATAGTAGGGACGCAGGTTGATATTGACGAAGCCCCAGCCGTAGGTGTTGGCCACTTCAGAACAGAGGCGGTTGACCTGGTCGTAGTTGCCGTGAACAGCCATTACCGTGGGGCCGTACACCAGGGTGCCTAGCACTTTACCGGCTTCCAGATCAGAGGGAATAAAGACGCAGCAGTCTAGACCAGCATGGGCGGCGATCGCAGCGGTAGAATTTGCCAAGTTTCCGGTACTGGCACAGGACACCGTGGTAAAGCCCAACTCCCTTGCCCGGGTCAGGGCCACTGAAACCACCCGGTCCTTAAAACTCAGGGTGGGCATATTGACCGCGTCGTTTTTGATGTAAAGCTCTTTCAGCCCTAGACGCCGAGCCAAGCGATTGGCCCGCACCAGAGGGGTCATACCGGTACCCACGTCAATTGGATTGTCAGAACTGACCGGCAAAAAGTCCTTATAGCGCCAGATGGACAACGGCCCCGCCTGAATCGTACTGCGACTGACCCGCTGGCGAATCGCATCGTAGTCATAGGCAACTTCCAGAGGGCCAAAGCACACATCCTCACAGACGTGCTTAGGGCCAAGATCATAGGTTTCCCCACATTCTCGACATTTCAGAGCAGAAAATGTTTGGGCAGCAGTGGTGGGTCGTTCAATGGACTGGGTCATAGCAGGGCCTGTGGGTTTCTACAGAGCTAAACAACTTAAGCAAAACTTTGAAAGTCTTGGAATATCAACGATCTCAGTGATGGAACGAAGTCTAGCACGGAGAACAAAATCAAATCAAACATACCCGACCTTTTTTGTCGGGTATGGGGGAATAGGTTTCCAGCCTACGCCGATACCTGCTCGTATTTTGTTTTGGCTCAAAGAAACGAGGGATGACCGCAGCAAAGTAGTGTGTGATACAAACGTCAGCCTGGCAGTTAAGGTTAAGTATTCTAAAGTCATAGGACGCCCGCATTGCAAAATGTACCAAGCTGGCAAAGTTGCTCTATGCTTAGTGTCAAAATTTGCTTTTCGTTTGGCCCTGGTGACATACAGCGGTGACCGTTGTGCTGATCATGATCGATTCCCCGTGATGCTCTCAGCGTTGATTTCCCGTAATGCTCTTAGCAAAACGTTATGGTAGTGACCCAAGATAAGCCGCTTGCCCGTGTGTTTCGTCAACTCTCCGGTGGGGCGTTTCCCCCGGTAATTGAGTCCTATGAGCGCGGAAAAACCATTTTCTTCCCTGGGGATCCGGCAGAACGGGTCTACTTTTTATTAAAGGGAGCTGTCAAGCTATCCAGGGTATACGAGGCTGGCGAGGAAATCACCGTCGCTCTCCTCCGCGAGAATAGTGTTTTTGGAGTTCTCTCGCTGATTACTGGGAACCGTTCCGATCGCTTCTATCATTCCGTTGCCTTTACACCGGTTGAACTACTGTCAGTACCGATTGAGCAGGTGGAGCAAGCCTTAGAGGAAAATCCTGAATTGGCTCTGCTGATGCTTAGAGGCCTATCGTCACGGATCTTGCAGACCGAGATGATGATTGAAACCTTGGCCCACCGAGACATGGGGTCTCGTTTAGTCAGCTTTTTGTTGATCCTCTGTCGCGACTTTGGGGTGCCCAGCCAAGATGGCATCACCATTGACCTGAAGCTGTCCCACCAGGCCATTGCCGAAGCAATTGGGTCTACAAGGGTAACGGTGACTCGACTGTTAGGGGACTTGCGGCAGGAGGGTATGATTTCTATCTATAAAAAGAAAATCACCGTCCACGACCCCGTAAATCTGAGTCAACAGTTTACTTAGAGGCGTTTTGGGCGTACTCCTCAAGTTGGGAAGTATCGGATACGTTCAGGGGTAAGTGGTCTTAAGTCTGCCGCCGTTGATTAAGCCATACAGTAGAGTGTATGGAGGTTTTGTAATGGCTAGTGAATGCTTCCTGGGTACGTACTGATATTGGCGGTTTTAATGTTGGGGGGGGTGATTGCCACCCTGGGCGATCGCATTGGTATGCGAGTTGGTAAAGCTCGTCTGAGTTTGTTTAACCTGCGTCCCCGTCAAACCGCAACGGTAGTCAGCATTGCAACTGGCAGTATAATTTCGGCCTCGACCTTGGCTATATTGTTTGGGGTGAGCAGCCAACTGCGTACCGGCGTTTTTGAGTTGGGCCGCATTCAAGCGGATTTAGCCAGCGCCCAAGCGGATTTGGAGGATGCCCGAGCTACCCAGGCAGAAGTCAAAGATGATCTAGAGTCGGCCACTCGCGAACGGCAACGAGCCCTAGAGCGCTTGCAGAAGATTAACCAGTCCCTAGACCAGGCCGTAACCCAACAGGAGCTAACTCAAGCCCAGTTGCAACAAACCCGCGAACAGCTACAAACTGTCTCCCAGCAAGCCGAGGACCTACGCCAGTCTACCGATAACCTCAGGGCCGAGCGAGACCGGTTGCAACAGCAGCAGCAGACTATCCGTGCCCAGATTGCTGAGCGGGATCAAGAGATTACCCAACTTGACCAAACCATTGCTGAGCGGGATCAAGAGATCGCTCAACGGCAACAGCGACTTGCGGATTTAGAGGCCCAGCAGGAGCTTTTGGCTCTACAGGTCAGTGATCTGCAGAGCCAGTACCAGGGCCTATTTTTAGGTAATATTGCCCTAGCTCGTAATCAGGAAATCTTATCCGGCATTGTGCGGGCCGAAAACCGTGAGCAGGCCACCGAGTACATGGCCCAGTTTTTATTCGAAGCCAACCGCCAGGTCTTGCAAGCGGTAGCTCCTGGGACGCCGCGGGACCACCAGGCGATTTTCATTGGCAGTCGCGAAGTCGAACGGTTGATTGAGCGACTGGGTACTGGCGATGAGTACCTGGTGCGCCTGCTGTCAGCAGCTAACTACGTCACGGGTGAGCCCTGCATTACTCAACGGGCTGACCCCTGCATCCAGGTTTTTATTGACGCCTCCCCTAACCAGCGGGTGTATCCTCTGGGCGAGCGGCTGGCTACCATTGCCCTGGACTCGCCACCGTTTCGGGATCAGGATCTAGTTGAACGTCTCAACCTATTGATGGTGGCAACTCAGTTTCGGGCTCGTCAAGATGGCGTCGTCGTGGACAACCTGCAGGTTGCTGACAATCGTACCGAAACCCTTTTGCGATTTTTAGAGATGATTAAACAATCAGGGCAAGCGGTTGATCTGCAGGCGATCGCCGCTAGCGATATCTATACCGCTGGTCCCCTCCATATTGATGTTGTGGCGGTGCGCAATGGTGAGGTAGTCCTGACCACCCGAGCCCTAACCTTCCCAGATCCTGACATCCTAAGGCCCTAGCCTTAATCTCCTCAGACAGTAACAAGGGCAGTTTCTCTCTAACTGGATGACTCCCCCATTCCTAGCGGGTCAGTCCCAAGGGACCCGCTAGGGCAGCGTCAAGTGTTAATTTTAGGGTTGGCATCTGTAGAAATTTGGCATCATTAAGGTCCAAAATCCCCTCCGGGTACCCCTCCTAGGGATGGGATGGGAAGTCTTGCTGCTGTATTGGAGTAACCCCGCTGAAGATAAACGGCTTTTGCAAAGCACTTATCCTAATTTCTAGCTTTGACAAACCCCTAGCCAATATTTTTTCTAGCCAGAGTTTTATTCGCCGAAAATTCTTTGGCGGCGAATATTTAATAATGTCTAAAAAAATTTGCAGTTAGTTACCATCTGCGACAACTTCAACCTCGTGGGGATCACCTGTGATTAGAATTAACCTACAAATCTGACCGGTATCCTAAAAGAGAATTCTTTTTTGGATCCAAAACTAAAGCCGAAATCAAGACCGCTCATCTAACTGAGGAATGGGATGCTTGGTTACCCGGTTAACTGCTCCATCGTTGGAGTGGGTTAAGTCGGCTGGCATCGTCAGATTTGGTACTCCTGCCTGGTGGGACATTCAGTGCTAACAAACTGGATGAATCTTTGCCTCAAAACGCCATGGCTCCATTGGCTGGTTTAGCAATGGTCCAGGGTTCGTTTTGCTTTACTGGTTCAGGCAGATCAATCTATAAAATACCTGGAGCGATCCCATGAAATTTGAGGATATATACCAGTTTTTCGAGGATCCACCGCCGATCTACCTGAACAAGGAGTTGGCCGTATGTTACGTACTGGCCGTACTGCTGCAGCAAGACTCCTACGGCACTGAGCTGATTCAGCGGTTGAGCCAACAGTATACCCACCACCGGCTCTCCGATACCGTGCTGTATGGTGCCCTGAAGTTTCTAGAAGACGAAAACGCGATCGACGGATATTGGAAGAAAGTTGAAGGTCGTGGTCGTCCCCGTCGCATGTATCGGCTTAATCCTGACTGGCGCTTGCAGGCCGAAGAATTGGCCGAATTTTGGTGCACCTACATGGGGGACTCTACCAAACCAGCCTATGAGGTTAGCCCGGCCCTGTGGTCCCCTAGACCCTAAGAGGCAGTACCCTAGACTAGAGTACTCTGGGGGCTAGCAAGGTTATGACCAATACCGTTACCTATTCCACACTGTTTCTAACCCTGCTGATGATGGTAGGGTTATTCTTTTTTATTCGAGCATCCACCAAAGATCGCACCGAAACGTTGGTTTTACACCGTAAAACTCCTCCGCAGCCATTGTTGCAAGAGTTGAGAGCCTATTTTGAAGCCCGAGCCTATACCGCCCAAGAGGTCAATGGCGAAGCCAACACTCTAGCCCTTCGGGGTTTTGTGCGGCCTAGCTGGTTTTTAGCCATTTTTCTGACCACCTTAGCCGCTGTAGGAGCGTTGTGTTTTGCCCTGGTACTGGCAAGTCTATTCCCCCCCTATGGTCGAGCTTTTATTGGGTTAATTTTGCTTGCCCCAGCCGCTGGGCTGTACTACTGGGGGCGGGCCGGTCGAGAAGAACATGTCACCGTACAGGTCTGTCCAGAGTTATCATCCTCCCTAGAGCAGCACAGTCAACTAACCGTCATTGCCCATCGCGACGAGTTAATTGCCCTGCAGAAGGTCATGGGAAAGCTGTAACGTTAGCCCTAGAACAATATCCGTTCCCCATCCACGCTACTCAATCCAGCCTTGGTCAATGCCAACGGCGGATCAAAAAAGGGCTAGCCTTTAAGACTAGCCCTTTAGGGGGATTCCATCTAAAAAAGCATCCTGAAAAAAGCATCCTGATCTAGGCTATGGAGCTCAGCCGATTTGGCCGGTTACAACAAAACCTTGGATAGGTCTTCAGCTGGAATACTTCCTTATCAGGCCCTATGACGTTTGCCAGGTTATGTGGCGCAGCCAGACAGTGTAAACGGGTCACAGTGTGACTCGAGTCACAGTTATCGAGTTACAGCTTCTACTGCAGCTGCATCTTCTTCCTCACCCAGTAAAACTCTCAGGCTGGGGAAAAGAAAGTGATTCTCCTCAACGTATTGAGCACCGAACAGGCCCTTTTCAGCCCAGAAGTATCTATCGGTAGTATGCTCGTTACGCTTAACCAGCAGTAATGCTGGGGGAGCGATACCTTCAGAGTGAATGAAGTTGCGAGCAGCGGTTACAGGTTTTTCATTGCCACTCTCGATACTATACTGAGGAACAGCCTCTAATATACGGCGCCCTTCTAACCGACGGCGACTCTTGCGCTTGCGTCTCCTTGCCAAGTTGCCTACCTCCCTCTCTATGGATATTTGGATGTAGTTTTGGTTACAAAAATAGTCAACCAGGCCAAGTATATAGGCTCAAAATAAGAATTTCAACTTCTCTTAAAAATTACCTTATTTACGTATGATCATTGCTAAGCAAGGGTTACAGCGATAATTTCCGGGGTTATCCTTGAACAGAACTGTTAGAAATTTGACAAAACTTTAATTTTCCTTCCGTCACACTTCATTGTTGCCCCTATGATGGCGTCCGCCAGTCCAGAGTTTATTGCCCTATGCCAGTCACAGGTTCTCCTGTTGACCCAGGCCCTGGGGGCAACCTCTACGGTGGTCTACTTAGCTGAGCCATCGGTCAATCCAGTCAGCCCGACCCTGGTTCCCTTGGTCGCTTATCCAGACACAGCAGCCACCTGGACCAGTCTGAACGAAATACTGGCCACAATGGCAGGGCCAGATGGGGCGCTACAAGCGGACCCCCAAGCTGGGGCCAGTAATTTGCTAGGCACGTCTGAGGCAAACCCCAGATCATTGGACTCAGAACC
>SL_5KL_010_SEDDRAFT_10002181_pt1 | contig 11132 bp, 8 predicted proteins | sample SodLakKL_010_SED_FD_9118 | JGI IMG/M metagenome (IMG submission 9118)
GTTGGTACCAAGCCAAAAGCCGGACTAGGAGTAAATGCTGATGCTCTTATCGGAATTCTGGCCCTCGATGCCTTTTATACCGATAAGCATAACCTTGGTGATCCCACCGCTGGTATCGATAACAAAGTTGGTGGAGGCGTAGCACTTGATGAAGCACTTACCTTTGGTCCTATGGAGCTAAATGCAAATGCAGAATACATCCATGATCTTGATCAAGAACAAATGCATTATGATCTCCGTTACGTTTCTCTTGGAACCGGAACTGACGTATTTGACTTTACAGTAGCTTACGACCACGAAAGAGGTCCTGGGCGTCCAACTGTCAGACAATGGTGGAATCAAGCTGATGACTTCCCATTTGTACCGATTGCTGAAAGGCATAATGTAAACGCTCGCTTGAACCTCTATCCCATTGAAATGCTTGAAATCAGCGCTGGCGCAAGTTATAACCTTCTTGAAACCGACACAAGAGATATGCCTGTTGACCTTGATGGAAGCCTGACCCTGAAGCCGATGGGGTGGCTGACTCTTGGGGCTGATGCTGCTTATAGTCTGGATACCCCAGATCCGCTTACCACTTCTGTCCATGCTGAAGCTGCTCCCGGTCCATTTGGCCTTCTGGGCTTTGATGTAGCTCCGAGCGCAGGCGTATGGTATGGAATTACTGACCAAGCACTTAACTATAACGCTGGTCTGACCCTGTCACGTGAAGTAACTGAGAACCTTGACTGGGTAAATGCAGCTAAGTATGACTATAGGGAACTTAACCATTACTTCCCTGGACATCCTGATGGAACTTGGATCGAGGTTTCCAGTGGATTTGACTATGCCGGTATTGCTAACCTGGACTTTGTTCTTGGTAAGTATAACAGCTTATCTGATGCAGAACTCGACTACACCTATAAAGGTGTCGAAGCAGGTATTGGCGTAAGCTTCTAAATAATACCAATAGAAAGGGCCTCCGAGTAATCGGGGGCTCTTTTTTTTGGGCAGGGAACTCTGCTCGGGTGGAGAAGTAATAAAAAAACGATGGAGTGATTTGTTTGCAGAAAAGGATGCCAATTATTTTCCTCATTATATTTCTCCTTTTTTCTTTTCCTGTTTCAGCAGGACAACTGGAACGGGATATTGAGCTTGAGGGGCTTGACATAAACTATGATATCCATCAAAATTTAATTAGTGCCCGGGGAGAGGTAATATTTCGTTACGGGGAGGTTTTTCTTTCCTGTAAAGAACTCATCATTGATCTTGATGGGGAAGTTTTAATAGCCAGGGGAGAAGTTTTTCTCCAGGATGGAGATAAAGGTTTGAAAGGAGAAGAACTGGAATATTTTTTTGTTGAAGGACGAGGAGAAATAATTTCTCCCGAGACTTCTTATGATGAATTAACAATTTGGGGAGAAAAACTTATTCTTACAACAGAATTGTCGGAGATAAAAAAGGCAGAATTAACACCCTGCCAATTACCAGAACCCCATTACAGAATTAGCTCCAGAAGAGTTGTTATTTCCCCAGATGGATTAATTGAAGCTTTTCATGTTACGGTGAGTTGGGGAAATACCCCATTTTTTTATTTACCCTACTATGTTGCCCGTTATGAGGATGGAACCATTACAAGCCCCTTCCCCAGACCATCCTTTGGTTATAATAGTCAGAAAGGAATATTTTTTGGCTTAACATTTGACCATCAGATTACCGATAAATTAACTGGTGAATACTTTTTTGAAACAACCAGCAGAGATTACCTTTATCTGGGGGATTTTTCTTTTCAGCATAACCCAACGGAAAACCTAGAGGGTGATTTGAGCTTTGTAATTGAGCAGGGGAAACCAATGGAATTAGGGGTTTCTTACGAATATAATATTTCCCCTGCCTGGGATCTTTTGGGAGGCCTGGGGAGAATAGATGGGGACTATTTTTTGCTCACCGGGTTTGCTTATTCTGATAAAAAAATTGATCACAACCTTTTACTGGACTGGGAACTTTTGGAGACCAGCCTTTTCCGGGCTCGAGGAGAAATTAATCTTGACAGCTATTCTTTATCAGGGGACTGGCAGAGGTATCGGGACCGATTTTTGGCTGATCTTTCCTGGAGGGAAGGGGACCTGGAATGGTGGGTTAGATACCGGAAGGGAACAGATGTTGAAAGGTTACCCCAGGCAAGACTATCTTTCCATACAGGACCTGCCGGGAGTGGTTTTTTAGATTTTGGAAACTTTAAACAGGGAAATGTTTCTTCCACCCGCTTTGGAGGTCAGTATAACCTCAGCCGATCCTGGGATCCTTTTTCAGCAAGACTTCGGCTGGAGGGTTACGATTATCCCCACTATGGCTTACAGGGAAGTATTGAGGGAAGGATTTCCTGGACCAGGGAATGGAGAAACCACGATTTCGCAGTTGGAATTCTTGCCCGGAAGGTTTGGGGCGACACCCCATTCGATTTTGATAGAATCGAAAAAAAACAGCAGGTATTTGGTGAATGGACGGCGAAGTTCAATGAGGATAATAATTTTCCTGTTTACAATACAGGTCTGGAAATTAATTTTGATTTAATTAACCACGAATTATCCAAACTTGCTGGTTCATTGCAAAAAAAAGAGGACTGTTATTTCTGGAAAATTGAAATTGATCCGGTTCAAAGAGAATTTGAGTTTACATTAGGGACTCCGTTTTAAAAGCAAATAAAGGAGGCAATTAAGTTGGGGAAAGTAAAAGTTGGCGTGATCGGTGTGGGAAACATGGGGCGCCATCATGTAAAATCATATGCAGCGTTAAAACATATTTGTGAACTGGTGGGGATTTACGATATTGATAAGGAGAAAAGTGAGGATATCTCCAGGGGTTATGGAATTGAAGAATTCCAATCCCCTGAAGAGTTAATGGATAATGTTGATGCCATAAGTATTGTTACTCCTACCACTACTCACTACGAGATTGCCCGCAAAGCCCTGGAAAAGGGTTTGGATGTTTTGATTGAAAAGCCTATAACATCCACTGTTGAAGAAGCTCAAAAACTTTTGAAATTGGCCAAGCGAAAAGAAAGAATCCTGCAGGTAGGGCATATAGAAAGGTTTAACCCGGCTGTAATGGAGCTCCCAAAAATATTACGGGGCCAGAGAATAATAGCCGTAAGTATGGATCGGATGGGTCCCTTTGATCCAAGGATTGAAGATACCGATGTTGTCCAGGATCTGATGATTCATGATATAGATATTATGCGTTCAATCCTTACCCAGGAAGTAAAAGAAATGCAATCCTTTGGGCGAGTTGTCAGGTCTTCCAATGGGCATGTGGATTTTGCTGTTGCCAATTTGTTCCTTGAAGATAACATAATTGTTTCCCTGACGGCTTCCCGGGTAACCAATAAAAAGGTCCGGAGGCTTACAATTACAACCATGGCAGCTTACATTGAGCTGGATTATCTGGAGAGAAGAATAACCATTTCTCACAAGGGAGGATATGCTTCCCTTGACCATTTTTCCGAGTACCACCAGGAAAATAAGGTTGAAAGGGTTTTTTCTTCAGATGAAGAACCCCTCCGCAATCAGCTTGCCCATTTTATTGGTTGTATTAAAGAAGGGACAAAACCAATAATAACCGGAAATGATGGACTGGAAGCCTTAAAAATCAGTATGAATATCCAGAAAAAAATTAATAAATCCCTAACTGAAAAACAGAACAAAGGGGAGGCTATGACCAGGTGATCCCTGTTGCAAGGCCCCTTATTGGGGCAGAAGAAAATAATGCAATTCGAGAGGTCCTGGAATCGGGAATGTTGGCCGCTGGAGAGCGGGTAAAGAAATTCGAAGAAAAATTCGCCCAGAGAGTGAGGGCCACTGAAGCAATTGCAACTTCATCGGGAACCACGGCTTTACAGGCTTTATTGTTTAGCCTTGAGTTAGGTTCTGGGGACCGGGTTTTAACCACCCCATTTACTTTTATTGCAACAACTAACTCCATTCTGGGCACCGGCGCACGACCTGTTTTTTCCGATATTGAGCATAGGACCTTTAATCTGGATCCTGAAAAGGCCGAGGAAATTCTTGCCAGGGATAGTTCCATAAAGGCAATTTTACTTGTTCACCTTTATGGTTTACCCTGTAATATGGCTGACTTTGAATACCTTGCTAAAAAGTACGAAGTTGATTTGCTGGAAGATGCTGCCCAGGCCCACGATGCTAGGTTTGCCGAAAAACCAGTAGGAGCTCTTGGCAGGGCAGGAATTTTTAGTTTCTACCCAACCAAGAACATGACTACCGGTGAAGGTGGTATGGTTGTGACTTCGGATGAAGTCCTGGCAAAAAAAATTCGCCTTTTTATTAACCACGGTGCCTCGGAGAGGTATTATCACAAACAGATTGGTTTTAATTACCGCATGACAGAAATGGCGGGGGCAATGGGCTTGATTCAACTTAATCGGTTGACAGAATTTCTGGCTTCCAGGAAAGCAAATGCAGAATTTTTTGCTGATAAGTTGGGAATGGTCCCCGAGGTTGAAATTCCTCATGTACCTCCTCAGCATTCCCACGCTTATAATTTATATACCCTTCGATGTCAGAGAAGGGATGAGTTACAAGAATACCTTAAGGACAGGGATATAGGGACTGGGATTCATTATCCCCGGGGACTTCATCAGCAACCATATTATAGAGAAATTGGCCTGGGAGAATATTCCCTCCCCGTGACCGAGAAGGCATCTGAAGAAGTTTTATCCATTCCGGTTCATCCAGGGTTAACAGAAGAAGATCTGGAAAAAATTGCCGAAAATATTCAGAAATTCTATGAAACCAGGAGATAAAGCAGCTAACAAAGTTATATCGGGGGAGTGAGTTTTTTGGAAGAATATGAGATTGATTTACGCCAGTTGTTTTTAAAATTATGGAAGGGTAAATATATTATTCTGGCAGTATTTTCCCTGGCAGTTTTACTGGCCGCACTTTATTCTTTTGTGATCCTGGACCCGATTTTTGAAAGCCGCGCAATTTTAAGGCTAAATCCCCTTCCCAGCCAGATTCAAAGAGAATTTACTCTGGATAAAATACAAACTGATCAGGGATATTTCCCCTTAACGGAAAAAATTAATGTGGAGATTGTTAATTTTTCTCGCCATGGTTATTCCTTGTTTTTTTCCCACCAGAGGGTGATAAGTAATTTGCAATCAAAATTGCAAAATGAACTTGGGAGGGATATTTCCGCAAATCGGTTGATAAAGTCTATTAAAAGGGAAATTGATGCGGAAAATAGTTTTTTACACCTTACCTTCCAGGATAATGATCCCGATCATGCCCAAGAAATTTTAAATGCCTGGATTGAGGTTTTTAAAAAAGAGGTTTTCGATCAACTCGTAAGAGAAAACTATAGTAACCTGGAGCAGAAGGAGCTGCAAAAGGAAAGGGCTTACAATCACTATAGTGATTTAAGTCAAAGTCGGGTTGATTTCTTTAATGAGTTCCCTGTGGATCAGATGAAGACAAGGCTTTCCGAGCTTGAAAAGGACTATTCCATTTATTTAAATGAGCTCCAAAAAGCAAAAATTGATCTGACCTATTACCAGGAAACCATCAAAATTATCGAATCTTTGGTCGAGGAGGAAGAAGATAACCTGGATCAAATAATACTGGCTTTGGGGGAAGAGCTTCAAGAACAGTTTTTTCAAAACTTAAAACAACTCGCTCTTGAATTGCAAGAAGTAAGCCCGGTAATGGTATTTCTGCGTCAGCAGGGTATTGAACACCGGGTTCAACTGGAGGGGCTTGGAAAACGGATTTCTGGCCTGGAGACCCTTTTGAGAGAAATTGATCAGGAGATTTCCGTTTTAAGAAGTGACATCAGGAAACTTGAAAAAGAGGAAAAACACCTCGGCCGCCAGTATGAAAGTGCCTGGAAGAATATGCTTAGAACAGAGGAAGAATATTTTGCCCTTTCATTCTTTTTAGAGAACCTTTCAAATCCAGGGGTAACAGTATTTGAAGAACCAACCCTACGTACGGGAAGGGTTGGTCCAAACCACAGGTTAAACCTTGCTCTTGCAGGAGTTTTAGGTCTTTTCCTTGGCACCGGTGGACTCCTTTTTTATAATTTTATGCGGGGGGATTAGCAGGAGAAGTTAGGGGGGCAAATCCAATTTTTTACAAAGATACCGGGCGGAGAAAAAATAACTCCGCCTTATTTTTCGAAAGGATGGGGAAAATGGGCAAAAAAGCAATACTTATTTTTTTAATGCTTGTTCTTTTTTCCTTTCCTGCTTTGGGAAACCCAATATATTCCACTTGGGAGTTGCTCCCTGCCCAGGTTTCGGGGAGGGTCTGGTCCGGGGTGGAAATTATTCCCCATAGGGAATTGGTAATGGGGTTTCTCTTTGAAGGTCGTTTGCATTCTCCCGAAGAAAGGGAGATGGGTCTGGATTTATTTTATATGGACTTTCCCCTGGGGTCAGGGGAAATTCGATTGGGAAAGTTCCGCCCCGCCTGGGAAACGGAGGACTTTTCATCTATAATGCTTTCGGGAAAAGCTCCAGGGATGGTTGGGATAAAATTCAGTGGAGAAATTGCGGGCCTTGATTATCAAAGATTTGCTACATGGCTGGATAGTAATCGGGGGCGAATGTTTGGACACAGGTTGGAGATTACCCCGGTTGATGGGTTTTCTCTTGGCTTAAAAGAGGTTGCCCTTTTTTCCCGTCCTTTTGAGGGAGAATGGGTCTGCTATGTTCCCTTCTATCCGTTATATCTGACCAAGTACCTCCCGGGATATGAAACCAGCCGCTATGATAACCATAATGTTGGTTTGGACGTAAAATTTAACCTGGATTGGGTCAGGTTATACGGCGACCTGCATGTTACCGAGTGGCCTCTGGGGCCGGAGAAAACAAACCCTCCAATTTATGGTTTGCAGATGGGTTTTGTTTTCCCGAAAATACTGGAATCTCCGTTCACTCTCAAGGGAGAATACCTGAGGACAATGAACTTTTTGTATTCTCACCGCCAGGAAGAAACCTACTACGAGCACCAGGGACGCCTCCTTGGGACCCACCTTGGCCCCGATGCTGAAAGCCTTGGGCTTGAGGTTACCTATGACTGGTGTGAATTTTTGGATATCCGGGCCCAGTTCCGCCTTGAGCGTAAGGGAGAAGGTCAGCCGGGCGATTATTTTTCTGGAGCCCCCGACGCCAGAGAAAACATTTTTATGACCGGGGTGGTGGAGAATCGCCTGGTAACTGGGGGAGGTTTTTCCTGGCAGGCCAACCCCAGAGTCCTGGTTGATATTTACTTGGAGATGGAATTTTTAGAAAATGCGGACCATGTTGAGGGGGAAAAAGGTTCAAGGACAGCGGGAACCCTTGGTTTGACCTGGACTTTTTAAGGGGGAAAGTTTGATTTTTTATACTTTTTTAGTAGGAAAATTTCTTTTTATCCCGAATTTTTTTTAGAGAAATATTTTAGGAGGTACTACCAGTGAAAAGAACAGTTTCCATCTTTTTATTCTTTTTTCTGGTTTTTGCTCTCAGTGGTGAAAGCGGTGCTGATTACCGGCTTGCTGTAGACGATCAACTGGAGATATCGGTATGGGGTCATCCGGACCTGAGCAAAAGCCTGATAATTGATCCTGATGGTCGGATCAGCCTGCCTTTAATTGGGGAAGTTCAGGCTGAAGGACTGGCAGTTCGAGAGCTAACAGAAAGCATTGAGAAAAAATTAAGTAAATACATTAAAGAACCCCGGGTTAGTGTTTCCCTCCGGGGGTATCGTCGTGAAGAGATAATGGTTATGGGAAAAGTTAAGAACCCGGGAACCTTTAAGCTACAAGGGGGAGGTGGGCTACTTGAAGCCCTTTCTTCTGCGGGGGGCCCTCTGGACAATGCTGACTTAAAAGGAGTCATTGTCAGCAGGGATTATGAAACCCTTGAAGTAAATGTGGAAAGTTTGCTGCGGGGTAATAACCCCGGGGAAAATGTCTCACTACAGGCCGGAGACGTTGTCTATGTTCCTGACAGGTTTTTTGAGGTAACCATTCTTGGTGAGGTGAAAAATCCTGGTCGATACCGGGTAGAGAGCGGACTGCGAATGAGTGATCTACTTGCAAAGGCCGGGGGACCTTTGGATTCTGCAGCTCCCAGGGTTAACCTGGATAGCGGTGACAATATGAATTCTGTCTACCTTGATGATGTCCTGGATGGGAAGGATAATCCCGAGCTGCATGCAGGAGATAGTGTTTACCTTGGTTCAACCAGGTATGAAGTTACGATCCTTGGTGAAATTAACAATCCGGGAAGTTACCGTTTGGATGAAGAAATGCGTTTAAGCGAACTTCTTGCCCGTGCAGGAGGAGTTACTGAAAAAGCTCGGCGAGAAAAGGGAACCCTGGTTCGAGGAGATGAGGAAATTAGCTTTCACCTGGGAAATGTCCTCCAGGGCGAAGGCCGTGAAGAAGATCACGTCCTGCAAAAAGGTGATCAGGTTTTTATAGGGGAAGCAGTTTATCAGGTCTTAATCCTGGGAGAAGTCCGCCGTCCCGGAGCCTACCCCTGGCGGGAAAACATGAGAATTGCAGAACTTCTTGTTCAGGCGGGAAGTTATGAAGACCGGGGAGATATTAGTGAAATTGCGATTCTTAGAGATGAGGATGAAATGCTTACAGTAGACCTTGGAAAATATTTCTATGGAAAAGCCAGGGAAGAAAATATTCCCCTACAGCCCGGAGATGTTGTAGTGGTAAAGGAAGTCGGAACCTTTGATTGGGAACAGCTATTTTTCTTCGTGGGTGGATTAAGAACAATTAAAGACTTCCTTGGAATCAGCTGGTAGGGGGTGTTGGAATGTCTAATGTAGAACAGGAAATGGAAATTGATTTAAGGGAACTAATTGGCATAATCTGGCGCCGCAAGTGGATTATTATACTTTTCTTTCTGGTTGCAGTGGTTGCAAGTTATTTAATCAGCGGCCAGATGACAAGAATTTATGAAACATCTACCCTTGTCCTGGTTCAGGAAGAAGGGGGAATGGAAGAATTATTTGCCGACCGGTTTTCCCCCTATGGTCCCGGAACAAACCTGGTTGCAACATATACTGAAATGCTTCGAAGCCGCCATATTTTGGACCAGGTAATTAAGCGGATGGAAATGGTAGATGAAGAAGGAGAGCCCCTTACCGCTAGAGCGATTCGAAATAATATAAGTATTCGTAAAGAGGGAGATACAAACCTTATTACAATTACAGCTACATATTCGGACCCTGAAATTGCCAGAGATCTTGCGAATACTGTTGTTGAGGTTTTTCAAGAAGAAAATGAGCGGATGAATAGAGCCCAACTTAGGGCAGCAGCAGAGTTTATTGAAGAACAGCTGATAATAACTGAAGGACAACTGGCTGAGCAGGAAAGAAGATTACTTGAATTTAAAACCAATGAAGGAGTGGCCTTTCCCAGGGAGCAAGCCCAGGCGACCCTGGAGACACTTCTTGAACTTGAAAAAGACCGGGCCCAGCATTTAATTCAAAATGATTTTTCCCAGGCCCGGCTTGGTGAGTTGAGGAATCAAATTACCGCTCAGGATGAAGAGATTATATCCTCCCGGACAATAAGCGAAAATCCACAGGTAAGGGAATACCGATCCAAGCTTTCGGACCTGGAGATTGAGTTGACGGGTCTCAGGGAAACATATACCGATGAATACCCCAAGGTTAAAGAGTTGCTTTCACAGGTTGAAGAAATTGAAAACCGCCTTGGGAATGCAGTGGGTGAGATTACGAGCTCAAGAACCGAATCACAAAATCCATTATTCCGGTCCCTGGAAGAAGAAATAATCCGCTTGGAAACAGAAATGCTTGCAGGAGATTCTCGCCTGGAGGCACTGGATTATCATATTGAAAGAATTTCCGAAGAATTACAGACCCTTCCCCAGAAGGAAATGGAGCTGGTAGGACTGGAAAGGGATGCTAAGGTTTCGGAAAACCTATACCTGATGTTAATGGAGAGGAAATCGGAGATTCAGATACAGGAAGCCATGCAGCAGGCTGATATTGAGGTTGTAGATCCGGCGGTCTCTGATGATAGGCCAATCAGGCCTCGAACCCAGTTAAATATGGCTCTTGCAGGAGTCCTGGCTATCTTTGCGGGACTGGGATTAATATTCCTCCTTGAATTTCTTGATACGACAGTAAAAACCGACCGGGATATTGAAAAAATTACTGGCCTTCCAGTTCTGGGTATAATTCCCGATACTGAAAGAGAGCAAAAAAACCGTCGGGGAAAAGGAGGGGGAGAAGAGGATGCGTAAAGGGATCAGAGATCGTGAAGAAGAGCTCTTGACAATGTCTCAGCCAAAGTCAGTTACAGCCGAAGCTTACCGTTCCCTGAGAACCAACCTTGATTTTTTAAGCCCGGATAATCCCCTCAAGACAATCATTTTTACCAGCAGCGGAACTAAAGAGGGAAAATCCAAAACAATTTCTAACCTGGCAATATCTATGGCCCAGGCGGGGAAAAAAACGGTTTTGCTGGACTGCGATCTGCGCAAGCCAATGCTGCATAGATTTTTCACCATGCCAAATTACGAGGGATTAAGCTCCCTCCTTACAAATGAAATAACTTCAGAGGAAGCTTTGCGGCAAACAGAGATAGAAAATCTCCAAATTATTACATCCGGATTAATCCCTCCAAATCCTGCAGAACTTTTAGGTTCTCAAAGGATGGGTGCTTTGCTTGAAGAATTAAAGGAAAAATTCCAGATAGTGTTATTGGATACCCCGCCCGTAATTGCAGTTGCTGATGCGGTAATTTTGGGGGGAAAAGTTGACGGAGTAGTTCTTGTTGTTGCATCTCATCAGACCCACCGGGAAATGCTCAACAAAGCATATGGAATTTTAAAAAAAGGCAAGGTTAACTTAATTGGAGCAATTTTAAACAAATACCCCCTACCGAGCCAGAAAAGTTACTACTATGACTATTACCAGTATTAAACTTTTTTCCGATATAATTATTGATTAAAAATAGTTGTATAACCGAGGTGGAAGAGATGATCGATATTCATGCACATATCCTGCCAAATGTTGACGATGGAGCAGGGGATTATGCTGAGGGGCTGGCTATAGCCAGGGATTTAGTGGATTGTGGGGTCGAAAAAGTTATTTCAACAC
>SL_5KL_010_SEDDRAFT_10002182_pt1 | contig 11131 bp, 11 predicted proteins | sample SodLakKL_010_SED_FD_9118 | JGI IMG/M metagenome (IMG submission 9118)
CGAGCGCTGCGGGAGCATGAGCAGGCCCTGCAGACTATCAAGTGAGGGACGACACGCAGCGGGTTGCAGAGCCCTCTGAGGCGCTTCTCATAGGCATCTTCTGCCGAGCCGGGTGATCTCGCCCTGTAGGCCGCCACAGCGGCCCTGGCGCTCTGTCACGAGCGGCTGCGCCCCACAGTATGCAGGGAAGCCCCGGTCGGTGTTCGGCCGGCTGGAGACCTGCCACAGGCGCTCCCTCTCTGCTTCAGGCTGCAGGCCGGGGTGATCTGACACCTGGGGAGGTGGGGCGGCTGGCAGACCTGGTCGGCGAGGCCGCAAAAGCGCTTGAACTGTGCGATGTCGAAGCGCGGCTGCAGCGGCTGGAGGAGCAGCAGGCGCAGCGGTGATCCGGCGTGAGTCGCCTTCAATCGGGGGGCCTGTTGGCCGACTGGTGCTCTGGCTCCCATCTTCAGGTCACTCAAGAGTCCTTTGGCCCTGCCGATCCTCAAGTATGGGAGGAGTGGTGCACGGTCGCCTGTGCACTGATCCTGATGCACATAGATCTGTTTCGCTGACTGTGGGACCGCGTATGGTTCATCTGGCTGACAATCTGCCCGCGTCGATCGCGGCACTGTCGGAACTCGCGGGGCGAGGCGACTACGCATTCGGGGAAGCAGGATACCTCGCCGCAGTGGCTGGCGAGGGTGGAAGGGCGCTCGAGCGCCGCGATACCGAACTTCGACGGACGTGTGTCGAGGATCAACAGGCCCAGCGGTGATGGTGCCAACGAGCCGCTATGGAATACCCGAAGACCCCTGGGTTTGTTCAACAGCGGGGGGCATAACCGCGAGCGAAGCGCCAAATCAGAGGGTTTCGCTGGTAGCAGGCGTGCCACCGTGGGCACGTCCCGAAAACAAGGGGGAATATTGATGAAGATCAGAACGGTTTTGGGCGTTGCTGGCCTCGGGCTGCTTTTCGTTCTCACTGCATGTGGTGGAGGGGGAGGCAGCGGAGGCGGGGATTCTGCTAGAGCGCTGATGACTCTCAGTGCGGAAAATTCACCCACCGTCGCGAGTAGCGCCTGGACTGCGCTGGGAGACGGAGACCTTCTGCTCGATGAGGGTCTGCTGCCGTTGCAGGTGGCGTCGTCCGGGGCGGGAGGGGGTATGAATGCCGGACAGCAAACGATCCTCCGAGGAGTTGCCGTGTCCGCGCTGGAATATGTCGACCAGGCTTCTGTGGTCGTTCCGCTGGGAGAGTCGGGTGACTCCACGCTCCTGCCGCAGGCGACGGAGACGTTTTCGTGCTCCGTCAGCGGCAGCGTTTTGGTCAGCGAGACCACCGCGACGTCCGGCTACGTACAGTTCCGCAATTGCATGGAGTACGAGGCAGGCGTGTACATGTTGCTGAACGGGCGGGTGGAAGTCAGCAACCTAAAGGCCTCTGAGCGAACCTGCGTCGACAGTTATTCGGCAACGGTGCGATTCCGTGACCTATCGGCTTCGATCTACGAGGACTTGGGAGGGGTAGAGGTGGAGAGAGTTTCCCTCGGTGGATCTGCCAATGTGTCCGTGGTCGACAACTTCTGTGAATGGACATCGAGCCTGCGTATCCAAGGTTCTCGTATCAGTGTCCAGACGCTCAACGAGTCTTTCAGCTATTTCGACTTCGATATCCGTGAGGAGGATCTCGGTGCCTATTGGGAGGACGACATCCGCGTGACACTCGACATCAGCTCTCTACCGGGGAGCGTACGGGTGACTACGCCGGAGCGCCTGAGAAGCTCATGGTCCGACGATTTCCCGCATGCGGGGCAGATCCGGCTGACGGCGGACCACGGCGGGTATCTACTCGCCACGATCAACGCGAGCTCGGGGCCCGCCGCAGTGTCGCTTGTCGGTGATTTCAACAACGATGGAACCATCGACTGTCTGGCGGAGCTGTCCTGGGAGCAGATCGTGGCTGGGTCTTGGTCTTGCGGGAGCCCATGACATTGTTCTGTTTCTTCGTGCCGATCGATATAGCGGATGCGCCAGAAAGTAGGCGTGCCCCTCGGGCGCTCGCCTCTGCCATTGTCCGGTGATGCGGAATTCATTGCGGGTTTGTGTGCCTGTTGATTGCGCATTTCGGTCAAGGTGACCGCCGACTCCGGTGTTCGTGACCGGCGTTACTAAGGAGTGAGCTAGTACGCTGGTCGGCTTTCTCAGTGGTAATTTCGGCTCATACCAACTGATTCGGAAGGGAGCTAGGCCCGGCGTATGAACTCCCGACGGCAGGCTCAGTTTTGCTCCAGCCGGGGGGCGTGAAGACAACGGGGTTGGCGCAACAGAAGCCAATCGGCGATCGGTACTGTTTAGGAATCATCGTGCCTTCGCTTGAAAATGTTACCGGGGAGGTCTAGCCTCAAAACGATCGCGGGGCCACGGGGGGCTGTTCGTGCACGCGTAATTCATTCTTTTTAGGGGGTTTTTGATGCGGTGCTTTTCTTTTTCACGGGGGTCGTGTTTCAGCGCGGCGGTTTCGGGATTGGCGTTACAGGCTGCGCGTCCGGTGTTGTTGCTTGCACTGACGCTGATGCTGACCGTGGGTCTCTCCGCTTGTGGTAGTGGTGACAGTGATGAACGGGCTAGTGGGGGCGAGCTTGACACAGATGTTGTCGGCACCGTGCAAATCCGATTTATGCGAGCTCCAACGACACAGGAGGCTTCGTTCGGGCTTCAACCCATGACGCTTGCCGACCCATCGACCGTGCGCATCGCAGTAATTCATCGTCCGAGTGGTTTTCGTGCTGTCGAGGATTTTCCGGTTCCTGCGACAGTTGAAGCCAATATTCCTGTGCCCGTTGCCGATGGCTATGAGGTGCACGGCATATCCTTCGTGAACGATCTCGACGATCCATCCTCTGGCAGGTTCCTTCTGCTTAAACATGCCGCGCAGGACGGAGTTGTGGTTGCTAGAAACGAAACTACGAATGTTTCCTTGGTGCTAGAGGAGATTGAGACTAATCTTGCTTTCCCTGATGAGGTGGAAGGTGGTCAATCTTTTTCCGTTAACATGGGCGCGCACCCGGCTCTCAGGGACTTTGGCTATGTATACTATCAAGTGGGGCCGATAGACAGCCGTTATCGTAGTTATTTGTCGTACCCTCGTGGAATCCTAAATGTTACTATCGACAGTCCCGTCGAAACACAGGAAGTCGATCTGTACATGATTTCGCAGAGATTTATTAGCGACGACTTCCAGAAATTCGGCGAGACGTCCAACTTTTGGACAAGAATGATATTTTATTCACCCGACGTCCAACGCGGGCAGCAGCGATCCATCAAAGTGATACCGCCGGAGGGGTCCATTGGCATTGACGTGATCTACTAGCCTCGCCTCTTGGCCGTATTATGCTCGGAGTAGAGGGGCCTACCTCGAGCACCGCCAAATCGGCCTGATGCGGCTTCTCGGGCGCTGCGGGGAACTAGTCGGCGGCCCCCGATAGCTGAGCGATCGAAGCGGCTTAAGGCGGCCGAATGACTGATACGGCCTTGCACTGCTTTTGGGCGTTGGCGAGGCCCGAAAGGGCGGCAGAAATCTGCATGCTGCCCCGTAATCCTGACAGGGGTTTGTTTGTACCCAGAGACCATCAAACCAGGTCCAGCAACCGGCCTACGGTTTGGTCAAGACTGAGACCTCGGCGCTGGGCGAGTGACCGCAACCGGGAAGCCGTCTCGCACCGCAGGGCTATTTTCGTTAGGTGCTGACGGGAATGTTCCGCCTGCCGCATCGCAGCGCGGTACCGCCGCCAGCCCAGCGAATTGGGCCACCGTGCCAGCCAGGCTTCCATTGATGGGACTGTGATGGTGCTGATCGCGCACAAAGCTTCACGCGCTGCCTTCGAGTCGACTGTTACCTCGTCGCCGTCAGGAGCGTCGAGTGCTCGGCTCCAGTAGTCGTGCGCCCGCATCGCGCCGCTCCAGCCGCCTACGTTCACCTTCCGGGGTCGCGCCACGTGCTTCTCCTTCTCAAATGCGTTAGCTCCTGATGCATTATACCGCAGGACGGTTGCCTCAAGCACATAAGCTACCGGGGTGCGCTGGTGGCAAAGACTTTCCGGAGAGGGTGGCTGAGTCTGGCTTACGACGACAGATCAGCCCCAGTGGTCAAGCAACTGGCACGATCCCGCCCTCTGGACCATCAGTTGCTTGCTGCGCTTACTGGTGTATGCGATCAGGAGCCGGGAGCGTTGACCAGCGTCGCTATAGGTCTCTCGAAATCTCCTTCCGGGGTTCCGCAATCCACCTGCCGACATCTGGTCTTTATGACAAATATCGTCAGGTGGACCAGCGCGGTGCGCTCCAAAGCACTGTTTCTTGGTTTCCGCCAGGTTGGCGCATTTGTTGCTTCTCGCTGCGTTGGGTGCCCGATCGTCCGATCAGCGCTCTTGGAGAACCTGGTGGACATCCTATAGGGACCGTCGTGGTAATCACACTGTGCCGAAGTGGTTAAAAGGTGCGCTGGAGATCCGGCGATTGGCGGCGCCTCTTCTGCGATCTCATGTTTTCAACTCTCAAGGTGAAAGCGTTATGAAAAAACAACGAGCAACCCAGGTGATCGTTTCTGCGAGTATAGGCGCATGCTTTCTTCTTTTCGCTTCAATATCATCCGGCTCTAACTTTGGTTACTCGACGCTAGGCATTGATTTAGTGAATACGATATTCGACGACGATGCTTGCGTTCCCCACAGAGGTGGACTGGACTGTTATGATGGAGTTGCCGGCCTCAGTCTAAGTGGGTCCTACCAAGCGTCGGAAAATATCGTTTTGCGATTGTCTGCGAACTACCAGCAGAATGATAGCTCAAACACAGAAATCAACGCGAGTGGTTCGGGAGTGGGCCTGGGTTTCGTCCAGGGCGTCGGAACTCAAACAGACATTGGGATAGCTGTGGATTTTGTTTGGGTGGAGGCGGAGGTGTGTTCGCACGGGTTTTGTGTAAAGGAAGATGACACTGGCATTGGGTTGTCAGCCTTTGCAAGGCATTGGGTCAATCCAAGATTTGAGATCAATGGTGGTGTCGCACGTGTCAACTTAAGCGATTTCGGTGACGAAACTGGCGTGAGTGTTGGTTTGGCGGGCTGGTTTACCGAACACTCCTCTATTCGCGGCGGTGTGACCGTTGCAGATGATTCCACTTCGTTTAGCCTCGGGTATTTGTACACGTTCGGGCGCTAGGAAGGCGTTGTAATAGTCCGTTGAGCGGCTCTTTAGAGCAAGGTCTATTGATACGTCTCATTACCTGCCCCAGGATGTCCCACAGGAGTCCATTTCTGGAATTTGAGACTTGGTTGGTCTATCGTCTAAAACCCATGTGAGACAATTCCAGGGAGACTCCCATGTTGATCGGCTACGCCCGGACCTCGACCCTCGACCAGAAAGCCAGCATCGACGCCCAGGTCCGCGATCTCAAGGCGGCAGGGTGCGAGAAGATCCTGCGGGAGCAGGTTTCATCGGTGGATGTCGCGAAACGGACCCGGCTCGCTGAAGCGCTGGAACATATCCGCAAGGGCGACACCCTGGTGGTCACGAAGCTCGACCGGCTGGCGCGATCGGTACGGCACCTGTTTGAGATCACCGAAACCCTCAAAGAGAAGGGAGCGGCCCTGCGCATCCTCGACCTGGGCATCGATACCGGGAAGCCGACCGGAAAGTTGGTCCTGACCGTACTCGGTGGCATAGCGGAGTTCGAGCGCGAGATCATGCTGGAGCGTCAGCGGGAAGGTATTGCGAAGGCGAAGGCGGCGGGGAAGTACAAGGGCCGGAAACCGACTGCCAGGGCGAAGGCGGATGAGGTGAAGGCACTGAAGGCGCGGGGTGTGGGTCCGACCGCGATCGCGAAGCACGTGGGCATCGGACGGGCGTCGGTGTACCGAATTCTGGGCGACGCCAGTTGAAGATGTTGTCTCATTCTCTGAGCCTCTGGCAGATCTAGTGTGCGGGGAAAGCCGCGCAGGGTCGGACCGGCCCGTCCGGTGGTGTAGTCTTGCCCCACCAGTAAAGGGAGAAGGGCATCACCACAATGAATCAGCAGGCGCTCTCTTCGTTCATCTGGTCCGTCGCCGACCTCCTGCGGGGCGACTACAAGCAGTCCGAATACGGAAGGGTGATCCTGCCGTTCACGGTCCTTCGGCGGCTCGACTGCGTCCTGGATGAGGCGAATGAAGCTGTCCTCAAGGAGTTCGCGGAGATCTCCAGCGAAACCGCCGGAGAGCGCCACTCCCCGTGGCGCGATGTCATCGATGTCGAATCAAGGGATGGCTTGTGGCATTAGAAACCTCCATCTTTAGGGATTCCAGAGGACAAAGGGCGAGTCTTTTCGACCTATTTGCACTGATCCAAGCGGGTGCCCAATTGGAACTCCTGCGCCTGAAGCCGCACCAGCGGGCACCTATGGTCACCGCGCTAGCCGTTCTCATGACCGCGCTCCAGCGCTACGCTGACAATCCTCTCTTGACCGCTGGAGATTGGCAGGCCGAATGGGATCGGCAGATTGGTCCTGAGGCATTACGGCTCGTTGCCCCCGAGGGAGAGGTTGCCTTCTTCCAGCCGCCCCTCGACGAAGGAAAGAACCGGTCGTCGATGACCTTGAGCGACATCGACCTGACCTTCACCAAGGCCGCGCATGCGGCGAAGCCAATTCCTGATGGCGACGCGGAGGAAGCGATCTTTGCGCTGGTGTCGGGGGCATGGTCGATTTCGGTCGTGAAGTGGAACAGCGGAACCCGGCAGTGCCCCTCGGTTGTTGTCGCGTCTGATGACGGGACGTTCGCTGGAGAGGTTCGTCATCTGCTCAAGGCCTACGAGCAACAGTCGCCCTCCATCATTGGCTCGCAGGCACGGGCCACCTGCGCTGCCGATCACCTGTTGTGGCTGCGTCCGGTCTCGGAAGCGGGTTTGGCGGTCGATGAGGTTCCCTATCCCTATCTTGAGGCTAGGCCGGTGCATTTGGTCGAGACCGTGTCGGGACGTTATTGTGGCATCGGGCAACATTCCGTGCCGGCCCGCCTCGCCGGGAAGGGCCATGCCGACGACCCGCACGTTCCCATGATCGACGGCAAGCCCTACCGGCTGTGGGGCGGTCGGGTCTGGTCCATGAAAACCCAACACGCCATGCTTTTTGGATCGCCAGAGGTCTCTCGCCCCAAGGCCCTTGGCATCGCCGGATATCGNGCGCTACGCCTCTGTGGCATCGGTATTGACCAAGGCAAGACGCTTGGCTACTGGGAAGCCCTGTACCCATTGTCAAAACGGGCTGTCTTCTCGCTGAGCGCTTCGCCGGAACGCGCCGCCGACCTCTCACAGCGGGCACTGGGCGTTGCCGATGAGGTGGACGGCATTCTCCGGTGGGCCGTGGGGGCCTTGACTGCTGGCTCGTTCAAGTCCGCCTCAGTGAAAGCCACCAGAGGCCGGGCAAGCGCGATGTTAAGAGATGCCCTGACGAATCCCTTGACTGAGACGGTCCTTGAGTTGTTGGGCGCCCCGGCTAANCCCGCCGCTGAGCAGCAGGCATTGCAGAAGGTCGCAGTCGAGGTGCTACGAGATGTCTGGGCAATCGTGTCGACGGGATGCCCGGATCGGCTTGCCGTCGCCGAGGGCACAGCCCGACTGAACGGGCGGATATTCAAGTTGACAGGAGATCGCCCCGTGGAGACGTTGCCGCAGCTATCGAAACAGGTCTACGCCGTGCTTGGCGAGATCGTTGCCCACCTGACTCCGGGCGATCGGGCGAAGCTGCGGACCATGCTGACGACCGATCCGCCGATGCTGTATTGGACGCTGCTGTCGCAAGTGCCGAGGCAGCTTGCCGATGACCCGGCTGCTGAGGCCGTATGGCGGGCGACCATGCCGGCACTCGGCGCCGTTCGTCTCAGCAANCGCGGCATCGGTCGGGTTCTGGCTGAGACGAATTATCCGGAGATGCGATTGCGGCAACTGATTACCGCAACGGGCCAAACCCTTGTCGGGCTGAGTGCCGAGGTCGTGCGCTGGCTAGTCGCCCATGAGCAGACGGCGGTGAACCTGGAAGCGCTGGTCACTCTCGGGCTTGCCGACGCCTTGGGCGACGATCGCACCCGGTCCGAGCTTCGTCAGCGCATTGCTCTCGACTACGTACGCTCCGTTGCGCGGGCTAACAAGGGAGAGGCAGCCTGATGAGCGTCGGAGTGGCGTCGTCAGCCACTGCCACAGTCCCGCTGGTGCAGGCGCAGATCGTCGTGTCCATCGGGCAGGCCGCCGTAGCGGTCCGGGGCTCGTTGACAAACCGAGGCATGCGGGACGACAGCCTCTTGCTGAAGACCGCGCTGACTGAGGCTTTTGGCGGTGCGTTGATTCGTCCCTGGCGATTGATGGGCGTCCGCGATAACTGCGCAACCGTGCTTGGCTACACCAGCGGCATCGAAGCAGAGCAGTTGCGGTCGCGTCTCGCCCTGGCGATGCCCGCCTTGCAGCAGGCCGTGTCCGTGGTCGCCACCGCACCGATGCCGGTTCTCGACCAGGGCCAGCTTCTTCGCTTCTCCACCCGCATGGTTCCGACGATCAGGCAAACGTCAGCCGGAGAGATCGACGCGTTTCTCTATGCCGTTCGTCGAGCCCCGGATGCGAGGCACGAACGGGCGCAGGTCTACACGGATTACCTCAACGATCGCCTGAGCGGTGCCAAGGTCGGTTCCGTGAGCATGAAGGGAATGCAACTGACACCGATGCTGCGTCGTGACGGGAAAAAGGGTTGGACAGAGCGGACCTTCCCGGTCGCCGAAATGAGCGGGACGCTGGAGGTGACGGATAGTGCTGTTTTCGTCGCCACGCTGGCGAAGGGCGTTGGTCGGCAGAAGGCCTATGGATACGGGTTGGTGCGTTTGGAGGCGTTGAGGGGTTAGAGCCGGAGGCGCAGGTCTCAGTGTCATCATGGTGACCGGTGCGCCGGCTGAACGGAAAAGAGTTCGATCTCAGGAGCGGGGCCACATGGCCCGGTTCTCGATTGGGGATACATTTCAAGGAGCGCATATGTTCATTCAACTGCACATCCTCTCGTCGTTGCCGGTTCACGTTCCCAATCGCGGCGCCGATGGCCTAGCGAAACGTGCCGTGTTCGGTGGCTATGAGCGGCAGAGGATTTCCTATCAGGCTCAGCAATATGCGCTTCGGCACAGTGACATGATGCCGGAACTGGAGAGAGCGGCGGCTGTTGGTCACACTCACCGCACCTCCCTGGTCGGCGAGCGCCTGCTGAAGCCCGCCCTGGAACAGGCGGGAATCAGTGACGCAGAGTCCTGGACGCACACGATCATGGGACTGTGGCGGAAGGAAAAAGAGGCCAAGGATACAGACGGCAAGGAAGACGACACGGGGGAGGTCGAGGCGTCGGCGCCATTGATCGTCGGGGAGCAGGAGGTTCGCCTGTTTGAGGCGGTCGTTCTAGCCTGCGTGAAGGCTGGGGTGGAGCCCGTTCAGTTACGCGGACTGATCGAGAAGAAGAAACTGCCGAAAGATACGGACCCGAGCGTGGTGGATGCGATTCATGCGCTGAAAACGAGCCAAGGCTCCATAGGCCTGGACGGTGCGCTCTTCGGTCGAATGGCGACTGGGATTGCGGTCGCCACGGTGGACCGTGCCGTGCGCTTCAGCGATGCGTTGACGACACACGCAATCACGCCGGTCTCAGATTTCTTCCTGACCACCGACGACCTCAAGGATCGTGCCGCTGGGGAGGCGGGCGGCTCCCACATCAACACCCGAGAGGAGTCTGCCGGCCTGTTTTACCGCCACATCCTGATCGACACCAACCAATTGGAGCGCAATGGGGTGCCGCTGTCGGTCGTCGAGCCTCTGGTGAAAGGGATGCTCGTCGTATCGCCGATCGGTAATCGTTCGCCGGCCCGGACCGTGGAAGCGCTGGTGGAGGTCGGAGGCCAGGTGCGTTCGCTCATGGACGCGTTTGCGATTCCGGTTGCCCGCCAGGATGAAGCGGTGCATCGGCTTCGGGACCAATGCGACTCTGACTATGACCTGTACGGTGTGCCCCAGGCGGTCTATTGGTTGTCGGAGCAGGCGCCGGTGAAGGTAGATGCGTTGGCGGCGGCAGTCGGCAGCGTGGTCTCCTCGGAGTCTGGGAAGGCCGCATGAACCGCTGGCTGCGTATGCGCTGGAGGGGGCCGCTAATGTCCCTTGCCGGTGCGAGAATTGATGGGTTCGCCCAACAGATGCCCATTCCTTCAGCGAGTGTGGTCGCAGGAATGCTGGGGGCGGCACTGGGGTATCGTCGTGATGATCGCGGCTTGACCAAACTCGCTGATGCGTTGCGCTATGGCGTCGTCGTGCACCGTCCTGGCACCCCGCTGGTCGATTATCAGACTGCCGATCTGGATGCCATCGGGCGTGAGGCGTTTGCCGTCGATGGCTACGGGCGCCTCCATGTGTTTCGTCGGGAGGGTTCAGTCGTGGACGAACGTGCGCAACAGTGGCGACCGTTGCTTGCGGATGCCGACATGACCGTCGTGGGCGCCGTTGCCGGGGTGGACGCGGAAACGCTTCTCAAAGCCTTGCGCGAACCGGTATTCCCCCTGTATCTCGGACGCGTTTCATGTCCGCCTAGCCGACCCGTCGGGGAAGGCACCGTGGAGGCCGACACGCTCGATCTGGCGTTGGACTTGGTGCAAGCGGAGGTCGGGGGAGTCAGCTATAGGCCTGTCGAGACGCTGGTCGACGGGTTAGTCGTATCGGTTCCTTCGCGTGGGCGGGCAGCAGCGCTGTTTTCGATCCAGTGAAAGCTGGTACGTTTTTGCGGTACCATTGTTTTTTAACAATTTCAATTGGTTGCTGACAAGAGTCTCTCCCCCGTGCGCGGGGGTTTACCGCGGTCATGCAGGTGGCGAAGGTGCCGGCAGCCGTCTCTCCCCCGTGCGCGGGGGTTTACCGTGTCACCAGTATGCCCAGGGCGCTATGTACTTGTCTCTCCCCCGTGCGCGGGGGTTCACCGGAGGCTGCCCTGAGTGCCCTGGCAACGCATCTGTCTCTCCCCCCCCCTGCGTGGGGGTTCACCGTCGGCCTCGCGGTTGATGGACGCGAACAGGTTGTCTCTCCCCCGTGCGCGGGGGTTCACCGATGGTCAT
>SL_5KL_010_SEDDRAFT_10002184_pt1 | contig 11126 bp, 17 predicted proteins | sample SodLakKL_010_SED_FD_9118 | JGI IMG/M metagenome (IMG submission 9118)
AACAATAGGAAGCCACAGCCACTACATTGTTGGTCGATGGAGAGCTTTAATGCTTAAAGATTCCGCAGGAAACGATGTGATTTGTGGAGCACTACATTACGACGATGAAGTTTCGCAGCAAAGTTTATACACCGACGAAGCCTCATTAAACAATATAGGTGTAAGTTTTAATTGGATAGCAATAGCATGAGGTGATGGATATGGGTAAAAATTTGAGTAAAACCAAAATCTCTAAAACTGATATACTAAACCAAGTAGTGTATGACATTAAGGCTTTGAAAGAGGAGATCGTTCATTTTAGTAAAGAGACTGGGTTAACTGAAAACGAAGTTTTAGAGATTCTTAAGTATCGCGAATTGTTAGTTGTTAGTAGACACTTATTTGAGATAAAGGGGGGTGAATAATTTGGGTAAAGTTAAAAATCCAAGAGTACCTTCAGAACCACCAGTCATTCAGCAGAAGCCAACAGAGTTCGAGAGGCGATTAAGTAAATTGCTTGATGAATACAATTTTAGAATTAGGGATGTAACCAACTCTGTGTTGACAATTGTCCAGTTGTGTTTAACTGAACGTAAGGAGTTACTCGCTAAGATAAAAAAGTTGGAGGAGAAACCGAAGGATGAGTCCACTTGAGCTAATTGCAGTGATTAGCTTATTCAACTTCGCACATTTCTATGGATTCGCAGAGAACAGGTTCTTTAGGGAAGCAGGTGCATTGTTGCCATGTGGGTACTTCAAGGTGTACCATGGGTGGATGGCGTTGATATCAATCTGGTTAGGTGGATTAACTTTTGTGTTATTAGGGAACTTCCTGTATGGAGTTGCTTGTGCAGTGTATTTCCCATTAGGCTTAGATGTGGTATGGTGGATAAAACGTTATTTAGACTTCACTCGGCCACACACTGTATTTAGGATAAAACGTTGGGATTGGGAAGTAGACCTGTTTTATGGTAGAGAGCTCTCTGAGAAGAGGTATCGGGAAACTAATGCTTGGCACGAAAGAGATGATTGGGATAACAACCCGCTGTGGTTCAGTGAGAAACCACCATTAGTTGGGATTGGCCCATATAAGGTGTATTTGTGGTGGTGGATATTTTCAATTGCAACTGCTGGACTTTTAGGGTTAGGATATTTGTTAGGTTAAGGTGAATTGTATGAATACAAAAATGTTTAAGCATTTAATGAAGTTGCCGAATGTAGTTGGTTACTCAGGTGAAGCTAAACCACGAATTTATCAGGGAAACGCAATCTTAGGTACAAACACTTTAAGGGTGTATGTATCAAAGAAAGTTCCAATAGAGTATTTAAAACCACACGAGGTAATACCTAAGAAGGTTTGTGGTTTAAACACTGATGTTGTGTTTATTGGGAAATTAACCTCCACTTATGTTAGACCAGCCCCGTCTGGCTGTTCAGCCATTTATTGTGGGGGAACAGCCTGCACTTTAGGTTGGTTTGGATACGACAAACTCGACGGCAAACTGGTTATTCTAGCAAACAACCATTGTGCTGCAGGAGAAAATAAACTACCCCTCGGCCATCCTTATGTACAACCTAGTCCAGCAGATGGCACACCTGAGGTGCTGGGTTATTTGAAGCGGTTTGTACTTATACAGTATGACAACTTCCTTTGCCCATTCAGAAATTTCTTTGCTAGGCTGGTTCCTCGACGTAAAGGGAATTATGTGGACTTAGCGATGGTTGAGGTTGATAGGAAAGATGTTTTGCCTGAGGTTGAAGTTATCGGTAAGGTGTATGGGAAACGTAGGGGAGTACTTGGAGAAGAGGTGCATAAGTATGGGAGAACTACCGGCTATACTAAAGGAGCAGTGTTGATTGACAACGATTTTTATGGGAGAGTGATTATGGGTAGAGGTACTGCGATGTTTGGCCCGTGTGGCTTAGTGATTGGCCATTTGTTTAGTGCAGGGGGAGATTCATCCAGTGCAGTAATCTTTAAGAAAGATAACCATTTTGCTGGATTGCTCTTCGCTGGTAGTGGCACACACACACTCTTTTGCCATTGGGACTTAATAGAGTTGGAAGGGAACGTAGAAGTTTATGTGGAAACCTAAACTACTACAGGCGATGTTTTGGGTTGGTTGGAGCTTAATCCTGTGGGCACTGTTTGAGGAATATTTAAAGTCCAGTGAGCCAGTGTGGAGTAGTGTGTTTGGTCCACCATTCCTCCACCATGGCTACTACGGACTAATCTTAGTTGTTTTAGCATGGGTATTCACCTACACTTTTAGGTGGTTAAAAAATAGGAAGTAGAGTGGGTTTATGGGCCTTTAGTTCGGGCACCAAACACCCAATCAAGGTTTGATACTTTACACTGCACCCGTACAAACCCACAGTATTCGCAGAACACTCGTCTGCGTTGAACAGTTGGGGATTGTTGGGAACCTTTCGCAATTATGGAGTCAGAGTAATGTCGAGCTTGTCTTTTGCACAATGGGCAGTAGTAGAAGTCAATGAATATTGAACCCATTACACTTCACCACCGTTATCTTTAACAATCTCATTCTTAAGCTCTTCCTCTAACTCATCAGATTTACTTTGCCGTTTCACCAACACAGCGTTTTTAGCGTAGAGGTTATAGACTGTATAGCCCTGGGCTAACAATGGGTCAGCCTCGTTTAAAGGTACATCCTTTATGGAAACAATCTCCTCTTCCCATTTGGGTTCGACTGTTTCATCGTAGTTGACACAATAGCAGTGGGGACAAGCGTTAACTTCTATGATTTGGTCAAGGTCTTCCTTGTTGGTACATACTCTTGCTGGTGAAATGAAGGGTTTATTACAGCTTGAACATTTGTATTTCATACATTCACCTCCAAACAATTATTCGGTTTTTATCATTCCAATTGAAGCTCAGTGAAACCTGGGTTTACCACTGCCTGTCGTTAGGTACATCAATGCGGTGTGCATGGAGACTAGTGATGTGCATTATTAGTGAGCCAGGTTTAACGTTTAGGTGTTTGGCCAAATAGCTCTTTGTAAATACTGCTCTGCAGACATCTAAGGGGAACCAATTGACTAAATCACAACTGCGCATTCCATAGACTAAGTGAAGCAAATCATCTGGACCTTGACGTCTGATGATTGGTTGATAGTAGAGGCTGCATGGAACACGTCTATTCCTAAGTAGGTATGGAATATCCTGTGGCTCATAGATTGGAATCACTACACCCCGTCTGTATTTGTTTTCCCGCAGAAGAGTGATAGCTGCGTCTAAACGTTCACCTACACGTTCAGCGTAGGAATATATCCAATCACCAAACTGATTCCAGTACTCTGGATAATATTTGTAATGTGCTGCAACTTCAGCTTTAGAATCTTTAAGATGAGTAGCTAAAAACCATTCTCTAGCGTATTCCAGTGTGAGGTGCGGCTTCTTAAACTGTTGTTTACCCCAATTCAGCATAGGGGTGATTGAATGACAGCCATGTCTGGTTAAGGTGAAGTTGTACCCCAACAGTTCTTTAGCTTCATATCTACGATCGACCTTCTTACCCTGCAGTGTTTCATCAAACACTATGTGACCACGACTAAACACTTCACGGGTTGTTTCGTTCAACATTTCCTTAGCGTCAGAATAAATCCTCAATATCCACTCCTCCTCCTAAAATTGTTAACCAGCACTTTACGTGCTAATAGGTCGAGGGAACTTTTAGCATTGTATCCAGAAAGCATGAGTAATCTAACGAAGAACCAAATTGCGTCGGCTAATTCATCAGCTAAGTGGTTGTGGTCTATTGGATATTCAGTTTGAACCCAATCCCTAGACTTAAGAACATTAGCTGCTTCAAACAACTCCTCAGTGAGGTTAAAGAGATTCTTCTTCCATTCAGCTTGACCAACCCGAGTGTCTAAATCAACCTCGTATGGTGCACCAACAATGCTCTCCTTAACCAACTTAAACAAGGTCTCAAGCATATCCGCATCTTTGTATTTAGCCAACAGTTTTTCTGGGTCAGTATCCATAATATTGACCATACTAAACAATCGTCTCCTTAATCGGTTTATAGTGGATTGTGTTGTCGACACTGACGAACACTTTAAAATGTCCAGCGGAGGTTAAGCCAAGTCTCCTACGCACTTCTGTAGGTACCGACAGCACAACAGTTTTACCAGCCACTTTGTAAGCCTTCACTATGCCGATGTATTCATCAAGTTCATTCAAATTTTCATCCTCCTAATTTTCTATGTATAGAAAGAATAAGATGAATAACGTTTATATGTATTTTCTCTATACTAATTATACACATAAATAAATGGAGGAATGAAATAAAGAATGAGTGAAATTTTTGAGAAGTTGCGCCAAGAGTTAGAGAACCGTAAAACAACCGGGCAATTCGCAAAGAAATTTAAATTCTCTAAAGCTGGAGATACTATCATTGGGCAGGTGACTGGCATTGTGCAGAATCCATTTAAGCCTGAATCTCAGCAGGTAGAGGTTCGGTCTTTGAAGGATGGGGTAGTATATGTATTACCCTCAAACGTTACACTAAACAGACTGTTGCTTGAAAGCCATGACGTTTCAGTTGGAGACTACATTTTAGCTCGGTACCTTGGCGAAAGTGAAACACCAACAAAGAAGGGGTTCTATGCTAAACTTTATGAAGCAGCTGTGATTAGTAAGGACGATGCTAAAGGTTTGTTGGGTGGGGATTTACCTGTAGCTCCACCAGCAGTTCAGGCGGAGAAGTCTAAGGAGCCGTTGTTAACAGCTTCAAGTAATGGTCCTACTGAGGAGAGTGGAGCTAAAAACTCCACACCTCAAGCTGAAGTTAAAGATACACCTACGCAACCTAAAAAGAAAGACCCAGCTAAAGCGGCAGCCTTCATTAAATCTGTGATTGACATGTACGGTAAAGTTCCAGCTGATACAATGATGTCCTTGGCTAACGATGTGCAAGGCTTTGGATTAACCTTAGACGAAGTAGTTAAACTCGGTGGTCTTACAAAGAGTGACAGTGGGGAGCTGTCTATCCAGTGAGACCACTGGTATATGCCCATTTAGATGCAGATGGAATAACCTCAGCTAGGATTGCGACACTATCAGCAATTTATAAAGACGCTACAGTGCAATTCACACCACCCCTTTCTTTTGGTGTTAGAGATATTGACCCCACCGGGGCTAAAAGCTTATTGTGTTTAGACATCGGTTCAACTAAAGAGACCATTGAGCAATTAGCTGAGTGGTCGGATACTATGCAGGTGATATTGATTGACCATCACCCAACAGACGTTAATTTAATGAAGTACCAGAGTCCAACATTTAGAATTATCCATGATGTTGACAACTGCACTGCTGGTTTAACTTTGAACACTATGCTGACTGCTGGTGTAGTGCCTGAGGAGAAAAGATGTTGGGCTGAAACTTGGGCGATCGTTGGTATTTACGGTGATGTAGCTAAGGACAAGTTGAATGCTAATGCTTTACTGCAGGAATTAGAGAGAACTCATCCACACTTAATCTCACAGCTGGGGAGCAAGTATTCACTTTGGTATTTACAGGCTGCAAACGTTGTTGCTAATACACTGAATGCTGGTAGGAAATATGCATTCAGCACAGGAGCTAAGATTGCCTATAACAGTTTGGTTGAAGCTGAACAGTTAGGAAACCCATTCGCATTAACACAACCATTACCACTACCACTCTGGAGTGTATATCCAAACATAGTGTTGCTGCAGGAGTTGAAGCGTAGATTTACAGCGGTGGAGATTCCAGAAGCGACAGTGTATGACCTGAAGCATATTGCTGTTGCGATGTTCACCTCAGCGTTTGATATGGGTGCTGCTGTAGCTAAGAAAACTAGTCGTTGGTTAAACAAACCGGTAATTGCAATTAATGATGGTATTTTGCAGGGGAGCTATCGACTTAATGGTCGAGGTGAAGGGTTAGACTTAAACCTCTTAATGCAGTACACGAAACTTGAATTAGTTAAGTTGGGCTTTAAGGAAACAGAACTAACAGGTGGAGGACACCCCTCAGCAGTTGGTGGCTTAATACCAGCTGGAGATTTTGGTGAAGTTATCCAAGCGTTAGGTAGAGCTTCAATAGCAATGGTTGAAGGTGAAGCGGATGTATCGGACGGAGAAGAGTTCATTTAATGCAGCTAAACAATGTAAGGTACTTTGGGTTAAACAGAGCAAATGCCGTATGTTGGGTGTGGTGGAAGGTGAAGGTATTCACCTCTGCTGGCTTAAACATACGGACGGTTCAACCTACTGCACTTGCCACGATAACCAATTTAGGCTGGGGGTCTGTAAGCACTTAGTGCTGTTAATTAAACTGTTTACTAAGGAGGAGATTGTTGTTGACTGAATATGTTGAGAATGTTTGTTGTAACTGTGGTAGGAAAGTTCGTGTAGCTCTACCACCCATGATTCGTGGAGACACCCATGTGGTTTTAGCGTTGAAACGAACTAAGCATGCACTGTGTGAAGACTGTAGGTTTGAAGCTTCACCAGGTGAAGGTTGGCAGGTGTTTGAGTAATGGCTTGGCATACAACATCAGAGTGTATTGATTGCGGACAACCACTTGAGAAAGAGAAGGATGCGCCGTTCTGGGTCTGTAGTAATAGCTTATGTAAAAACCATAAGAAAATACGATTTGTAAGAGTAAAGTGGAGGAGAAATGATGTTCATACCATCACACTTGAACGCTTTGAATAAACTAATCCTTGGACACCCACAACAGCTGCCTACAATGATATTTGGCCCACCTAGTGGTGGTAAAAGTATATTGCTTAGCCAATTACTCTACGACTTCTTAGAGGACGGTAATGTGTTGATGTATGACACTGAAGGTGGTTGGGACATGATGATGAGACTTTGGCAATCAACGTTCGACAAAAGGTTTGGTATCCAAACTAAGGTGATTAAGACTAAATCAGTGCCGAAGGTTTCAGAGAAGGGCAACATCATTGTCTTGGAATCCAGACATATCAAAAACATTCTGCGTGACCATGGGTTTAATGTGGAACTGAATGTGAGTAGTGGCTCGAAGATAGACGTAAAAGTGAAGGATATNACTGACTCTCTCGTAGAGAAAATCCTTGAGTCCTGCAATATCAAATTCTTAGGTTATGACTCTTTAACTAACCCATTGAAAACAACGTTCGTTGGTGGTAGAGTAAATTTCCCAGGTAGAGCAGATGCAATTAACCTTTGGTTGTCAACCATACTTGGCATATCTGATATTTATCCAGTATCAGTCTACGGCATTTCACATAGGAGCATTAATCCAACTGATGCTTGGGCTAAACCACACATGACTGGTGGCTCAACAATACGCTATAACTTCAAAGTGACAGTATACTTGGACCCATCAACAGCTAAACAGTTAAGTCAAGCTGGGATTAAGAAGCTGTATGTTGAACGGTTCTTTAATGTTGCACCTTGGACTAGAATGTTTAAGATTCGAATGACTGATAAGGGGTATGTTGATGTCGGAGACAATGAGGATTAGTAAGGAATACCATGCATACTTCTGCAGGCGATTGTTAACCTGTAAGAAGTGTTTCCCTGAAACACCAGGTAAATTCACAGATATGCCGGTGTATCGGGTAGACCCTAAACTTTTCATCGTTGGACATGCACCATCTCTCTATAGAACTGAACCTGGCTTCTGTTTTGGTGGGAGTAGTCGTGAGATATTCGCGGAGATACTAGAGAGATTTAACCTAACGCGTGGCGATGTGTACATAACGAACCTAGTGAAATGCACGATCGTGGGTGAAACTATCGGTTCAGAGGAGTATTGCTTCAAGCACTTGGTAGAGGAACTTGATTACTACAAGCCTAAGCAAGTGTTGGTTTTTGGCAGAGTAGCTGTGTCAAAACTGCTTGGGCAATTTGTGCCGATGAATGGTCGTTCTATAATGCTTAAGGGTGTTCAATGGATACCACTACCACACCCAATGTTGGCTGTGTATCGACCGGCAGCTAAGGCTGGATACTTCAAGTTGGTGAATGAAGCAGCATTATCCTACAAGAGAGGTAGTGGTCAAAGGTCGTTGTGGGATTATTGATGGTTGACCTCAGAGACTTAAATATCCTAAACCTCGAACCTATTGACTTCGGTACACACTTTAAGGTTGGAGTGCTGTATTGGGATGAAGCCAACCAATGTAAACAATTTGTAAAGGCACCTCCACCCTTTAGACCATACCTCTACATTTCTAAACAAGCTTATAGGCGTGACCCAACAATGGCTGATAAAATGCTTAAGGCGTATGACCCCAGCTGTTGGGTTGAATACGATAATGCTGTTGGATATGATGATGAGGCGTTAGTTAAACTCACCGCTTCAACCCCAGCTCTACTGGATAAACTTAAGTCTCAGGTTGGTATTGACAATGTGTATGGTGATGTGCCTTATTGGCGTAGGGTAATGTTGGACTTAAACTTAGAGCCTAAGATTCCAGATAAACTTTTGTATTATGACTTAGAGTTAGACCCACGTCCAGGGATACAAGAGATTCGGGCTGGACGAAGCAGAGTGCTGTCTATCGGGGCAGTGGACTCAGATGAAAACGAGTTCTTCTTTTGTGAGGACGATGAACGTAGGACAATTGAGCGGTTCTTGAAGTTAACCTTCGAATATCCATTGCAGGTTGGTTGGAACAACGAGAATTTCGACGACCCAACCTTACTACAACGAGCGGCCGCTGTGGGGTTACCGATTGAAGAGTTCTGGTTTCCAGCAGTCGATGGACTTCAGATGTATAAGCAGATGAGACCTAAGGGGGTTGACCTGTATTCGTTAGATGCAACTGCTCAACGTGAGTTAGGTGAAACTAAGATTGCGTTGGGTGAAGACATGCGGGTGCTGTATGATTACTTTGCTAATCCAGCTGAACGCCATAAGCTTCGTGCATACAACATGCAGGACTGTCACTTGGTGCGTAAGATAGACGCTAAATTGGCGATGACTAGCTTACGGGTTGAACTGTGTAAATTAACCCATTACTTACCAGCAAGGTATAGGGGTAGGATGTCACCTGCAGACAACCTTGTTCTTAGTATAGCAATGAGACGGGAGCCGAGGTTAGAGTTTGGGGCTAAACCCTTCAGGTCAGATGAGGCTGGATATGAAGGGCCAATGGTTCTGGAGCCTAAGCCAGGTTTACATAAAAATGTGGCTGTGATAGACTTCACCAACATGCACCCATCAATCATTAAGATGCTTAACCTTGGTCCTTCCACTTGGTTGGCTGATAAGTCAGGGGAGGTACTGGCTCCACGTGGTTCATTCACTCTCGGAAAGAGGAGCGTATTTGTTGAAGCGCTTGAGAGATTAACTGAACTTCGGTATAGATTTAAAGCAGCTCGTGACAAACTAATCCCAGAATCACCAGAATGGAAAGTCTATGACATGAGACAGAAGGCAGCTAAAACTCAGCTCTTAACGGTGTATGGAATCTTAGGGGCACCAGCTTCACGTTATTACAATCCAAACATCGCTGAGAACATCACATTGAGTTGTAAACTGGTGCAGATGTTTGTTGCTGCTAGAGCAGCTAAGTTGGGGTTTGAAGTGGTGTATGGTGTGGTGGATAGTATATTCATCAAGTTTCCAGAGAACCTAACGGTTGATGAGGTGATTGAGAAAGCTGATGCATTGATTGCGGTGTTGAACTTTGAACTACGAGATTACACTAAGCAGGTGTTTAAGAATCCACAGGCGTATGTCACGGTGGACTTAGATAGGATTTACAGCCGGATGCTCTTGACAGATAAAAAGCAGAAGTACGCTGGGTTTGTTTTATACGAGGAAGAGAAGAAGGTTGATTACCTGCACATAATGGGATTCTCGCCACGCAGGGGTAATGTACCTCAAGGAGTTCGAGAGACCGAGGGAGCATTGTTAAAGATGTGCTTAGAAGAACGTCCAGCTGGGGAGATTCGAAGGTTTATCTCTGAAGTACGGGGAGCAGTGTTGGATGGCAGCCTAGATGAAAAACTGCCCTGTTATGTTCAACTGACGAAAGACCCACGTGAGTATGACACTAAGCTTCCACATGTGAAGGTGGTTGAACACCTGATGGAGAAGGGTGTGGATATTCGGGTGGGTGATAAGGTAGGATTCTTAGTTGTAGGTACAGATAGGCAGGGCAAAGCAATACCCATCCCTGCTAATGGTAAAAAGTTGAACCTCACCATTTACCAACGCAGATTTATCTGGGACCATTACTTCCAAAGCATGGTTGACAGATTACCGCTCGACCTGTCTACACAACAAACGTTGGGGGGGTTCTGTGAGTGAAGTACTCCATTCAGGTTGATTCACGCGAAGCAACGAAACAACCCAAAATCGTAGAGAGGCTGGAACGTAGGAACTTCAATGTAGAAGTTCAAAAGTTGGATGTAGGTGATTACCTGCTGTTTGGCGAAAGGCCAATACTGATTGAGCGTAAGAGTATAAGTAACCTCGTGGCTGATGTGAGGTCTGGACATCTTTGGGAACAACTGAAAGATTTATCGCAGGAGACTGAACCTTGCCTTAGGAAGGCGGTATTGCTTGAGGGGAGTCCAGCGATTGTTACTAAGAAAAACCGTTGGCAGCCAAGAGCTGTAACGGCAATCTTAAACAGTATTGTGTTTGGGTGGAAGGTACCTTACCTCTTTGCACCATCCAAGTTTTGGACAGTTGAAACCTTAGTTGGGTTGCAGAGTCAAATAGGGAAACCTGAAGGTGATAACAAGCTGAGGGTAAAGAAGAGAATACGTGGTTTAGCTGAACGAGCACAGTTTGTGTTGGAGGGTTTGCCTGGGATTGGTCCAAGTAGAGCTAAGAGTTTGTTGAAACGGTTTGGTTCACTTAAGGGTGTATTGAACGCTACTCCACAGGAGCTGCGTGAGGTACTGAGTGAAGCGGATGTGGCTAACTTGTATGTGTTACTCCACGCTGAGGTGGGAGACAAGTGTTAATACATAACTTAGATAATCCTTATATAGTATCACTTCCTTAATACTATATTGAGGTATTAAGAGATGAAAAGAATAATTGGAACAAGAATAGCAGTTTTGGAGGAAACTCCAGTTTTTAACCATACCAACAAAGTGAAAGTAGGTAGTATGGTAGCTAATCCCACAGTGACGAAGGATGGGC